>Ga0105100_10000008_pt1 | contig 95063 bp, 144 predicted proteins | sample PPLLak12cMay2015_2_FD_87033 | JGI IMG/M metagenome (GOLD analysis project Ga0105100, IMG submission 87033) | Freshwater sediment microbial communities from Prairie Pothole Lake near Jamestown, North Dakota, USA - PPLs Lake P8 Core (1) Depth... | ecosystem: Environmental > Aquatic > Freshwater... | reverse complement strand
GGGGTGCTCGATGACTAGGAACTCCAAGCCACCGATTCCCTGGACGCCAGATGACCATGCGCGGTGGAAGCAGGCAGCGGCCGGGGAGGTATCTAGGCTGTTCCAGTTTCTCAAACGCAAGACGGTGGACTGGACGAGGCCCGACTCGAAGGCACTGGACGACCTGGACCAGATCATCCTGGGGAGATTGAAGCATCTACGGGATGCGGGTGGGTGTCCGGAGGCGCTTCTGTATTTTGGGTGGGAGATGCAGAAGTTCTACGATGCCCGGAAGGCGCAGGCGACGATAGGGGGCGGTGTGGACCCGGACGTGGAAGCGGTCTACCGAAGGGTAGTGAGCAGCTTCGATGTGTCGTGGTGCTACAAGGCTGCGGTCAGGAAGCAGGATCCGCTGGGGGGCTGGATACCGGACATAGATGGGCGAGTAGGGCTACGTCCCGACGCGACACACAGGGATCGGGCTACGGCATACCTGGGCATCATGAAGGAGCGTCACCTTGCTTGACAAAAACGTGCGGGCTGTTATAGGTACGGCATGAGTATCGCGGACGCATTCCGAAAGATCGAAGAGAAGCAGCAGACGGAGCACAAGGCCGACTTCTTCTGTCGGTACAAGCCAATAGAGGAGGAGAAGGAGGCGATTTTCCGGGTAGGCACGCCGATCCGGATGTCCTCTCTGCCTTACTTCTGTGGACGGGAGATGGTGCTACTGGCGCTTGCTTCTACGGTCTGCGATATCGTGGTCCAGAAGAAGGTCAGGACCCTGGCAGAGACAATCAAGATGGCGCGGGGCACGGCGATGCACCGGGCGTTTCAGAACGAGATCCTGCCGTCGATGGGAGCCATTGACGGGTACTGGGAATGCTCGACTTGTGCGGGCTACCAGTCGGATCTTGGGCCACGTCCAGTCGAGTGTCCGGTGTGCATGGGCAAGGATCTGCGGTACGTGGAGATGACGCTGCGTCACGATGGGCTGATGCTGACGGGGCACATGGACGGCCTGTGGCTCGCTGAGAAGTCCATCCTGGAGATCAAGACGTGCGACATTGGAACCTACTCGAAGGTCGTGAGTATGGGACCGCTTCACGCCCACAAGATCCAGACGGGGGCATACCTCGATGCTTGGAACTCGAATCCCTGTCATTGCGGGGACTGGATCATGGAGTCGGTGCGCTTCCTGTACGTGCCGATGACGGACGTGGACGCGGTGAAGATCCCGTCTCCGAAGGATCGGAAGGTGCCGTTCGAGTTGGACATCGACACGGGCATGATCACGTTCAAGCTGCCGAAAGAGGTGGTGCTAGACGCATGGGCTCCGGTAGCGAGGGACGTGTCACGGTGCAGGAAGGCGTTGCAATTGATTGCAAGTGGATACAGTTACGAACTGTCCCCGATGCCTCGTCATCAATCCTGCAAGTCACTGGACAATGCGGGGCGATGGAAGTATGGATGCTCATGCCCGGAGTTGTGCTTCGCCGCGGACAATCCACTCGATAGGTCTGGCACTGCATGAGCGAGCAGGTAGGGCTTTTCCGGTACGACTATCCATACCGGGTCATGGGGCTGGACCTGTCCCTGCGGGGGACAGGGATCGTGGTACTGGAGAAGGGGGCCGGGGAGATCGTCAGAGCGCAGACCCTTGGGTACGATCTGGAGAGCAAGGCGACGGAGAAGCAGCGGTTGGATCGGCTGGTAAATCTCGCTGCCGGGATCAAGACCATCATCGAGGAAACCCATCCCTACACGATAGTCGTGGAGGGCCATGCCTTCGGTGCCAAGTTCGGTGGGGCGGCCTTGGCTGAATTGCATGGGGTCGTCAAGGTCCAGGTATACTTTCTGACGGGTCAGGCTCCGATGGTCGTTCCGTGCAAGAAGGCGCGAAAGATCGTGCTGGACGACGGGGCGGCCGACAAGAAGAAGATCGAGAAGATCATTCGGAAGCTCGAACTGGAAGGGGTCATGCGGATCGAGGCGTTGGGGGATCACAACCAGCGGGATGCGTGGGTCCTAGCCGAGTACGTGCGGAGGGTGCATGGCACGCGGTATTAATGCCGTGGCGGTGAGCGGGAACGTCACGGCGGACATCAAGTTCGGGCAGACAGATCAGGGGTTTCAGTTCTGTTCCTTCACGCTGATTTCCGAGAAGAAGGATCGGAAGAAGCGGACCATTGTTCGGGTCAACATCTACGTGCCAGGGCTGGTAGACGTGTGCCATGACAGGCTCCAGGAAGGGTGCTACGTCGTGGTGGTGGGCGAGATGATGAATCCGGATCGCATGTTGGGCTGTGAAGTACGGTGCCACGAGATCGTGTTCACCGAGAGGAGAGAAGCATGAACGACGCAGGGTTGGTCACAACGGATCACATCGAGATCGACGGGCAGAAGTATCTGGACCGGGATGTCCGGAGGATGATCTTGGACGTGAAGGCCAGGATGGACAACAGCTTCCGGGAAGTGGCGAAGCTCTTGTTCATGGTCTACCAGAAGTCTCTCCACGTGAGGTGGGGCTTCAAGGACTTCGGGGAGTACGTCGAGAAGGACATCGGCTTCGGCTATCGCAAGGCCATGTACCTGACGAACATCTGGGGCTGGTACACGGAGCACGTGACGCGCCAGGACGTACTCGATGCGATCTGGACCGAGATTGGATGGGCGAAGGCGAAGGAGATGGTTGGCATCATCAACGATGAGAATGCTGACGAGTGGCTGGAGAAGGCGCGGAACATGAACGCCATCGAGCTTGCCGATGCCGCGAAGAAGTACCTCTTGGCGATGAAGGAGGGGGAGGGGGATGGCAAGAAGAAGAAGTCCGGGGACGAGGCAGTGGACAAGACCATCAGCTTCAAGCTGACGGAGAGCCAGAAGGCGAACGTCACGGAGGCCCTGGAGATGGCGGGGAAGATGAGCGGGTCCGAGAAGAAGGGGCACAACCTGGACCTGATCGCCACGAACTTCCTGGCGACGAACGCGGATTCGGTGGCGAAGGACACGCTGGAGTTCCTGGCCACGCTCGAACGGCAGTACGGTGTCCTGATCATGGCGGTGAGGACCACGGACAAGGTGGTCGTCTACGGGCAGGAAGTCTATCAGGCGGTCCTGGACGATGCACGGAAGGAAGCCAGGGGCGAAAAGCCGACTGCCTGATTCTGGATACTTAGGCCCGAAAGTAATTCCGACAAATCGACATTGCTAACGTGACTTTTCCTTGACAAAGTTCCGGGGCGTGTTATATTCATGGCAGGTGGTCGAGACCCACCGGAAAGGAACGAAGCCATGATGAACATCAACTGGACCGAGGTTCTGGAGAGCATCCGGACGCAGGACGTGGCGAAGGGCGATGCCCTGGTCCGCACGGAGGAGATCAAGGTGGACGAGGGACGGATCGTCGTCCCGAGTCGGGCCGTCATCCCCTTCAAGAGCGATTTCAAGAACGGCAGTGCTCCCCGCGCCTTCGGGCAGGGCGAGGGGGACGTGGTGCTGGGCCTCTCCGACAGGGCCATCACGCAGATGTGCGGGCGGTTGGACATCCCGCCGCGCTACCTGAAGCGCAAGATCGAGGAGAGGGCGTGGGGCGTCGTGGATCGGGTGGTCAGGGACGACCTGGACAAGCACGGGCAGAGGCTCCTGCTCCGGACCATCGGGACGCAGATCCGGGCGGTCCTGTCCGACAAGTACGTCAGGCTGAACGACTTCGACGTGGTGAGCGACATCGTGGAGATCGTCCAGGGTCGCACGGAAGTCCGTTCGAGCCACATGGACGAGAACGGGATCTGGATCAAGGCGACGTTCCCGGATCTGAAGTTCCAGGGACCGGACGGATCGGGCTACTTCGTCGGGATGATCCTGGGCAACAGCGAGATCGGGGATCGCTCCGTGTCTTGCGGGCCGTTCATCTACCGGGCGGTCTGCACGAACGACATGGTGATCGTCCATGACGAGGCGTTCGACCACCGGCACATCTACATGGACCACGCCCAGCTTCGCTACGGGCTAAAGAAGGCGATAGCGGCGGCGGTACGGGAAGGCGACACCTTCGCGGACCAGATCCAGATGGCGATGTCGGCAGCGATAGAGGATCCGATGGACGTGCTGGACAGGATCGCCAAGAAGGCCCGGTACTCGAACCAGCTTCGGGACACGGTGAAGGCGTCGTACCAGATCGAGCCGATGCCGAACAAGTGGGGACTCGTCAACGCTCTCACGAGGGCCGCCCAGACCCTCGAAGGCGACCGTAGGGTCGAGATGGAGTGGTTGGCCGGGAACCTCATGGTAGCCCCGGATCTCGCCCGCGTGAAGCTGCCCACCATCGAGACCACCTCCTCGAACTGACTCCTTGCAATCAATTTCACAAGCCCCTTGACAAAAACACGTCGCCATTTATAGTTATGACTCGACTGGAAGTTGAGCAGCGGGGGGATGGTCCCCCCCCAACCAAGCCTCCCGCTGCTCCTTCCGGTTTTCTGGAGAAGCATGGCAGACCCACAACGCCCTGGCGACCAACCGGACATCCTGCCGTTGGATCCTCATGCGTGTCTGATCGCGGCAGCGTTCATCTGCCCATTCCATGAGAGGTTGCCAGCCGAAGGGAAGGCGAGATGCCGTCGATTCGAGAAGTCGATGGGGACTGCCAAGGAATCCATCGTGGGAACAGGGGACTACCCCCATGCAGTCAGGGTAGGGGCACGGCTGCGGGAGTGTGTTCAGTCACCTCCGCAGTTCAAGATCGTGGATACCGCGAAGAAGCCGAGGAAGAGGAGGACGAGTCGTGTGGACGAACCGTAAGCAGCACGCCGAGGCGCTGGGGAACAACAGCGTTGGCTACGTCAAGATCAAGCCGGACCCGATGGAGTACCGTTCTGCGGACGGCAGGGTGAACCCGCAGAAGAAGGTGTCGCTGGTAGAGGATTTCTTGCGGACCATCCATCGGCACTTCTCGCCTGCCAGGGTCACAATCTCCTATCCGGGGGATGCGGAGTTCTCGATCATCTTCATGCGGCCGGTAGAGGGGGAGACCCTGCTCCAGATGCTCGACAAGCTGGCGCAGGAGCCACGGGCTGAGACGGGAGCCCCCTACTCGTTCTGGCTGTCGAACTGGGCCATGAAGGATCCAGAGGCCATTGCGATGGGGACGATGGTGGAGGTGTCGGAGTGAGGCGGCCGCCAGGGGGAGCGAAGGAAGTTCCCCGGAAGCTGCTAGGGGTATTCAGGACGCATCGGGCAGGCCCCAAGGTCGGACGGAATCAGCCATGCCCATGCGGTTCCGGACGGAAGTGGAAACGGTGCTGTGGGGCTCCGAAGAACATCCAGCCGCAGGTCAAGGCTGTCCGGGCGATGCCTCCGCAGGTCCTCGTTCCGAGGAAGTCGGTGGGACCAGACGGACTTCCCCTCATCGTGACTCCAGGCATGATGGACCCCTTCGGGGGCAAGGCCATCGTGACTCCCAACGAAATCCAAGATTTAGAGCGCAAGGCCAATCCACCGCCGGAACCGAAGATCATCCTGAGCCGCTAACCTTGACATGAGGGGTGGGTCGTGTAGGGTTGATCGGTGTCCAGTATGGACCGTGGGGAGAAACTTGACAAAAATCCCGCCACTGTTATAGTTCATGCGGGAACGGGGGCAGGAGACAGGGATGAAGGAGGTCACGAAGGTACTGGCTTGGACAGGGATATGGATAGTCCTGACCGTGGCCTTGCTGGTAGGGTTCCTATGGTGCCTGGACGTGTGGGCTTCGCCTGAGACGGATGTTCAGCCGGTAGAGTCCTGGAATGTATGGGGTGCGGAGCCACCCCCTACCCCGTGGAAGGACGGGTGCAAGGATGACTGGTGCCCCTCGATCATCGAGGGGCTAGAGAAGGGGGAGTCCTGGTGCTTGTCCAAGGGGGGATGTGGGGACTACCACCGAACGGAGAGCTACGCCATCTACATGAAGTACAAGGCGTGGTTCAACGAGTTCTGTGGGGGTACTCCTGGCATCTGGGCCGCGCAGACCGTGAGGACGGAGAGCGAGGGAGATCCCGACGCCCATATCAAGAAGACGAGCGAGTGCGGATTGGCGTCCGTGGACATGGAGCACGCCATAGCCCTGGACGTGAACCCGTGTGACCCGAAGGCGAACATCTGGGCCACCTGCTACGCCAGGAATAACCAGTTGATCCAGCTTCGGGCAGACGTGAAGGGGTTGGACAAGGCCCCGATTCAGGACCAGTGGATGCTGGCAGGAGCGTCTGGAGCAGCGGGGAACGGGAAGATCATTCGCCTGTTGAAGTGGTCGAAGGCCCTGTCCGGGAAGCATCCGTACAACGCGATCCGCAACCATCTACGGGGGCTCCATTCCAAGTGGAAGAAGGCGACGGATGCCAAGATGGCGATCTCGAAGCTGGGGCTAGACGAGGGGCTTGGGAAGATCGGGATGTCCCATGAGGCGTGGAAGGACCTGGAGCAGTATGCCGAGGTCTACGACAAGAACGGCCCGTGGGATGCACTCTGGAAGGCCGGTCTAGGGCTCTACCGCCCTGGACGGACGGCGTTTCGGATCGCTAGACCAGAAGGGGCCAGGAAGGTCATCGAGCCTCTGTTTCCGGACGGTCAGATGCCATGGGGGGACCCGGTGCTGCCGGAACGCCCTGCTGATATCTGGGGATATCCCGGCAAGAAGGATCATTGTGCGTGCCACCTGTGGCCGGAAATGAAAAACCAAGTGCCTACAGAAGAGGAGAACGAGAAGTGGACTCTACAGAACGAGCCGGGGGATCCGGCGAAGCTGAAGTGCGTGAAGGGGTTCAAGGGGAAGCTGGTGTGCAAGATCCAGACGGAGCAGTGATCGAGAACTCCGAAGGCACCGTCAAGCTCACGTTGGAGCAGTACAAGGCGATGGTCATGGAGAAGCTGCGGAGGCAGGCTGCTCTCCTGAAGAACAAGGCCACTACCCGAATGTCGATCCAGGACCAGATCAGGAAGGCTGCGGAGGGAAAGAGGGCCAGGAAGGCTGAGAAGCTGAAGGGGCTGCCGTCATGCTGAAGCCCAAGTGGATCATGGTGGGAACCGTGGCGCTTCTTCTGGCGGCAATCCTAATCGCTCTGCTGATGTCGAGGGACGTTGGTGGGGAGACTGGAACGGTCGCCCTGGAGTTGTGCCAGGACGATCTCTCGCAGGAGATCGAGCTTCGGAAGGGCCTGCTTGCCCGGAAGGACGAGGAGATCGAGCGCCTGAAGAAGCAGATCGAGGATCGGGAAGCCTTCTGGCTGGATGCGTTCGAGCGGAAGGAAGCAGAGAAGGCGGGGGCGTGGTGCTGGACGAATTACAAGGACTGCGAGTACCTGCTGGAGCGGTCAGACAAGGACTGCCTCTTCAACATGCGAATGGCGAAACTCGTCACGAACGAGGGCAATATGAAGCAGTTGAAGTACAGGCTGAAGGCGAACGGACTGTCGCCTGATGCGTGGTGCAATGCCTCGCCAGAAGAGGTTGCCAAGCTGAAGGACCTGACCGGCCTGGATGCCAGTACAGGGGTTCCCGTGATCAACCTTCGAATGACCTACCCGGCTCCGTCAGACCTGAGTGAAGCCGAGCAGATCAAGGAGGACGAATGAGTGCTGCCAAGTATCTGGAACTGACTCGCAAGATTCTGGCCTTGCGTTCCTTGGGTACATTCAAGGCCGAAGAGGAGAAGGACCTGATCACGGAAGCGGACCTGCTGTGGGGAAAGACAACAGAAGAAGAACGAGCGGAAATCGTCTCTCTGCTGAAGGAGGACGAGTGAAGAGTGGTAAGGAGAGGGGGAAGGGGGCCGGGAAGAAGATGGCGATGGCTATCATCGAGTGGGGAAACCTGTTCTACAACCTTGGAACGAGGCAGCGAGTCCTAGAGGCAGTTCATGTTCGACTAGGACGTGAACTGAAAAGGCTTCAGAAAGAGAGGAAGTGATGGATCTACCCGACAAGGATGTTGCCGGGATCCTGGGAGCGATCAACCGGAAACTGAAGGAGCTTGGATACGAGTGGCGTGCTGACGAGGATGCGGGTGACTGTGGCCTGACGAGAGGCGATACTCCGTATGCGGCGGGCCAGATAAGGCTCGAAGATGCCGTGTACTCCGTTCAAGAGCTTCTGAGGAGGAAGTGATGAAGAACAGTACGATAGTACTTGGAATACTCATTGGCTGCCTATTTGTTTTGATGGGTGTGGTGGGGCTTTACTTTGAGCGTGGCCAGCAGGAGCAGATCGAGCAGCTTCGAATAGAATTAGAGGATGGGAAGAAGCTGAGAGAGCAGGAGAACATGTCGGCAATCATTTATCTCAACGAGATAGCTGAAGTAGCCGATAATGCGTGGCTGAGGTGCGAGGAGTGCAGACTAGAGTGTGGAGGTCAGTGATGACACTACCGTTTACGGGCTCGGAGAAATGGGAGAAGGTCGTAGTCATATCTCTCATTGCAGTGCTGCTCCTATTGTTTGTCGGGTATCTGTGCTCCAAGCCACAGGGACCAACCCTAGAAGACCGCGTGGAGGCTTTGAAAATGGAAGTACGAATGCAGCAAGATCAGATCGTGATAATCCACGAGACGATGCAGCAGACCGAAGAAGCCCATGAGGAGACGGTCTACCACCTGTGGGAAGTGATCAACGTGACAGAGAAGCGGTGCGAGGAATGCCTGCATTCATGTGGGGGCATCGACTGATGGGCTACTTGTCCAGCGATGTGTGCCATGAGCCCTGTTGTCAGAAGGTAAGGGCTGAACGGGCAGGTATACTGTGGGAAAGAATTTCAAAATCAGTCGAGACCAAGAAGGCATGGTACGTCGAAACGGAAACAACTGGATGGAGAGGTTGGTTGCGTAGACATGGACTTCGGAGGAAGTCGATAGGGGACGCTGCATTCGACAGGATGTTCTCCGATATCAAGAGCATGTTTCTTTTTTATGGAACATGAGACTGGCTTGACAAAGACAACAGGCATGTTAGGGTGAGGGGCCATGGAACACGACAAGGAAGGACTGCTAGACAAGTACCTCATCTTTCGTCGTGCCGAAGAAGGCGTAGACGATCCGTCCGTGATGACGATCATGGTCATTGACCGTGAGGGGGAAGGTCGAAAGTTCAAGGGCAGGCCCGTGAACACGCACAAGTTCGTCCTCTCACCCGACAAGAACGATGACTACGGCAACGCTTCGAGGCGTGCGCTGGAAGCCTATGCGATTCAGATCGAGGCCAGGAATCCGAAGCTGGCAGACGATCTGCGCCAGTGGGTCGAGATGATCGAGGCGAACCTTCCATCGAAGGAGTCCAGATGAAGTCGATCTTCATCTTTCACGATGTCAGGACAGGGAGCGACGGGGAGCCGCAACGTCACGATATCAGTGAGGAACGGGAAATGGATTTTGTGCTTCCGGTAGGACTTATGGTTCGGCGGAAGCTGGAGTGGTATCGGCTGGACGAAGCGAGCTACACGTTCGACAAGAACGTGATGGTCTACGACTTGTCGGTAGTACCGAAGGAAGGTTGATGATGGCGATTCATCCACAATTCTATGTTCCGCAGGGTCCACAAGGATTCGTGCAGGATCAGCCTTCGAGGAGGATGTTCGAAGAACTGATCGACTATACGCAGGCAGTTGCCAAGAGATTGAATATCCTGTGGGACGCCAAGGGCAAGCGGAACTGGAAGGAATGGGACGCTGGCTACCCGACAGGATGGTGTACTCACTTCACGGCATCGAACATGGCCGTATCGAAGGACCGTCCTCTGGGAAGGATCCCGACCTTGTTCCAGAGGTTCGCTCGCAACAGTGGGACGCCGGGGATTCACTTCATCGCATGGGACTCGTTCGTGCCGCAGTTCGAGGATCTGCGGAAGAATTACACGGTGTTCAACTACCTGCCCTGCGACGTGTGGTGTTGGGGGCTGGACAAGGCGTTCTACCACGGCAACGCCCTGAACGGATTCTGCACGGGTCTGGAGCTTCGAAATCTCGGCAGGCTGATCGACATGGGAGGCGGGAAGTTCGGGTGGGGGGACAAGAACAATCCGACACCCTACGTTGGCCGCGACCCGATCAAGATGCGGAACATGGGCTGGTACGAGCCGTTCACGCAGGAGCAGGTAACGGCGGTCATCATGCTGTGCCGCTGGCTGAAGAACATCTACCCGATAGAGCCGATGAAGTACCTGGGCCACCTGCATGTGACCTCGAACCGGACGGACCCCTTCCCTCACTTCCCCCTCCAGATGACACGGGAGGCCGTGTTCTTCGACAGGGAGGACGTTCGGCGCATGGACTGGCTGATGTCCTACAAGTCGGATCCGAAGTTCTGGGAGCGCAACGACGAGTACATGGAAGAGGTTGTCGTAGAGGATACCGACCCGATGGACGTGTGGGCGCGGGACGGTGGCGACATCGAGCTTCAGGAGGAGCAGCCTTACGGAGCGGACGGGGTGATCACGGTAGGGGACATCGTGGAGGCGAAGAAGGCCCTGTACCAGTTGGGTTACTACCCCTTCGTCTGGAATCCAGCGTTCACGGCGGGGAGCACGGTCGAGTTCGTGTGGACCCTGAAGATGTTCCAGAGGCGATGGGTCAAGATGGTGAATGACAAGCCGGTGCAATTGATTGCAGACACCGGCATCGTGGACAAGCCCACCGCACAGAAGCTCACGGACATGCTCCGGCAGTATGACTTGATCCCGGATCGGTAGCCGATGGATCATTTGTTCCTTAAACTCATGGTCCAGTCCTTGATCTACTGTGGGGGGCTGATGGCGATTCTGGTACTCGCGTGGACGATCTACTTCTGGAAGATCCGACCGAGAGAGGACTGGAAGAAGGAGATTCCGATGCGTCGGGACGAGTACCGAGGTGGAGCACTTGACGACTGACTTGTCAGAAGGGGCCTGCTTGATTCGTTTGTCAAGCACTTGACAAAATCCGGTCCCTTGTTATAGATAGCGGGGAAGGTGAAGCCAATGGAAAACGCACTGGACTACATCCGGAAGACCTACGAGAAGATCGTGGGGAAGCATGACATGGACATGGTGATGCGTCCGGTCAGCGAGTGGAAGCCCTTCGACGTGAGGCCCCTCACGTCGGGCAACACCGGCGACCACCGGGACGTGATCGCCGTCAGGGCCGCGCCGGGCAATGGGACGGAGTACCGCTTCGTCCTGACGAACCTCTCCGGTGCGGAGGACCTCTTCGGATGCCAGGACGGTTCGTGGCTGATCGCCATGGACCCGTACTGGAAGTCCGGGACGGCCATCGTGCGGGACTACGGGGACATCCATCCCTCATACCTGGAGGAGAAGCTGAAGATGAACGAGCATGACTCTGCGGTCATGGCGGTCATCCTCTACCGGGTCAAGGAAAGGCTGTCGGCGTGAAGTGCCTGACGATTCGGCCCCCCTGGTCTGACCTGATCGTGCTGGGCTTCAAGAGGGTCGAGTTCCGGACCTGGAAGGTGGATTACCGGGGTCCAGTGGCGATCCACGCAGGGATGTCGGTGGACAAGGCCGCGATCTTGTACCTCACCAAGAGGCTCGACATGCCGTGGAAGCTGAATCGGCATGTGGGGGACGAGCAGTTGGAGACCATGAAGCGATACCTCGTCTACCCGCGGCGGGGAGTGGTGCTGGCGGTAGCGAACCTCGTGTCCATCGACAAGTCCGAGTACCACGACAAGGAACTGGGCTTCAGCGTGGACGAGTGGGGATGGGTGCTGGACGACGTGAAGGCGCTGAAGCGGGAGGTGCCGCTGAAGGGGCAGTTGGGACTTTTCTCCGTGAAGGGGAGCATCGAGGACCAGATCCGGCGGGCGATGGAAGGAAACCTGAAGGACATCAAGCTGGACCTGAAGATCCAGGAGCAGGACAAGGGGCCATTGAAGGCCACAGGACCGTCTACGACGCTCGCAGGGGCGTCGAAGAAGGGGACGCTAGAGGAGGCACGGGAGCAGCATACCGTGGACGGGGAAGGCCGTAGGTACGTCCAGAGGGGGCTATTCAAGGTGCCTGAGTGACCAGGGACGAGTTCCTGGCCTTCCTGGAGGACGCCTACGTGTCTGGGCAAGTGAATGCGACGGAGAGGAATCGGTACTATACCGAGGTGAACCGGGACGATTTCCTTGAAATTATGGGGGTTTACATGGGGGAGAACGGACGGCTGGTAGTCGAGATCACCTATCTGCCCTGATTCTGCAACCGATCACTGGAGATGCAACCGGACCTGGATTTTGCAACCAATTGCACTTGACCCCTTGACAAATTCCGCAGGCTTGTTATATTCAGTAGTGACGGAGGCAAGCCATGGACAACCAGAAGATAAGGTTCGAGGGAGTAATCAGGACGGTCAAGGAGGAGGCGAATCCTCCTTACGGGCGCGTCCTGAAGGTCACGATCATCGGGGACGACGGCAACACGTACTGGGCGAAGACGAACGCCAGCTTCGCCTGGAAGCTCCGCTACGATGACCGGGTGGTCATCGAGGCAACGGTGAAGTGCCGCAAGCCGTCCACCTACGCGGCGGGAACCGAGTTCGTGGTGTTCACCCGCCCGAAGCTGATCGAGAACAAGGGCACGGACGAGGCGACCGTGCTTCGCCGGGTACAGGCGGAAGAGGAGAAGATGCTTCGCCGGAACTACGCTCTGCGGGAGAGTCTGGTGTGCGAGGACAACGGCATGGCGGATCTGCTCGATGCCCAGATCGAGCGGACGAAGACGCGGCTGGCAGAGATCGAGGCGAGCAGGAAGGCGGCGGTGGAGATCGCCCCAGAGAGCGAGCAGGAGCCGCCGAATCGGTACGGACTGGAGTGCAACTGCGATCTGCCAGGACTGCTCCAGTGCGACCTACACGGACCCAGGGAGTAACCGATAACGCTTCACGAGTTGAAGCACAGGAGGGTGCTATGGAGAACGAGAAGATCAGCGGCGAGATGGAGAAGGTACTGGACGGGCAGGGAAACGTCCTGAAGTCGCTTCTCTCCAACTACGAGGCCCTGACGATGAGCGACAAGGGGATCTCCTACGCGGTCATCAGCCAGATCGAGAAGATCGTAGCCGATGCGAAGAAGCAGATGAACGGCACCATCCGGACGGAGATGGGCGGCCAGAGGGAGTTCGAGACCCCGAGCGTCAAGATCATCTTCGACGTGCCGGAGCCGGAGCAGGTCGTGGACATCGAGAAGCTGCGGGAGGCGTGCGGGACCGCAGACCTGATGGAGAAGGGGATCATCAAGGCTGAAGTGGTCTACACGATGGACGAGAAGGTTCTGGAGGGGATGCTACTCGACGGCAAGATCGAGCGGTCGCACGTGGAAGCGGCCATGGTCGAGTCAACGCGGGCGGCTCGCCTGATCGTGAACCCGAAGGGAGACCTGAAGAAGAGGCTGGCCGTGATGAAGAAGGCGTGCCTGCCTTCCGGGGAGTAGTCATGAGGAAGTTCAAGCCAGAGGAGATCCCTTGCCAGTTCTACTGCACGTGGCAGGAGAATCAGGCACCGCTGGGCTCTGGCATGAACTGGCCAGAGACGTTCGAGGATTGCGCGTGGGACGGCGACGACTCTGAGATCGTCAAGGTCATGGAAGCTGACGATCACAAGTGCGGTCCATCGTGTCCAGCCTACAAGGGAGCGGAGATCCGGACGTGTCCTTCGCATGGAGAATACCTTGCGATGGAAACGTGCTGGGATTGCGTGGCGCTGGAAGAGGTAGAGGCGCAGAGAGGGGCAGAGGAATACTGGTCGAGTCTGGATGAAGGAGCACGAAGATGAAGGACGCGGCAGGACATGAGGTAGTGTTCGTGGTCTACCGTCGCAGGCATCTGGCAGACGGGAGGTGGTGGCGGGTGGCTACCTTCAGGGAGGAGGCGAACGCCCAGAAGTTCCTGGACGAGATGCAAGATCCGCAGTTGTTCGTGGAGTGCGGAATGGCGACGGTCAAGGATCTGTCGCTGGCGAGAGACTGACGATGAGAAGGAGACACATTTCAGAATCCCCTGCATGGTGGAAGGGACGCATGGACTCCTATGTCCGTGACTGCGAAGAGATGCAGAAGATGATTCTCCGGAGCGGAGAACTGATGTCCAGAATGGATATCCACGGGCTTGCACTGTCCGTGGTGAGGGACCGGGAAAAGATGTGTCGGGAGGTGGTAAGGCTTAGGGCTGCCCTGATGCATATTGCAGACACCTGTATAGAAGATCCGGTCACGGCGCAGTTTGCCTCACAGGTGCTCGATGGGACTGCATCATGTCCTGAGATGCAAGATACCCTTCATCCCATGACGGATGTGGAATCCTGCTCCAACTGCGGAAATGTCAAGGAGGATGGCGACTGCGACTACTTTCTGAATCCGTGTACGTTGAAACAATCAAAGTGGAAGCCCAAGTCATGACGAGAAATCAGATGAAACGAGCGGTAGCGACGGCATGGGAGATAACTATGGGGCACGATCCCCGTAGTGGGGTAGGTGTGGTCATCGTGCGCGAGGGAGTACCAGAGGCCGTGACCCGTAGCATGGCAGAGGCGCAGGGGTGGGGCATTGTGGCCGCGTTCGACGATGACGGGCAGTGGGGCATGGGGCTGTCGTGGTACGTGAGCGGGATCGAGTTCGCGGAAATGGTGATGGACTGTTTTGGGCGCGAGTTGGTGGAAGTGGCGTCACAGTGAACGATCCTGTCGATATCCGCCGGGACATCATCGAGGACCACGACGGAATGTGGGCAGGGGAGAACTGGATTTTCCACCGCAAGATCAGGAAGGCCCGGAAGCGTCATGAGTGCCATGCCTGTGACGAGGCAATCGAGAAGGGGACTCACTATGTCGAGTACGTCACGGCAGGATTGGAAGGTCCGGGGATGGAGACGTGGAGGGTTCATGGGGAATGCTTCATCGAGAACCTAAGCATGATGGTAGGAGAGAAGAGGCCAGCCTGGAGATGGGAGAAGGCCCAAGCGGAGAAGCACAAGCCATTCAGTGAGTTGTTCGGTGAGTTGATGGGCACCATCGGAAAGCTGGGAACGAAAAGGGGAAATGAGCCATGAAAGAAGCCTGGAGTATCTTGCTGGACTTGGATCCCGAGTTCTGTGAGTTCAAGGATGGCCGGAAGTGCTGGTTCGATGTCGTGCCGATGGAAGTCGGTCTCCCGATGTGTACGCTGCACCCAGGGCAGCCCATACTGCGTTCGAATAGGATGCGGGTCCAGAGGCCATGGGGACATGAGGAGGTCTTCCGGGATGAACGCCTCGATATCTGCAAAGGATGTCGAGTCAGGATCGTGGGAGAGAAGCCATGAAGCACGTGGAGATGGTCAAGCTGATGGGGACGAAGGTCCTCGTCAGCAAGGTACTGGAGAGGCAGAAGGGCTATGTCTCCAAGACTTCCACGGTGAATAAGTTCTGGTGGGAGCAGAAGGAGATCGAGCCCAGGACGGGGTGGGTGGTCGGGTTCAGGACGGTCCAGGAGGGGTACGTGAAGCCTGGATCGAATGGGTACAACGGTATAGACGGCTACCACGAGCCGGAGCCTGACGAGTGGAGAACGACAGGAGTGAAGAAGTGCCTCCTGGTGGCGTTCTGGCCGACCGAGAAGCCGGTCCACGTTCCGCTGGATGGGTACGTAAGGGTGTCCAGGGGTGGACGCTGCATCGATCCTGAGTGGATCCGGAAGGGTCCGCAGAACAGATGCCATATGGCTCCGGAGCCATACACGACGGCAGGTGGGTGGCACAAGGAAACGTACAAACTTCATGCCAGGGCATTCATGATTGACGAGATGAAGGACTGGCCCAGGGACGAGAAGGGCCGATGGAGGAAGAAGGCCCCGTAATTGACAAAAACGGGGAGCGAGTCAATAATTTGACTCGTGGGTCTACGTCCATCCATTGCCAATCGCTCGACGCGGCTTCGATCCCTGCAATGCTTTCCCATCGTGACCCAGATGATCAAGGACGGCTACTCGCTGCCCCAGATCGCGGACTACATCCAGAAGGAGGCGCGGGAGTACGTGGACGTGACCAGGGCATCCCTGGTGAAAGTCCTGGAGATATACAAGAGGGACGGTGTACCAGCCGAGGAGATCGCCAAGAGAGAGCCGAAGCGATACCTCGAACTGGCCCGTCAGGTGTCGGATTCGGTCAACGTCTTGAAGGAACTGGAGGGCATGTTCCGGATTCAGAAGGCCCGCATCGAGAGGTTCGTGGAGGAGGAAGAGGATAGCGGAACGATGAAGCCGAATATCTCACGCGAGTTCGACGCGGTGAGAGGGCTTCTGGATCGGATCCATCAAGTACGGATGGACACGGGGCTGGACGAGAGGCACCTTGGAACCTTGAAGCTCCAGGCCGAAGCGGTGATGGTGGCAGAGGAGAGGTACGGGACAGCGACGGCAGAGGTGCTGAAGGACCCGGAACGGCGGCGCAAGATCCTGGCAATCTTCGAGCAAGCCATGAAGGTGAAGGCACTCCCGGTAGTCGATGGGGAGCACCGGGAAGTGCAGGCTGGATAGATGCTCATTGTCGAGAATGGACGTTACCGGACGGCCCTGACTCCGGACGAGCAGGACGTGAGCCTGGAGAGCCAGATCAATGCCCTAAGTGACGAGGAAAGGTTTGCGCTCCATTCGCTCCTGGCAGACGAGTCCTGCGATGCGAATCCAGTGCTTCGGGCAATCACGGAGCTAGAGTACGAGCAGAAGCCAGTATCGCCGGGGGAGTTCTATACCAATCCCTACTACCTTGGACGGCTGACGCTCTGGCCGAAGCTGATGGATGACCTAGTGGAGCTTCACGAGGGCGGATATGAGGAAGCAATTCTAACTGGTAGTTTTGGATGGGGGAAGAGCTACTTCGCGGCCGCGGCCTTGTGCTACGTGACCTACGAGTTGTCGTGTCTGCGGGATCCGCAGCGGAGCTTCGGGCTGGACCCGATCTCGCAAATCTACCTGACCTTCGTGGGACCCACGATCCAGTTAGCGCAGAAGGGTGTCTACGCAAAGGTCACGGACATGCTACGGGCGAGCCCGTACTTCCAGGACAACTTTCCACCGCGAGTCATCAAGACGCAGGCATGGTTCCCGAAGGGGATAGGGTTCATTGCGGGGTCCACATCCTCGAATGCAGGTATGGCCCTGGACGTGTTCGGGGGAGCGATAGACGAGGCCAACTTCTTCAAGGCGCAGAAGTCGGCTACGGACCTTCGGACGATGCTGGACCGTGCGAAGCTGATCTACGAGTCCGTCCGTAGGAGGATGGAGAACCGCTTCATGCGGAGCGGGAGATTGCCGGGGCTCCTGATGATCGACTCGTCGGCTGCTCACCACAGCAGCTTCACGATGCAGAAGATCAAGGAGGCGAAGCACAACTCCAAGATATTCGTGCGGGACTACGCGACGTGGCACGTGCAGCCGAAGGACAGGTTCTTGGGGAGGCACTTCTGGGTTGCGGTAGGGGATGGCAAGACGAGGGCGCGGATTCTGGAGGACGAATCGCAGGCAGAGGAGTACCGGAAGCTGGGGGCGAACGTACATGGCGTGCCGGTGGAGTTCCGGAAGGCGTTCGACTCGAACCTGGAGGCGGCGATCCAGGACATCTTGGGGCTGCCGACCTCGGACACGTCCTACTACATCCAGAACTACACGGCTATCGATGAGGCGACGACGGAGCAGAGGCACCCATTCACGAGCAATGAGTACATGGTGGGGATGTCGAAGGACAGTTTCCGATGGCCTGCGCTGGCCCGACAGGTAGAAGTGGCGGTCCAGGGAGGCTACACGGAGAAGAGGTGGATTCCACTGGTGAACCCGGAAGATGCACGGTGCGTTCACCTGGACCTATCGAAGAACGCGGACGCGACAGGCGTTTGCATGGGGCACATCGAGAGGTGGGTAGAGGTGGTGCGTCGGGACGCGGAGAGCGGGGAGGACGTATCGGAGCAGGCCCCGGTCATCTACATCGACCTGATGCTGCGGGTTGTGCCACCGCCGGGGAAGGAGATCATCCTGGGTGAAGTTCGTGCTCTGATCTACATGCTCCAGGAACATGGCTTTTCCATCTATCGGGGGACGTGCGACCAGTACCAATCGCTCGACACCATCCAGCAACTAGAAGCCAAGGGGATCGAGTCGGAAGTCGTATCGGTGGACAAGACGCCAGAGGCGTATGAGACCTTCAAGGTGGCACTCTACGAGGGGCGGGTGCAGGCATACCACTACAAGCCATGGATTGACGAACTGAAGTCCTTGAAGCGGATCGTGACGAGGCAGAACACGATCAAGATCGACCACCCGAATGATCCGAAAGAGGGGGTACTGTCGAAGGACGTAGCCGATGCCGTGGCGGCAGTAGTCTACAATCTTACGATGCACCCGCCTGGAAGGTTTGTACGGGCGGGGACATTGCCAGGGAAGAGGATGGGGACGGCGCGGGAGTGGATGGAGCCAAGCGTTGACATCATGCCAGGAATCGCACAGGATAGGGGACGATCTCCCATGCCCTTCCTGATGGGAGACGATGGAGACCTAGAGGAGTAGTCGTTGGGAGTTGGGAAAAAGGTACGTGACGCACTTTCGTCCTTCTTCGCGCAGGAGCAGGACGCGCAGGCGAAGGATCTGGCCCGTGGCTGGACCCTAGCAAATACGAGAGCGATATCGACTCCAGATTCGTACCCGAACCTTGGCTACGACTACTCACTGCCGATGTTCGAGGACACGCTCCTGGCGAGGTACAGTCGCTACGAGGAGATGGACACTTTTCCATTAGCTTCGCTGGTTTTGGACACATACGCGGACGACTGTACGATCTACGATTCGATAAAGAACCACGTCATCTGGGCGCAGTCGAAGGACAAGGCTATCGAGGGCATCCTGGACGATCTCCGTGACCACCTGCACATCGAGGACGATGCGTGGGCGCACGCGAGGACAACTGGACGGTACGGGAACAACTTCGGAGAGATCCTGGCCCGTGAGGGTGAGGGGGTGTGCGGGATCAACTATCTGCCCACGGCAACGATGCGTCGGGTAGAGGATCGTCGCGGAAAGCTGCTCGGGTTCTACCAGATCGAATCGGCAAGGATCGCCAGTACGAGCATCAGCGCGGACGACTTCGTGAGCCTGTTGGCGAAGGCTAAGGGGAAGGGGGATCTGGATCGTCCACGGGACAATCCAGACTTCTACGGAGTGCTCGGAAACGTGATCTTGTTCGAGCCGGGAGAGATCGTTCACTGGAGACTGCGACGGGATCTGCGGGCGGTCTATGGGTTGGGGATCCTGGAGTCAGCAGACTACGTGTGGCGTCGGCTCCGGATGTTGGAAGATGCGGTGCTCGTCCACAAGCTCACGAGAGCGCCGGGGCGGTACGCCTTCTACATCAATGCTCACAAGCTCCCACCGGAGAAGGCATTCGCCTACGTCCAGCAGATCAAGAACAGCTACAAGAAGCGGCGCTTCATCAACCCTCGCACGGGGCAACTAGATGCACGCTTCAATCCTCTCACAAGTGACGAGGATTTCTGGATCCCGATCATTGGCGGTGAGGAAGAGAGCAGGATCGAGACAATCTCCGGCCCTGACTATCAGGGTATGGATGAGGTGAACTACTTCTTGCAGCAGTTCTACGTCGCCACGAAGGTTCCACGGCAGTACATGGACTTCGCTGAGACGATGAACAAGGCATTGCTGTCGAGCGAGGACGTGAGGTTCGCACGGGCCGTCATGAGGCTTGGGAAGGCAGAGGTGACGGGCTGGAATCAGGTCGCACGCACGCACCTGTACCTGCTCGGGTACGACTTGGACAAGACGGAGAAGTTTGCCTACCACATGCCGATCCCATCGGCCATTTTCGAGTTGGCGATGGTGGAAGTCATGGCTGCGAAGGCAGACCTCGCGGCTCGGCTTTCGGAGTTCGTGTCGGTACGATGGATTCTCCAGCACATCTTCAAGTGGGCCGATGACGAGATCGATACGGTGTTCGACCAGTGGGCAGAGGAGAAGGTCTGGAAAACCATCGTGGAGGGCCTCGGCAACGCGGAGGCATCTAAGCTCCAGGGCGAGGCCGAAGTCGAGAACCAGCGGAAGCAGCAGGAGTTGGCTGCGGAGATGGGTGGAGAGGAAGAGGGGAAGGCAGTTCCGGCCATGCAGATGATCTTGGCTGCCAAGGAGTACAAGGATCGGCGGCGGGAGAGCCATCGGAACGTCAAGACGGCTTTCGGGCTGATGGATCGGGATGACCAGAGGGGGTTCGTGGCGCTTGGGGAGGAACTCCAGAAGAACATGAGGCGGATCCTGGAGGATGGGAACAAGGAGAGCGAGAAGCGCATGGAGGGGAGGCTTCAGGGCTTGCTCCTGAACCACCACGACAAGATTGGGGCTCGGTTTCGGATGCTGATCCCATTCATGAACGAGATGAGATCGGCCATCCGGTACGACAAGGGACGAAAATCGGCGTAGTGAAATTGATTGCAACAGCGATCATCCTTGACAGGATGCCTAATTATGGGTAGTTGTAGGTGAGCATGGTTCTGAAAGTCCCAGTCAAGGTGCTCGGATTTCTCCGGCGTGAGTCGGTGGAAAATGCTGTCCGACAAGCCCGTGAGCAGGTGACGAACAAGGGGATGACGTTCGTCTCACTCATCGAAAAGAAGGTCTTTGCGACTACGCAGGACGGGAAGATCGTCAGTACCGATCTGGTGGACGGCAAGATCGGTGACTTCGTGGACATGGCTGAAGACTTCGGCGTCCGGGAGACGGACGTTGAGAGGGACAAGGTACGAATCGCAAACGCCTACGTCGAAGCTGTCATTGGTCGAGATCGGGTCGCGGCGGCGCAGCACATCAGGGACTTGCTAGGGTACGTCTAACGGAGGAGTGTTACGATGGACGAGAAAGAGCAGGGACGCCAGCTTCTCGAAGACCAGATGAAGAGCCTGGGCGTATCGGTGGACGAGATCACGGCTGCCATGTATCCGGACCCGGAGAAGGAGGCGGCTGCTCTGGGTGGCGCGGTAGCGCGTCCGGGTCAGGTCGAGTCGGAGAAGAGGGATGCGGCGGCGCAGGCCACTCCTCCGGCGGGGCAGCCTTCTACCGACGCACCCACCAGCGAATCTCTCGTGCCGCTCACGGACGAGTCGCTGGAGGAAGCTCTGCGGTTCATCAAGAAGAAGGTCGGGGCGGTCGTTCGGAAGAAGGCCCGCAAGGCGAAGAAATACTACCGCAAGGTCAAGGCGAAGCTGCGCCGGATGGCGAAGAAGTGGAAGAAGAGCGCGGCCGGGAAGCGGTTCCTGAAGAAGTACAAGAAGGCCAAGGCTCGCCTCGGTGACGTGATGAAGAAGGCGGCGGGACGCAAGCGCCTCCAGATCACCGGGATGGAACTGTCCGCGAAGCTCCACGAGCAGGTGGGCAAGCCGCAGGCGGTCGTGGAGAGCACGGACATCGAGATCCTGGAGCGCGGGGCGGTCATCGTGGCGATCCTGGGCGACAGGTTCGAGGACATGGATCTGGCGTCGGATGCGGAGTCGGCGCGGAAGACGAGCGACGGCATCGTGGCCATGATCGAGAAGTACGAGGGGAAGGGCGCGATCCCGGACGACGAGATGGTGAGCGCGGTGAAGGCCATCGGGGTCTGCATCGACCACTACGAGAAGCTGGAGGGAGAGGACCTCCCTTTGACAGCCTAGACCCGAAGACGAAGCGGAGCCGTCGAACGCTCTATCGTTCCGGTCGCCGCGAGATTCTGAGGGTCGGGGCGAAGAAGAAGCGGGCGAAGCTGGTGCAGTTCCGGCGTGAACGTAGACGGTCCAGGATGATCAGCAGGACGCAGTACGCTGGACGATTCCGTTGGAGGAAATACTGATGGTCGAAAAGAGGCTTCTGGAAGACGTAATCTTCCTTTCTCCTACCGACTACCAGTTCACTCCGGATGGGGTCGTGGAGTCGAAGTCGGGGGGCAAGCTGCATATCCTGGGGCACATCGAGGGGAAGTTCGCGCACGCGGACATACCCACGGCGAACAACCGCAGGTACGGCAGGGGGATCTTCGAGTCGAACCTGAAGAGGCTCGCTCCCCACATCGAGGCGAGGGGCGTCTACGGTGAGACAGATCATCCAGCGGACGGACGTACCCTGTTCCAGAGAGTCAGTCACATCATCACCCACCTGGACCTGAAGGAGAACGGTGAACTGTTCGGCGGGTGGGATCTCCTGGACACCCCGAACGGCAGGATCCAGTCTGCGATCTGCAAGGCCCATGGACGACTCGGGACATCGAGCCGTGGCACGGGCACCACGACGCCGGGCAAGGACAACATCGAGGACGTGAACAACGACTTCATGCTGGTCACGTTCGATGCGGTGGTGGATCCCGCAGCGAAGGATGCGTACCCGAAGCTGGTCAAGGAGGCGAAGGATCTACAGCAGATCGAGGAGATGGTCGTCACCTACGAGGTGCTAAGGCGAGATTTCCCTGGTCTGGCTGCGGAACTGACGGAGCACGTGATCCAGGAGCACACGAGGACCCGCGTGCAGGTGCCTGCCCAGTTCGAGGGATTCGATCATGCGGTCGAGATCGTGCGGAGCGAGTTCCAGAACAAGCTGGCAGAGCAGAAGGACGAGTTCAGGACCCTGACGCTCGATGCGATAGCGCAGTACCGGGCGCAGATTGCGGAGGAGGAGCGGGAGAATCTGCTCACGACGCTGGCTCCGGTGCAGGACAGGCAAGCCCTGGAGGAAGTGGGTCGGATCCTGTCGCGGCGCAACATCCTGGTGCCGGAGGAGTTCAAGGGGCGGATCGAGGATCTGAGCAAGGCGCTCGAAGATGCACAGGGCAAGTACCGGATGCTCGAAGCGAGTTACGGCAAGCTCGATGAGCAGACGAGGCTCCTGGCGTCGATGGGCGAGCAGCTAACGCTCCTGGTGGACGCAGAGAGGGCACTGGGCGGGAAGGGGTACAGGCAGGCTGTCCTGGACCTCCTGGGGAGCCCTGCGAAGCACACGAAGGAGGAGTGGAAGAAGGCGCTGGACTCGGCAATCGCTGAGTTCGAGAAGAAGGAGAGCGAGAACAAGGCTCTGAAGGCTGAAGCCAACATCGATCAACTGGAGAAGGAACGCACGGAACACCGGGAAGCCTTGTCCCGGTTGGAGAAGCAGCTAGGAGAGATCGAGAAGGCAAGGTCGGAGGAGATCGAGGGAGTCAAGTCGAAGCACGATGTCGTGGTAGCGGAGCTTCGAGCAGAGATCGAGTCGTGGAAGAAGCGGTGCGACGAAGCGAACCAGAAGGCGACGGAACTGGTAGGCAAGTACGAGGACTTGTACCGTGAGGCCAAGCGAATCGAAGCGGAGGCCAATACGGACGAGAAGAAGTACGAGCACAAGATCCGGACGCTGGAGGATCGCGGCAAGGAACTCCAGTCCAAAGTCGAGCAGATGTCGATCAAGGTCGAAGTGGAGAAGATGCTGAGTGGGCGGTCGGACGCCGCGAGGTTGCGTCCCCTGGTCGAGCGCGTGAGCAGTGTGGAAGAGGCAGCGATGATCATCAAGAATGCTGTCGTCCCGGTACGTCAGGCACCTCCGGAGCCTCGTGGAGTGCAGACGTTGAAGGAGGACGAGAAGCAGGATGGTGGGAGCCGCCCGTCCATGGCTGCACAGGCTGACTTCCAGGAGACGATGGAACGGCTCGGTGTTCGCCCGAAGGACGTAATCGAGGAGTGAATCTCCTAGCTGAAAAGGAAACAAGGCCATGACCGAAGCAAGGGAAATGCTCGACAGGGCAGCCGTGAAGGGAACCATCCTGGACACCTCCATGGCGACGTACCTCATGAACAAGTGGGGCGACGTGCTGAAGGGCATCAAGGATCCGCACAGGAAGAAGATCGGTGCGTTCATGTTCGAGTCGCAGGCATACCACCTGGACTCGCTCCGGAACCCCAGCAGGCTTGAAGAGGCGACGACCACGCAGAACGTGGCGTACTACACGAAGTACCTCTTCCCGATCCTGAAGAAGCTCATCGCCAATCTCATCGCCCCGGACATCGTGTCGGTGCAGCCGATGAACGCGCCGGTCGGTGGGATCTTCTACATGGACGTGTACTACGGCAAGTCGAAGGGCCAGAGCACGGCGGGAAGCTCGGTCTACGACAACTTCGACAGGTTCTACACGTCGGAGTTCATCGACCGCGAGCGGATCGCCACGGGCAACGGCGTGGACTTCGGTGGTGCGGGAGCGCCGCTGTCGATCAGCCTGGGCTGGACGCCGGTTCGTCCGCTGAACATCACGGACGGCTACTACGTCAGGATCCGCGAGTACGACGCCCTGGGCGCGGTCGTGCAGGAAGTCCTGGACAACGGGTCGGGCGGATTCGTCGGCGCGGCCGGAACGATCAACTACTCGAACGGCGCGATCTCCGGGTTCCTGTTCCCGATAGCTCCGCTGGCGGGCCACGCGATCACGGCGGAATACTTCTACAACTCGGAGAACAACACGCTCGCGTCGGAATACTACTTCGACGTGACGCTGGAGGCGATCAAGGCGAGGGACCGGAGGCTGAAGGCCAGGATCACCTCGAACGCCATCGAGGACTTCCGGGCGATGCACGGGATGGACGCGGAGGCGACGGTGACGGACTTCGCCACGGCGCAGATCGCGCTGGAGGTGGACCGGGAGATCATCATGGATCTGTGGGCGCTCGGGACGGCGCTCGCGGAGACGTTCGACTTCGCCATCCCTGCGGGTTCGGGCTACACGGACATGGAGTGGTACAGGACTATCCTCACTAAGATGGACAAGGTGGCGTCGGACATCCATAAGAAGATCCGTCGCGGTCCTGCCAACTTCCAGGTGACGAGCCCGGACATCATGGCGCACCTGTCGCAGCTTCAGAGCCACGGGGACTACCAGCCGATCTGGACCTCGGAGTTCGGTGGCAAGTTCGACGGAGAGGTGACTCCGATGTCCATCGGGGCCGTCCAGACCCAGTTCGGCGTGGCCAAGATGGGAACCCTGAAGCAGAAGTACGTGGTCTACCAGGACCCCTACTTCCCCAACGACGGCATCCTGATCGGATACAAGGGTCCGTCCTTCATCCACGCGGGCTACGTCTACGCTCCCTACATCCCCATCGAGGTGAGCGCCACCTTCGTCAACCCCGAAGACCTCACTCTCGTCAAGGGCCTGAAGACCCGCTACGCGAAAAAGATGCTGCGCGGTGGATCGTTCTACGGCCGGATCACGTGTCTCAACGTCTGACACGTGAAAACGGGCCTCTGACACGACCTTTGTAATGTTTTCCCCTTGACAAGCAATCCATGACGATACATCCTGTTCGCAACAGGAGGTGTCGAATGGAAGCCAAGTACCCGACCTACGGTAAGCCCAATCCCAAAGCGGAGATTCACGTCTGCGAAGGATATCCACGATGGCACTGGTGGGATTCTTCCATCCGGAACAACCGCTACAAGCTGATTCATGTCTGGGTATGGGAACAACATCATGGACCAGTTCCAGAAGGCCACGACATTCATCACAAGAATCAGGACCGGGCTGACTACCGGATCGAGAATCTTGAACTCGTGACCCATGGCGACCATCGGAAGGTCCATGCGGAGATGAAGTTCGAGGGCGGGGGCAAGACGTGTACCCGTTGCAAGGTCTGGAAGCCTTTGACCTCGTTCCGGCGTCGGAGTGGAAGGGGTCTCTATTCGTCGGAGTGCCTGGACTGCAAGAAGGTCTTGGACAAGGCGTATCGGGAAGGTCCGAAGCGGGAGGCACGGTTGGCGAAGAAACGGGAGTACGCTGCAATTAATTGCATGAAGGAGCGGGCGCGTGCGCGGGCGTGGTACGAGAAGAACCGGGAGAAGGTACTGGAGAGGATGAAGGGACAGCGATCAGGCGTCGATCCATCCGTCTCGCTTGGATAGCTTCTGCCAGCGACCATCCTTCCAGCGACAGGATAGTCTCGTCCTTTTCGGAAGAGGTACGGGCTCACGGATGATCTTCGTGGCCTCGGTAGATCCACCGGCGGGGAGCCGGAAGTTGAAGCCGCCGTTCGATGTGTAGACGAGGTAGAAGCCATCGCCGCGGTAGAAGCACTTGTCGCCCTGCTTCACTCGTCCGGAGGCAGTAGGGAGTGGCCACCACCTTGTTACCTGGATGGGCTCGGCGTACTCGAAGGCGGGGGGGTCATCCTTCACGTGGGGGATCCCGTCGATGATGTCGATGGTGCCGTTCATGGCAGCTTCACGGGCTTCTCGATGGCGACGACCTTCCAGCCGAAGCTCTGCCACCTGCCCTCGGTAGGCTTCCAGCCCTTGTCCCCGATCCTGGACAGGGAGATCGCGTGAGTCCTCTCTTGAAGGGGACGGCAGAAGGTGTGGTGGATGGAGGAGGCATCGGCCTCGTGGGATGGATGGCATCCGTCGTACCGGAGCATGTCCAGCGGGAACATGTCGATGCCGGTGACGGTGAACCTGTGCATGTACGCGGTCATGTTTTACTCGTTTCCTGTGCCGAAGTCTGATCCCATGTCCAGCATGGGATCGCGTTCATCGTAATCACCTGGATCTGTCTCGAACTCGGTGCAGACCTCTACCCCGTTGACGATCTTGACGGGGGGAATCGTGCCGGTCTTGTGGAGCCGGATGCAGCCCTTCGTCGGATGATGGGAGAGGCACCCGGAGCAGATGACGCCGCTGTACGAATTGATGGTGATGTTCGCCATCGTCAGTTCTCCATTCCGTTTGCCAGCCGCTCGAAGATCATCTCGGGATCCTCTCCGGGGTGGCCGTAGTGCCTCTCTCCGGTGACGATGTTCACCAGACAGGGACGCCTCTTGGTCACGTAGTCGGGACGATCATCCTCCGTCCACATGAGGTTGAAGGGGACTCCCCAGACCGTTCCGACTCGGTAGTCGCGGTAGATGCCCCTCTGCTCCTCCTGCCTGATCTTGCACTTCGCACGGTTGACCTTCAGTACGGTGCCCAGCGTCTTCTCACCGTTCGCCCTGCCGAAGTACACCTTCTGTCCGACCTTGATTTCGTCCCTGTTCATCATGGCTCTTGCCTCCGTCTGTCCATGAATATAACAGGCGTAACGATTTTGTCAAGAGGGGGAATCGGGCGTGGTATCTACGTCAATGTGAGAGAATGGGATCCCTCGTATTGATTGGGGGACTGTTCCTGTGCGTCGTAACTAAGCGTATTTGGGCGATCTGCTGCTGGCCTGAAAAGTGCGACAGACCTACCCAACGAGGAGGCCCACATGTGGCTTACCATACTGCTGATAGTGATTTTCATGCTGGCTCTTGGAGGAGGAGGATGGGGACACCGTAGGTGGGGGTACTGGGGTTGGTCCCCCGCTGCTCTTATCCTGACCATAGCTGTGATCTTGTACTTTACTGGCCACCTCCATCTAGGGCATTAGTGCCAAGGCTGGCTGTTGCGTCGGTCTGCTGCTGGCGGATCGCGGAGAGGCGATTGTAGGCGCGGCCGAGATCGGCAAGGTCGCCGCGGCAGGCGTAGGGCACATGCGGGTCGTAGTCGCCATGAGGGACGAGCACGTGGATGCCTGCACGGAGGATGCAGAGGCAGCGGTCGAGCAGATCCGTGTCCTGCATCGGGACGGGGACGTAGGCTCCTCCGTCGTCGCCGCGGGAATCAATGCCAAAGCACAAGACATCGGAGCCCGGCAGCACCATGAACGAGGCGTAGGAGGCATCGAGGCAACGGATGTCCAGGGCAGCGTCAGTGGCGTGCTGGTAGCACAGTTGCAGCACTGCCTGGATGCCAGCGGCGCGGTAGGCGCTGCCGTCGCTGGCCTGGAAGCGGCCCTTGCCCAGAGTGCAAAGGATGCGGTCGGTGCCGCCGTTCGGGCCGCCGAGATCCATCGGGCCACCGGACTGGTGGAGGTCGGCTGCGATGAGTGCGGCGAGGACGAGCGGGTGGCCGTCGTCGAGGCCGTGGTCGTGGAGCAGGCCGTGGGCGGCGTCGATGGTGGCGGTCACGCGGGAGGCGTGGCGCAGTTCAGCACCGCAGGCGATGGCGAAGTCGAGCGCGGCTCCATTCAGGGACGAGGGGGAATGATCGGCGCGAGTGATGGGCTTCGACATGGTGGTCCTCCTTGCTCGTTGACAAAGACGAGCGGGTTAGGGGAATTCTGACAGGATGGGAGGAAGGGAGGCAGCACCATTGCTGCCGTCATTCCCCCTGAATAGGCGCGTGGACTTCCGGGAGTCGGATCCCTGTTATGTTCTAGGGGGTTGCAATTGATTGCACGGCAGCGGGAAAGAGTCGGATCTTGCCCTTCTCGAACTCGATCTTAACGCCGGGGATCTTGTGGGCATAGAGCCAGTGACGGATGGAGGAGACGGCTGTGGAGTGCCTACTGTAGTGGTGGGGGATTGCCTCGATGGCTTCTTTGAGCCCGCAGCCGGGATGGTAGGTGACGTAGTGGAGGAGGTGCCGACAGGTCTCCTTGAAGGGAGTCCCGTAGCCCCCATGGGCGCTCCCGGCGGGTGCCGTTCCTTTGCGGGCCACGGCGAGGTACTTGTCCCACCGCTGGATGGTCTTCTTGGGGAGTCGGTGGAGAGAGGTGGGAATGGCCTCGTGGGTGGATCCGTACTGCCCATAGGTGAATCTCCCGATCCCGTGGTAGGAGAGGATCCACTCGATCAGGTCACGGGCGCGGTAGCTCTGCCGGACATTGGGGGTGACGATGGACACGAAGTTGGCATGGCGGATCCAGGCGACAGCCTGCGAGAGCAGATCGATGTTCAGCGAGGTCTTGGCTTCGATGACCCAGATCAGGGTCAGGCCAGAGGGAGATTGAAGCCTCCCCACGATGTCGGCAACGGGCTCGCCGGGACCACCGAAGCGAACCTCCTGGAAGACTTCCCAGTGGTGCTCCTGGAGGTACGTGACGATGGGAGCAGCTACCTCGGTTTCGGAGGGACGTTTCAATCGGTTTCCACTCGCACGCTTTCGCGCTGTCTACGTTCCTCTTCCCTTACCTGATTCCAGAGATCCATGTCCAGGTGGTCGGAGATGAAGTCTTGGACACGGCCAGAGAGAACGTCGGGACGAAGAGCATCGAGTTCCACGCAGTCGTCACCGTGGGCCATGCGGAAACTGGCGGCGCGGGCGTCTGTGTCCTTCACGGGCTGCGGGGGGAGGTTGTACTCCTGGATGTCGTCCTGGAGGATTGCCAGCTTCTTGACCGTGAGATCGGCGTGGAAGGTGGAGAGGCGATCCCGGATGTCACGCACCATGTCCTCCCCGGATGGGTCGTGATCTCCGAAGTAGCCGATGATGCACTCCTTCCCTTCATCTGAGGCGCGAAGGAAGCGGTGGGCTGCCTCGCGCATGGCGACCACGGAGGAGTAGCCGCGGTTGACCTGGAGGGGGACCTTCCACTGCTGAGTGACGGTGCCCACGATGCCTGCCAGGGCGTCCTTCTCCAGCCAGACCTCGATGTAGGTGGGCTGCTCGGCCCAACGGTCCAGGCAGAACTGCTTCGTGGCGATGGACACGATCTCCTGGATGGAGGACCAGGAGGCAGGAATGCGGGGCTCACGGAGGCGATCCTCGATCCAGTCCCAGTCCAGGAGGCCGCACATGCGGGCGTCACGGATGATGCCTACGATGCGCTTGTAGGACTTGACGTTGTTCGGGATCACGTCGGCACTCACGAGTTGGTAGTAAGCCTGACGCACGGTCATCTTGATCTTGAAGGATTCCAGGATGCGAGTCGTCCGGACGATGATCTCCAGGTGCTCTGGAGAGAACTTCTTCGATTCGTAGGCTTGCTTCATGGCATCTGTACCGTGCCGCACTTGAAGCAGAACCAGCGGAGGGAATCCAGGGCTTCCTGGTGGCGATTCTTGGTCGAGGAGAGCCAGCAGTCCTTCTGCATCTGAGTGCTGTACTCGAAGCGATAGAGCTTGCCTCCCCACGAGACAAGCCACATGCCTCCACCCGGCTCCTTGTGCTCGCACTTCTCGCCGGTCTTGATAGGATCGAGGATCTCGGTCAGATAGTTTGCGGCGGGGGGCTTCTTGTACTTCCTTGGCATGGTTATGTCTCCTCGTACTTCTCTCGGAGCTTGCGGATCTCCTCTGGGAGAGAGGAGGGATCGGCCCGTAGGACCGCTCTTGCTATCTCCGCGAGGATGGATTGCTTGGCCCATTCTCGATTCTGGGCTTTCCATCGTGCGGTTTGCTCGGCGCTGCGCTGCTGGATCTTGGCGCTGGAGTGAGCGGTGCAGAACCGTCGCTCCACACCATCCACTACTTCGACCACCGTGCCAGTGCGGGTGCAACGGCGATGACTCCATTTATGCCAGACCGCGGCATGGCATTGGAGGGGGGTCGGATCCGGGTTCGGGATCTTGGCGATGATGCGCGACATCAGTAGTCCTCCCCACCGTAGGAGCCGTAGTCCTCGTCCGTGCCCATGCCGCAGGAGGCAAGGGCTGACTGGTGATCCCCGTCCATCGACTCGTCCGGGCCGTAGTCGGGCTCGTAGTTGGGATCGTTAGCTTCACGATCCTCCGGGGAATCGAAGCAGGTGGTGAGGATGCCACGGTCGTTGACGATCTCGATGGCTTCCTCCAGGGAAGGCTTTGGGACCACCGTTTCGAGGTCCTCTGGGAGATCGTCCGTCTCCGGATCCTTGCTGGCCAGCCAGTCATCGCAGAGCGAGTCGTGGGCGGCGTCGATCACGTACTCGGGATCGACCATCCGGGGTCCATCGGGCCAGAGGATCTTGATCTTGTTGTCCATGGTTCTTGCCTCCGTCTATAGGTAACTATAACACGATAGACGATTTTGTCAAGAGGGAAGGTGTACGGTGTAACCTATTGGTATTGTGGCTGAATCACGGACGCATGGGCATGATGTAGGTACAGAGGGGATTGTCTTTCTCCTGGACAACGATGCAGGATGTCTTGTCCGTGAAGGAGATGGACGGGCGCTCGAACTGCGCCACGGCATCCTGGAGGTAGGCGACGTTGATCTTGGGGATCCAGGACAGCGACTCGTTGCCGGTCCATTCGCCCGCCACGCTGTTCTCGGTAGAGAGATCGATGGTCTCGTAGGTTACGAGGATGCCGGAGGGGGAGATCCCCATGTGGATGCCGGGTTCTACACTGTTGAGGATGGCCTTGACCTCCTTGCAGGCATCTACGATGTCGGATGCCTTGTCCGGGGTGAACACGATGTTCTTGGACAAGGAGAGTAGGAAGTCGTAGGGCGGCGGCTGGACAGCGGCATCGAGCCGGATGTACCGGGAGGCGTTTCCGCACTGGACGAAGAGATACTTCTCCGTCGTGACCTTCGGATCGGTTGTGGCAGACATGTAGATGTTGCACGTGGGGAGCAGCTTGTCCGTCAAGAGGGCAGCTTCCTCGATCAGCCGCTCGAAGGCCGGGGTGGGGATCATGAACGCATCCTGATCGTTGTCGATTCCCCGGACCCCGATGGTGGGGAGATCCAGCAGGGAGAGGCGATGGCCGTCTGTTGCCATCAGCACGTCCTTGCGGAAGCCGATGCCGTAGATGTAGGGCCGGGTCGAATCATCGGATGCACAGGCGAGGAGGGACTTGCCCCACTTGGCTACGTCCGCATAGGTCATGCCCTGGAGCACGCACTTCTCGAAGGGAGGCATCCGAAGGTTCGGGGCCACGGGGTAGTCCTGGACCATCCCGAAGGACTTGACGGTCAGCTTCTTGCCGCGAAGGGAGAATCCGACCGACTTGTCCTGCTCTACCAGCACCTCGATCTGATCCTGACAGGACACCTTCAGTGCCTTCATCCATGCGAGGAGCTTCTTGTACTCGTTGAAGCGGCACTGGATGATGCCGTGGTCAGTATCCCGTCCTGCCAGCGTGTATCGGGTATAGTGGAACGAGTCGGAGCAGGTGTCTATGTGGAGCCATGTGCCGTTCTCGTCCGTGACGACGATGCCCATGTTTTTCGCCTCGTCCTTCACGGCACGGGAGAGAGTGTTGACGAGTTCTTTTGCTGTGACCTTCATGTTGCCTCCGTTGCCATGAATATAACAGGACGGACGATTTTGTCAAGCACCTTGCAATTGATTGCAGGGGAACGGTATGCTACAAAGGAATCCGGGAGAACAACATGGCAAGAAAGTGGAAGCTGAAGCAGGGTCCGAAGACCTGCAATGTCACCGTGGAACGTGAGGGGAAGGTCGTCACGGTCAAGTGTGAGGAGGGAAGGATCTACGAGGGGGACGAGTTCGCCAAGTGGTGTCCGTCCGTCCTGGTGGAAGTACCTTCAGCCGTGGTCCAGTCGATTCCTGTCCCGCCGGTAGACCCGGTGGTGAGACGAGAATACGCACGACCGGAGATCCCGCCCGTCATGGTCAAGGGTGTCGGCATCGATCTGAAGGCGACGATGGAGAAGAAGCACGTCGAAGCCCCAATGCCGCCTCCACCTCCCCCCGAACCGGAGGTGCCATCAGCACAGGAGCCAGAGACGGAGCCGCCGGAAGCTGCTCCGGAACCGGAACCAGAGAAGCCACGCGAGAAGAAGGGCAAGCTCCGGAAGCGCGGCAGGTAGTCGATGCCGGGCCTGAATTCGATAGGCTGGACATCCTTCGATGAGATGATGGCCGATGCCCTTGCCCTGTTGGGCGAGGGACGGATCAAGATCGAACTGACGCCGGAGCAACGCACCGCGATCATGCGACGGGTGCTGGTCTGGTACGGAGCGTTCAAGGCTCCCAAGAGACTCCACTGGTCCGACTCTACGGGCAATAACCAGTTCCCGATGCCAGAGGACTGCGATGTGGTTCTGGAGGTAATCGCAACCCCGCTGGCTGACGAGTTGTACGACATCTACAGCGGCGGGGTGGGGTACTCCATCATCTACGATCCGTTGCCGGTCGCAATCTTCCGGGGGGACTACTCCTACGTGCTTCAGATCCTACAGGACGTGGAGATGGGGCAGAGGATCCTGTCGGCAGACGTTACGTGGGAGTACGACAGGCTTCTGAGGCTGCTGCGGGTCTATCCGGGGAACCTGAATCCAGCGAGGGTGGCTGCGTTCTACCTATCGAGTCGGCTGGACTTCAAGGATGTGGAACTGCTGGACCAGGATCTCGTATTCCGGAGGTTCCAGGCGGAATCGAAGATCACGATTGGAATGATGCGTCGGAAGTATGCCTCATGGCCAGGGCCGGGTGGAGAGGTTCAGATGGACGGCGATGCACTGGTCATGGAGGGGAACGAGGAGAAGGCAACGACGGACGAGGAGATCATGGGTCGCTCTCGTCCCTGTGGATTCATGGTAGGGTAGGGCCGTGAAGTCGCACGTCTGGAATCTCTGGGGTAGGAAGTTCGTGATCGATGGATCCGTGGAGCCTACCGGGCGTGGAATCCAGGTAGGGGAATGGGAGTACCGGGTCCATGTGCAGGACGAGGGGGAGTGGAAGCCGGTGAGGGAGGATGTGGCGGTGGGGGTCCTGTTGTCGTTCTTGCGTAGGGCCGATGCGGCCTTGAAGCAGGCTCTCCTGGAGCAGCGAGTAGCGCCGCAGGTACGTGAGATGATCGAAGTCGTGAAAAAGCAGTTCGGGGGACGGGACGCGGAAGCGAATGCTTACGCGCTGTGCGTCACCTGTTCGCAGAAGAAGGGCCTGCTGGAATCAGGCACTCTGCGGGTACTCTGATGGGCGAGGGGATGTTCGATGACGAGATCGAGCTTGGGATGTTCGATCTCATTGCCAACGACCTACCGAACCTCGTGCGCGTGCAGGGGAGGCTCTGGAAACTACGTCCAGGGGCAGCGGTAGATCCGGACCACACGGACTTCCTTCAGGAGAAATACGTCGGTCCCTACGAAGTCGTGGTGACATGCGATAGTTCGACGGCGAAGTCCTTGACGATGGATCCGGACCAGGGCCTCGAAGCCACGCGGGACGTGGAACTGTACGTCACGAGGTTGGAGTGCGAGAGGGTAGGGTTCGGATTTCCGAAGACGGGGGACGTAATCTCGTTCCTACTTGAACGCTTGCCGGGTCCGTTGTACTTTGATATCCAGAACGTGCATGATGAAGGACGACTCCCCCAGGGACGGGCATTCGTGATATTCAGGTTGGAGTGCAAGTTCGTGACACACAACGACCCGAGCACTATCGTAGGCGACGGGGAAACGTGCTGGAGCGGTAGGAGGATCGACTAATGAGCGCACTCGACACACCAGGAAGCCACGAGCCCCCGAACTACTGGGACGCGATCCTGTGGATTGCGAGGGACCTGCTGGGGGCATCGTACAAGGCGATCATGGACTCCGAGGTTCCTGTCGGAGCCAGGGTGATCGTGAGGCCCAAGAACGGGAATCCTCCTGTTGCCATCGGCGTCGTGACGGAAGTGAACTTCGCGGAGCCGGGGAAAGAGGGGACGGGGAAGGGCTACACGATCAAGGTGAGGGATCTACGCCCCAATCTCTCGACGCAGGAGCAGGAGTACCCGACCGACAGCTATCTGTTCCATCCGGTGACGGAGTGACTGATCGTTCGAAGATAGCGGAGCGTCTGGGGCATGAGTTCGCGGACGCGACGAAGCAAGTCACGATTACCGCAGAGATGATCCGCCACGCCCGGAGCAGGGGCGTGTCGTATGTCTGCGCCAACTGCACGAAGTTCTGGCGTGGCATCGAGGCGGGGCAGGCACAGTGCGTGTCCTTGAACGAGGGCAAGCGATGTGGTGGCCCGATCTCCGGGATGACGTTTCCTGAGTACCAGGGGCCATTGTCACGGAATACGTTCCCGTCGATCTGCTTCGTCTGCGGGGTAGAGGCGATTGCCGGGGTGCGGGTGGGAGATTCGTCGGAACTGATCGGGGTATGCACGGATCACGAGCAATGGCTCATGTCGATGCGTAAGTTCGATCCGAAGAAAGATCGCCCCCTCGTGGAGAGGGTAGCGGAGGTGTGACGTGGCAGAGAGAAGCGTACAGGACATCATTGCCAAGATGCGCGAGACATTGGGGGAGGAGCTTGGACGGGCCGATGCTCTGTCCACGAAGCCCCTCACGCTCGCGGAGGCCGAACTGGCCGCCGCCTACAAGAAGATCGGGCAGGTGGGTCTGGCGAAGTTGGCCAAGCTGGGTGTGATCGATGCGAAGGAGTTCTTCGCGCCTCCGAAGTGGGTGGCGATGACCATGATCAACGACTCGCCGGAGACGTGGGTGCCGTATCCGGGGAGCCAAGCGGCATGGTTCGAGGCGGTAGACGAGATGTCGCAGACCGGGGAACTGTGGACCCTGGGATCGGCTGCCGACATGGCGAAGGCGTACAACCGGGTCGTCCGGACCTGGAAGAAGAAGATGGTGGACAAGGGACTGCTCTCCGTCGAGCCGGGTGGTCCGGGAATAGCGCAGCAGATCGCGGGACTGGTGGCGGGGCAGATGGAGAAGGTCGCTCCGATGCTGGCTGGACTTCCACCGGAGGTTCTGGCGAAGCACGGAATCACCGTGGCCCCGAAGAAGTGATCAAGTTCGGGGTCACACCGTCGCGGTCCAACGCTAGGGCCATGAAGCTGTTGCAATCAATTGCAACGAACGCCCAGAAGGCTGCCAATGCGGTAGCCTACGACACGGCCACGAGATATCGGGACGAGGTGAAGGAACGTCTAGGGGACGCAGGGGAGCGGTTCAGGACCATGATGAGCGGGATCCAACTGGTGAGCATGAACCAGGGTGATGCCGATCTGTTCGCAGTCATTGCGGAGATGAGAACGGTCAAGGTGTCGGAAGTAGAAGCCGAACTGATGACCGTGACGGTGGTTCCGCAGGTACAGGAGGCGTGGCTTCGGCTCCTGGCGTCCGAATCTCCGTGGCCCTTGAAGTTGCTCCCGAAGAAGCCGACTTCGGAGCAGGCGAGACTGGTGGGTCGGCGGGTACGCCAGGACGAGATGGAGAAGCTGTTGGCCTTGAAAAAGCCAAGAATGGAAAACATCTTGTCCGCGTTGGGGGGCTATGGTATAGATACGGACGTAGATGCGGAAGTCGAAGCCGAGATCCACATAGACACGAACTGGGAAGCTGTTCGGGCAGAGTACGGGCTGGATGGGTACAACAGGGTTCCTGTCTGGCAACCAGCACTGAAGGATGTACTGGCGGATCGGGAGCGGGTGGTAGATGTGATGGAGAAAGCCCTGTTGAATCCTCGTACATCGATGCCAGTCGAGAGGGCAGCTACGGGAGCCGAGATCGGTTCCATTCAGCGGTTTCAGGACATGATCAAGGTCTGAGCCTGGAGGAAGAAAGATGGACAAGAGCAAGGTCACGGTGATGTTCGACAAGTTCCTCGTTCAGATGCTCGCTGTGGAGGCGATAGACGAGGAGGATGTCGAGCAGCCGCAGGCACCCGCGAAGGCAGAGCCCCCGGCGGGTGGCTGGACGAACAAGTACGACGAGTACATGTTCGGCATCGTCAACAAGGTCATCGAGGATTACGGTCTGGAGCGCGAGACGGCGCACGAGATCGTGATGGGCGTGGCCGGGGTCATGGTGGACAAGAAGCACCTCCCGGTGCTGCCGAAGGGCAGCGTGGCGAAGGAAGCGGTGGAGGCGTGGGTCGCCGCCGCCGAGAAGATCGAGTTCGCCAAGCACGTGATCGGCCTGACCGACAAGATGATGCAGGAAACGGTCAAGGAGATCGCGGACGAGCCGGACGACAAGGATGAGAACGACGACTGATGCGGTCGGATGCTGTCAGGATCCCGGTAGCGCCCATCTACATCGAGAACTACGATGAGGGAGTCATGCGGGCGCTGGGTGGAGTCAAGGACTCGTTCGTCATCGCTGGCGAAGAGGCGCAATACTACTCTACCGTCATTCCGGGAGTCTGCGGTCCCGAGCCCACGGTCTACCACGGCAGGATCCCGATCTTCTTCGGCAAGGGCCGTGAGATTCTGCATCCGAACCTTCTTCCAGCCATCGTAATCGCCAGGACCGGAATCGAGGACGACATGGCGCGTGTGCGTCCCAAGACGCAGGCGCACTACGTCCCCGCATTCGGAGCGTCACGACTGCGGATCGTGAAGCCGGATGGGAGCGCCCTGGACGGCTACGACCCGATGGAGACGAAGGAAGCGTCGTGGCCGGTGAACATCACGTATGGCGTCCAGATTCGGTCCCGCGTGGAGATGGATCTGCTTCGCATGTTCCGATGGGTGACTACCCACATGAGGTCGCAGGATCTCTACTCGTACATCACGGTATGGGACACAGCGAACGATCCGAGAAACTACGACATCTTCCGGGAATCGATCACGGATATCGGGGACTACATCGACGTGAACGACGTGGTGCGCGGGTACGATTTCTCGTACCGGGTCCAGGCCGAGATCGACATCGAAGAGCCGACAGTCGGTAAAGTCGTTCGGAGTGTCAGGACAACGACACATCCGATGGAAGGATAGGGCCATGGCAGGGACGAACGTGTTCTGGTACTTCGTGGGGAATCGGGTAGAGAGCCTGATCCTGGATGGCCAGCCGTCTCTGGTGACGCCGCACTCGTACTTCCTGGCTCCGGAGGGGATGGCGTTTCCGGCCCATTCGAGGCACCTGTTCAAGCGCAAGAACCCACCGGCCGAGATTGCGGCGAAGTTCGGGGTAGCGCCGGTGGTAGCGGCCGAGAGGACGAAGGTCATCGAGGCGCAGACGGTCGAAGTAGAGAAGGCGAAGGAAGATGCCCCGCGTGAGGGGCAGTCGAGAGATCCGTTGCCTTTCGAGAAGGCGATCAAGGAATTCGCAGACGAGACGCATGGTGAGCAGTCGAAGTCGGAGTCGAGGCGGGATCGGAAGGACAGGGAGCGCAGGGAGCGTAAGCCCGAAGGCGACTAGGGCTCTGACAGATAGGCGAGGAGGCCACCATGCCGCAGTTCTCGTATCCGGGCATCTACAACGAGGAGCGCCGCAGGATTGCTCCGATCCAGGGTGTCAGCACCAGCAACTTCGGGGTTGTGGGAGCGGCCGAGCGTGGACCTGAGGACGAGGCGACCCTGATCACGTCGTTCACGCAGTTCCAGGAGCAGTTCGGTGACTTCATCACGGACAGCACGCTGGCGATGCAGGTGTACGCCTTCTTCGCACAGGAGGGGCGTCAGGCATACGTGGTGAGGGTGTGCCGTCCGGACGCGGTGGCAGCCTGCGGGTTCATCGAGAACAACGTGCTCGACGAAGAGGTGGATGCCGACATAGCGAGCGGTACGCTTCTCTGCCGGAGCGCCAGTTCTGGACTGCCGGGACCGAACGCCAACGACCTGATCAACGTGCCGGTCGATGCACCGGCTCCTCTCACGGCGGGCACCGTGAGATTCCGGTGGTGGGAGCAGACGATTCTCGCGGGTGGAATCACTCACTACACGGCAGGTGCGGCACCGGAGACGAGGGTGGTCTTCCAGATCCAGGACGCGGGTGGGAATCCGATCCGTCCGATAGAGCGTCCGCTGGCACTGCTCGTGGGGGCGTTCACGTGGCTCGACGGTGGAGCGGTGGCGAGGACGGTAGACATGTTGGCTACCGCACCGGCCAACGACATCATCGCGCTGCGGGAGTCGGTAGCGCCGTTCGCCACGGTAGGCTACATCGACTGCCAGACAGGGATCGTGGTCATCGACATGGCGCTGTTCACGGTGCCGACGAACATCGGAGCAGGCAACTCGATCACGAACCCCAACCCGTTCAACTACGGGACCGAGAGGACCGTGACGGACCTAGCTGGTGTTCTGGTAGGAGCCATCGATCCGGCGCAGCCGAGGTGGATCGACTACGACGGCACTGGTCTGGCAGGCGTGGCGGGAGCCTTCACGTTCCACTTCGGGACGGGAGCCGCACCGGCTCCGGTCATGGCAGGCTCGCAGGTGCTCGCGGACTACATCCAGGACGACTTCGGGTTCTGTGCCACCTCCAGGGGGGCATGGGGCAACGATCTGGAGATCCGGGTCTACGGCAGCGAGGAGTTCTACACGGCATCGACGGGCCAGTACAGCAGGGTGGACATCGAGGTCTGGTACGACGACCCGATAGAGGGCGTCCTGACTCTGAAGGAGACCTTCACGGAACTGGATCTGACGGACCCCACGAGCGCGAACTACATCGTGTCGGTCATCAACGACGCCTTCAAGGGCTCCGACCTGATCGTGATGAACGCGACGGCGGCGCAGGACACGTTCACGGGGGGCGTCAACGGTAGGCTCCGCAAGAGCTACAACAACGTGTGGGGCGAGGCGATAGCGGGTGGCAACGGTGTGATGACCGTGTTCGAGGGTGCGAACGCGGCGCAGGTGAGCAGCCCGATCATCCCCCGGACCCTGACGATCCGGTACTACGATGCGGCTGGAACGCTGTTCACGATCACGGACGATGGCGAGGGGAACCTGACCGGAGACGTGAACCCGGCCGGGACGAACACGGTGGACTACACCACGGGCGCACTGGAGTTCACGACCAGTGCGATTCCGACGCAGCCGATCCCGGCGGGTCTCCCGAACCAGGATGGATTCCTGCGGGCGAGGTACTACACGACGGCATCGTGTGGGGACTTCTGCACGGACGCGCCGACAGGCGGGACGGACGGAGTGCTCCCGATCACGAGGCTTCAGGTGTCGAGCCCGGCCCTGGAAGCGACGAACCGGGGAGTCTACGCCCTGAACGTCCCGGACGAGATGATGACGGTGGCGATCCCGGACTTCGCCACGGACGCAACTGTCACGCTGGACCTGATCGCGTGGGCAGAGAGGAAGCTGGACAAGTTCATCGTGGCGAGCGTCCCGCAGGGGGCAACGCCGACACAGGCGAAGGACTACAAGAAGCTCACGCTGGCGTCCTACTCCTCGTTCTGCGCCCTGTACTACCCCTTCGTGAACATCATCGACCCGAAGACGGATCTCCAGGTGTCGATGGCTCCGTGCGGGTGGATCGCGGGCGCATACGCGAGGACGGACAACGACAAGACGGTGAGCAAGGCCCCCGCCGGTGTGGAGGACGGTGCGCTGAATCTCGTGGTGGGCCTGGAGCGGAACCTGAGCCTGGAAGAGATCGGCATCTTGAACAAGGTGGGAGTCAACTGCCTGTACGAGTCGGCCGAGACGGGGAGGGTCATCTGGGGAGCCAGGACCCTGAGCAGGGACGACTTCTACCTGATCCAGAGGCGTCGGTTCTTCATGTTCGTGGAGAAGTCGGTCTACAAGAGCACGTGGGGCTTCGTGTTCGAGACGATCTCGACGGGCATGTACGACAGGATCAAGAACCTCGTGGAAGGGTTCTTGTCGGGACTCCTGAGCTTGGGCTACTTCCCGACCGGAATCCCGTCGCTGGCCTACAAGGTCGTCTGCGACACCTCGAACAACACGCCAGCCATCGCGGAGCAGGGCATCGTGATCTGCGACGTGTATCTGGCCCCGACAACGCCGGGAGAGTTCATCCTGTTCAGGTATCAGCAGCTTACGGCAGTTGCCTGATAGGAGGAGAGAGCCATGAGAAGCGCAAACACGGACTACTTCCAGAACTTCAGGTTCCATGCTTCGGTCGTGGGTCCGGGTGGCATCGACTACCTGAGCAGCATCGAGGCAGGCTTCAACACCTGTTCACTGCCGGAGCTTTCCACGGACGACGCCGAGTACCGCGAAGGCATCATGACGTACACCCGCAAGCAGCCGGGAATCGCCACGGTGAGCAGCGTCACCCTGACGAGAGGCGTCACGCCGAAGCAGTCCAGGTTCTACGAGTGGATGATCTTCAACATCGAGGGCGGCGAGTACAAGGGCACCCTGACGATCTACCACTACCACAGGGTCGGCAAGGAACCGGACGAGAGCGCCAACAGGGCGGATCTCAACTACGCTCGCCAGTACGTGTGCGAGGAGGCGCAGCCGATCCGGATGAAGCCAGCGGGAGACATGGACGCGACATCCTCCGACATCTCTCTCGCGGAGGTGGAAATCTCCATCGAGCGGTTCAAGATCGTCGAGCCGTCCGTGGCATACCCGGTGGGCTGGCAGCCGACTGCGTACCTGTCGCTCTAGTAGGAGGGGTCCGGTGTGGCTCGTCCCCGCGTACTCGATTATCTTCAGGTCTACCCGTTCTGGATAGTCGATCTTTCCTGGTCTACCTTCGGAGGAATGGCGTTCACGCCGCTGCTGGGCTTCCAGTCCTGTAGTCCACCGGAGATCACGATAGAGACACAGGAAGTGAACGAAGGGAACTGGTTCTACCCGCAGCACCACATCCGGAAGGCCACGGTAGGTGAGATGACCTTGGGGCGTGGGGTTCAGTTCTACGACTCCGACTTCTACAAGTGGGCGATCAAGGCGATCCAGGGCCAGGGGGTCGTGAAGCGGGATCTCATGCTGGTCCACTACTTCGCAATCTCCCCGATCACGATAGCGGAGCAGGCGAGAGGCGGTGGAGTGGCTGGAACGCTGAATCTCCTGGGTCTGGCGGGGATCCAGGGGGCGATGATGGTGAAGATCATGAAGGCATCGCCGGTGGGGGGAGTGCAAGTTTTTGGGGCACAGGGGGCAGGGATGGCGCTTCAGGCATCGGGGTATGCTCCACCTGTAGATCATGCTCCGAGGTTCCCTGCGAAGGCGTGGATCCTTCGGAAATGCTTGCCGACACGCTGGAAGGCTGCGTCGGACTTCGACGCCATGAGTGGGGATGTGTCGATAGCGGAGTTGGCGGTCCAGCCGCATCGAATCGAGGAGCTATCGGTTGCCACTTGAACTGGTGGATGGGATGTGGTGAAATCAATTGCACATGATCGGACAGGCACTCATAGAGCATCTGAACCAGGAACCGGATCCTGCGTGTAGTCCTCACATGGCGGGGAGCCTGTTCGTGGGACACTTGCACCGCGAGAAGGTAGAGCTTGTGGACGTGGCTGTCGTGACTACCAGGGAGCACCGGGAGACGGGGACGCCAGTGGTGCTGCCTCTGCCGGATGAAGGCTTCACGCGGGTCTGGATGAAGCGTAGCGCCTACAATCCACGGGCAGTCGGAGTACGGGTGACGGACGAGGTGTTCTCTGCGGTGGTGGAGTGGCCGCGGGACTACTTCGACGTGGCACTGGACGAGGTGGCACGGGCAGCGGGGAAGGCGAGCGTCCTGGAGAGCATGGGGGCTGTTTCCAGGACCATCGTGACGAACCAGATGATCGAGGGGACGCCAAGGGTTCACAGGACGTTTGCTGTCGAGCGGGGGAAGTGGGATGAGGAGTTCGAGGTCTACGAGGAGTTCGGATCGGTCAAGGATGCCCTGGCGAAGTTCGAGGAGATAAAGCCAGTCCTGGCCACGCCCGCGCCTACGGGCGCGTGCGCGAGCTACCTGAAGGTGAACGGCTTGTCCGGACTGCTGGACACGCCGAAGGGCATGAGGCTGTGGGGCGCGATGCAAGAGACTATAGACAGGAAGCTGCTGGTGACGCCGATGAAGTTCGAGGCGTACCGGGGAGCAGTCAAGGAGCCGCTGACAGCGGTAGAAGCGGGAGGGCTGATCAATCTTGGAGTTCTATGCTCGAAGTGCCCCGGAATGACGTGGGGGGAAGTAGGCTACGAGGTAATGCGAGGGGCCGGAGGAGAGCATGAGCGCAGATGATCTTAGGGGTGTTCTCACAATAATCGTGAGTGCAATATTCCTATTTCTTACTATAGTCGGATCGGTGTTTGCGGCTTATAGGTTCTTGAAGAAGGAAATGTCGGAGTCAATGACGAAGCACTACGTCCACGAGCATGTTCTGCACGCTGGAACCGGAGAGACGATTCGTGATCGCCTTATCCGGTGGGGACCGATGGGTCCACGGGCAGGCGCGGGAATGTATCGTCAGATCGGAGGTGAATGATGACCCATGCCGAACTGAGGGACAGGATCGGGCTGACGCCGGGTCTCCCGGACTACAGCGGGCCGGAGCCGTCCAAGATCGTGTATCCGCCGATGGATTGTTCTGAGGAGCAGTACATCAAGATGCTCACGAAGAAGCAACGATACGACTTCCGGATCTGGTTCATCGTTGCCATCCTGAGTGCGGTAGCGTTCGTGTGGTCGGTCTGGAACGCGATGACGTACTTCATTCCGTGAGACGGCTGGCATCAGCGGAGAAGGTGGGTCCAATGGCGTTGGTGTCGCTGCCTCATGCTCCTATGGTTGGCTTCAAGAGGAACGCCTTGTCGGTCACGAGGGGCGTCATGAACGAGTTCGAGATCGTGGCACAGAACCAGGACGGTTCGTCGGTGAACTTGACGGGCCTGACGGTGTTCTTCAAGGCGTACAAGAGCCGAAGAATCGTAGAGGACGATATCCGCTACGTAGACCCCATTGTGAGCCTGGACAGTGCGGGACCCTACCTGAACATTACGACTCCAGCGGACGGACAGATCCAGTTGCTTCTGGTGGGGATCCTGACGGAAGCCATCGACCCGGACCTGTACTGGTACGACCTGTGGTACGAGGATGCGCTGGACAACAGGATCCCACTCATCGACAAGGCCGAGTTCAAGATCCACGAATAGCGCGAATTGCACGGTTGACAGGGTATGCGCGGAGGGGTAACTTTGCGCGTATGTCGGACCCCGAACCGAAGATAGTCAATCTCCCAGCCCCGGAAGTCATCTGGTCCCTGGCCGTGAAGGCGAGGGACGAGAAGTGTGTCTGCTGCGACTCAAAGGATGAACTGGTGGCGTACCTGTTCGACGGGCGAGGCATCGTGAGCAAGGATGGCACGCTGGACTTGTCGAGCGGTGTGGCGCTGTGCGCCCGGTGCAACCTCCGAGCAGGGAAAGACGCGAAGTTTCGGGAAGGGCTACCGGGGATGCTGAAGCCGATCAAGGCGGCGAGATTGAACATCGAGATCGACGGAAGCCTGCACGCTAGGTTCCAGGCGGTATGCAGGTATCGAGGAACCACTGTCAGCCGAGCCGTGCGTGAACTGATCACAGCACACATGGAGGTCGTAGAAGATGTCGGACGCAACTAGCCTCGAAATCACTTCCGAAGTCGTGGACGGAATTCCTGGCCTGTCGGAGCCGGGATCGATGGAGGCACTGTTCGAGCGCCATCACAAGATCCCCCGGACGGTCGATGCGAAGTCGAGCGTCATGATCGCCAAGCTGCCGGGAGGGTTCTGGGATGGCAGCACGCTTCACCGGGACGTGACGGTGTGCGAACTGGACGGCGAGGACGAGGACGTGCTGGTGAGCGACACGTCGTCCTACCCACTGAGGCTGAACAAGATCCTGTCCAGGAAGATCCAGGGCATCGGATCCATCGTGGACGAGGTAGCGATCAAGAGCATCGTACCGAAGCTGTCCGTCCTGGATCGAGCGGCGGTCCTGATCTGTGTCCGTCGCGTGACTCACGGTGACGACATTCACGGGATGGAAGTGAAGTGCGCGGCGTGCAAGACGACGTACAAGGCGAGCCCGGACCTGTCCACGATCACCTTCGTCCGTCCGCTACAGCCGGAGAAGGTGGAGTGGGAGTTCCGGTTGCCGCGGGCCAGTGCGAAGGCGGGGAAGGACGTGCTGGTGCGGTGGCACTCCTACGACGGGGAGAGGGAAGCCAGAGTGGCGGCGGTGTCGGCGCAGGTCGGGGACAAGGATGCCTTGACGTGGAGAATCATGGGCAGGATCACGGCCATTGATGGGACGCCGATGGGTCTGTCCGATGAGCACTTCACGAACGACGGGAAGATCCGGCAGGACAAGTCCCTGGTGACGCTGTTCCGTGCGGTGAAGCTGATGTCGCAGGCAGACCGCAATGCGCTCCGCAACGAGTTCGTGCGGGTCGAAGGGGACATTGATCTGACCGTGGGGGCGCAGTGCTCGAATCCGAGTTGTACGGACCCGAGCCAGAAGTTCACGCTGGACATCACGGATCGCAGTTTTTTCTTTCCACGGGAGGGGCAGAGCGGTTAGAGGCAGAAATCCGGGCGTTCATGGTGTATTATCGCACCACGTACACGGACGCCATGAAGATCCCGGTTTCGAGGCGTCATCGCTGGGTGTTGTTGCACGAGGAAGAGCAGCAGAAAGCCCACAACGTAGCCGAGTCGAAGGCAAGAGTGCGCGGGGGCAGGAGAAGGTGACGTGCCATTCGACGCCGGAGTTGGGTTTGCCTTCACAGGGAAAGACGCTGGCCTATCGCGTACTGCCCGTGGAGCAGCGTCGGCAGTCGAAGGTCTGGGATCTGCGGTGGACGGCTTGGGGGAGCGGTTCCAGGCGAACGTCGATAACGTCAACAACTTCTTCAAGGAACTGAGTCAGAAGCAACTGGATCGGGTCGAGTCCGGGTTGCAATCAATTGCAGATTCAGCATCGGTCAACTCTACGAGCCTCGAAGGCATGGCGGCATCGGCCGCGAAGGTAGCGAGGCCCATCGTGGCGTCCCTGGGGCTCACGGGGGCAGCGGCGAAGAAGGCGAAGGGGCAGATCGTCGGGCTATCCATCGGGATGAACGTGGGAGCGGAGGTAGTCGGGAAGGCGGTCAAGGCTCTCACGCTCTACGAGGAGGAGTTCAAGGCCATCGGGCTGAAGTCCACGAAGGACATCGTGAAGTTCGGGGAGGTGTCCGGGGTCGAGATGGACAAGTTCGGGTCGCAGATCGCGGACCTGGGCCGGTCCTGGGGATTGTCGAAGGATCAGCTTGGGGAACTGGTGCCGTGGATAGTGGAGGCGGGGCGCTCGTTCGGGTTCGGGAAAGAGGCCGTAGCGAGCCTTGGGGACGTGACGAAGGCGCTGGACGAGAACTTGTCCAAGGTGCTCTTGAAGAACGGCCCAGAGGCAATCTCGAAGTTCACGAAGGGTATCTACGGGCTGGCACTCGTATCATCGAAGACCTTGGGGATGGACTTCCCGGAGGCGCTATCGCAGTCCTTGAACGTGTTCAACATGCTCACGAAAGACATGGCGACGTTCCAGGGTACTTTCGTGGGGCTTGGAAAAGACTTCGGACCCCTGGCAGACAAGTTGGGGTTGTCCATTGGGAACTGGGACGCGGCCTTCAAGTTGGTCCAGCAGGATCCGATGGAGTTCGTGAAGCAGCTTCGGGTGCTCATGGACAACATGGACCAGAGCGACCAGAGTTCGCAGTTCTTCCTGAATCGGCTGAAGCTGACGTTGGGGGAGGACTCCTCGATGCTCCGGTTCTTGACCGACCAGACCATCGACATGGACAAGGCGATGGGGCAGTTGGAGGGGGTCAAAGCCGGTACGGATTCGATGAACAAGTTCGGGAAGGAGTGGGGTGGTACTGGCAGGACGATGGCTGAATCACTCGACCTGATGCGTGAGGCGCAGAAGATGCGCTTCATGGCGATCTCGAAGGACGAGTGGAAGCCGTACATGAAGAACTTGAAGGCGGGGTACAAGTCCACCGTGGACTGGATGAAGCACCTCGCGTCGGACACGGAGCCGGGTGGAGTTGGGAAGCTGATCAAGGCAGCGTCGATGGGTCTGCGGTTCGGTCCTGGGGGGGCGATTCGGGCGTTGTTCCCGGCCAAAGAAGGGAGTGCGGCTGCGGGGATGATCGATTCGCTGTCCGACTCCCTGGTGGACTTCCTGCCGCACATCACGGCACTTGGGGCCTTGGGATTCCGACCGGCGATGTTGGCGGCTCCATTCAAGATGGCACTGAGCCCGTTGTCGATGTTGGGGGGGCCTCTGGCGTCATTCTCCGGGATGTTGGGGGGACTGCCGAAGCTGGCCCTGAGCATCTTCGGGCCGTTGGGGATCCTGGCTGTGGCGATAGGAGGGTTCACGCTCCTGTCGCGGAAGTGGAAGGATGGGGAGGAGAGCAGCATCGCCAAGTTCTTCAAGACGGAGCTTCCGATTATGCTCTTGCGGGGGTTGAACTACCTCCTGACGGGGAAGGATCTAGAGAAGGGCGAGAAGAAAGCCCTTGCGAAGTTGGCGGGGCCGGAACTGTGGGGCAAGGTGGCTTCCGATGGGATGGAGGCGTTCGGGAAGGCGTTCACGGTCGGGATGGAGGCGTTCGAGATCGGGTCGGACGTACTGGTGACGTTGGCGACAAAGCTGGCAGAGGGGATCTCGAATGCGTTGGCGAAGGCAGACTACGAGAAGTTCGGGGAGTCGTTGGCGAAGATCGCGGTGAATCTCACGTCTGCGGTGGGAAAGGTGGTGGCGAAGACCCCGGACTTGATCTCCGGGCTGGCGAAGGGTATCGCGTCGGCCTTTGGCAAGATCGAGTGGGGGAAGATGTTCGGGGGGGCTGAGAAGGAGATCGAGGGCGCGAGCGGGGGTATAGGGGATGCAGTCAAGGCCGGGTTCGGTTTGGAGAATGTCTTGGGGGCAGGGGCACTGATCGGGTTGCCTCTGGTGTTGGGGGGGATCAAGAAGATCCGCAAGGACGGGATGGGGATGTTGGGGGCGTTGGGCAAGAAGGCAACGAAGGCACCTGCTGGGGTTCTGGCAGGCATTCCAGAGTGCGTTCCGACGTGTGGGATGGAAGGTGCGGGTGGGGGAGCCCCGATGCTTCCTGGGGCAATCTCCGGGCCTGGGGCGGTCATGCAGACGCAGCCGGGAAGATGGGCCGCGATGAAGGCGGGGATGGGCAAGGCGGTAGGCTGGAAGGGCGTCACGGGCATGGGCGCGGGCGCGGGGATGCTTCCTGGTCTAGCTATGGGCGGTGTGGCTGCGGCGGGAGGCGAGATCGGGGTTGGAGCGGGACTGGCAGGGTATGGCGGTGCTGCGGCGATGGGTGGAGTGAAGGCTGTTCCTGTGGCTGCGGCTCTGACGGCAGCGGGGGGGGCAGTTAAGGGATTCAGGGAGCAGTGGGCTATCGCTATGGACGATATCCAGGGCGAAACGGCCACGACCAGTGACTACATCGAGGCATCGTTCAAGGGGGCTATGGGTGGAGTTGTAGAGGCATCCGATACGATGACTTTGGGGATCACGAGAAAGTTGCGGGATGCGACTGCCGAATGGATGGGCTTGAACAAGATCACGGGAGAGCAGATTGGCAAGACGTTCGAGTGGTTGTGGGAGAAGATCACTGGTGGGGCCGCGTGGGCTATCGGATTCGTAGCAGACTCGTTTAAGAACCTGGGTGTGGGGGCATGGAAGGTAATTCAAGGTATAGGATCGACGCTGGTTTCCTCTGGAAAGACATGGGTGGAGTTCTTCAAGGGGAAGGCAGCCGAGTTCTGGGAGTACGGCAAGCTCATTGTGCTGAAGGCAAACTTGCAGTTGAAGAAGCTGTGGTGGGGAATCCAGGATGTTCTAGATCAAGCAGTCCTGGGATCAATGACGATGTTCAAGAACGTCATTGGTGGCTTCTATACGTTGCTCGATAAGCTGCCAGAATCCGCGAAGAAGACCTTGCGCGAGTTCGAGGGGTTTAAGACCTTTGAGAACTTCGTGCTGAGTGTGGGCGAGACGGTTGACAAGGAGATCAACAAGAAGCTGGAGGAGTCCGACAAGAAACGGATCGAGCGCAAGAAGGAAGAGGCGGCACTGAATGGGCAGATCATTCAGCAAGCACAGACCTATCAGGCTCAACAGATCCAGACGAATCAGAAGGTGGCCGCGAGTCAAGAGAAGACGATAGAGAATCTATCTGCTTTGTGGGAGGGAACGAAGCAGATGGGGAAGGGGGCGGCGGGGGCTGCGGCTACCGTGGCGGCGTTGGCGTTGGCCCCGGCGATGCCAGTGATAGGGTTGGGCGTAGCTTTTGCTCCAGAGTCATGGAAGCAGGCTATTTCGGGGGCCTTGGGGCAGGAGGGCGCGGCCGCGATGTCGAAGTCTACGGAGAAAACCTTGGACGACATCGAGAGGCAGATCATCGGACTTCAAAACGATCAGGAAGTGGTAACAAAGAAGAGTGTCACTGGACTAACGGAGCAGGTTCAGAAGGGAGCCGTAGCGACTCTGGAATCCTTCTCTGGAATGGCAGCGGACTTGGGCGTCAAGAAGGGCAAGATGCCGAAGCTGCAAAAGGACGCGGCTTCGATCCTGAGTGAGATGAGCAAGGCAGCAACACCAGAAGAAGCTGCTACCATGATGAAGGAGGCAGTGGCGGGGTATGAGGGTGCCGATAAGGGAGCGATGCTCCAGATGCTCTCTGCTTCTGGTGGAGTTCTGTTCTCGCAGGGTTCTTTGTCGGGAATGGTAGGAAAGACAAAGGGGGAGATGGCAAAGGAAGGGCTGGCGTTCACTGAGGCATTGGCAGGAGCGCAGCTTGAAGGGCTTACTGATGTGATTCCGAAGGGGAAGAAGGGGAAGGCAGCTAAGGCGGCGCAAGTCAAGGCGGCCACTGAGACGGCAGAGGCAGCGAAGAGCGTATCGGCTGGTGTAGCGGCGGCACAGGCAGCCTACACGACGGGTGGAGTTACGGTGACGGCTCCTCCACCTCCCGCAGCGAAGATCAAGGGATTGGGAGTGGTAGCGTCGGCAGGTGGAGTGACGCAGGCCACGGCGGGAGGGAACGTGATCGTGAACATGCCGGACAAGCTCTACATCAAGGGCAAGCTGAGTGATACCGGAGACGCACAGATGCTAGGAGCCTACGGCTGATGGCACGGAAGCGGATCAATCTGAGGCCGAACTGCCGAGCGTTGTTCTCGACTCACTTCTACAAGGGGGACTTCGAGTGGTTTGGGATGCCGACCTACCCGGAGTTCCTTCCGTCCGATGACGATGTGCTGGTGGAGGTGAAGTTGAACACGAGCCTGGACAATCTCTCGCAGGAATACTACGACACGCCGGAACTGTGGTTCGTGATCGCGCTTGCCAACAACGTCGATCTGCCTCCGTTGGAAATGTATCCGGGGCAGGTGCTTCGGATCCCGTCCAAGGAACGAGTCACGAGTTTCTTGAAGAAGTCACGGAAGGGGTAGTATGCCTCTGCCGCCAAGCGCAGCTTTCTCCGCGTCAGTACCGGCCCCGAACAAGTGGGAGAAGCCGGAACTGTCGGGGGGACAGCCGATCCTGGTGGATCCGTCCACGAAGGATAAGTGGCTGGGCTTAGATGATTCCTACGTGGTCAGAGCGAAGATCCTCTCGAAGCGACCGGATGGGTTTGTGGAGTTCCCGCTGTGGCTGAAGACAGACGTGGCAGACATGCCCGACTTCCCGGTGGTGGAGAGCTTGACGGTCGAGTGGGGGCCGGGGGTCCACGGACAGATCACGGTGACGATGAAGATGGACTTCCGGATGGGGCGATGGTTCCTGGACAACGAGATATCGAGGTTCGGGAACACGCTGGTCGTTCAGGCTGGATGGCCGAAGGCGGATATCTGGACACCGATCTTCTCTGGTGTCACAGAAGCACCGCAGCCGAACTTCGATCCGATGGGGTACGACATCACGTTGACTGCGAAGATCACTGGGATGCGGTTGGGTCGGCTCCGATTCGACATGGGGAAGTACATCAAGGGCAAGACGAGCAGGCGGGAGGTGGTGCGGGCCTTCCTGGAGGAAGCGGGCTTCGTGGTCCAGTTCTACGAGAGCGCGATAGCGGGGAAGAAGGAGGAGGACAACGAGTGGCTGGATGGGGGGGTAGAGACTGGTCTGGTGGCGGGGGGAAGGTTCTGGCCGGAGGAGCACACTATCGAAGCCTTCATCGCGTGGGTCTGCCTGGAAGCGAACATGAAGTGCGTCATGTGGCCGCACCCGCAGACGGGGGAGATTTACGCCTTCACCTTCATCAACCGGGCATCGGTCATGAGCCAGGAGGTGAAGCGGGAACTGGTGATGTTCTCGAACATCAACGTGGAGAAGGGTATCTATCCGCTGACGGGTTTTTCCAGTGACTCGCCGCAGGTGTTCTGGGACAGGTGGCAGTTCGGGGGTACGGCATCCGACATCGATCCGATGAAGAAGAAGGATGTGAACGTAGAGGCCAACGAGGGGACCTCGAAGATGCCGTCGCACGGGGAAGAAACCGTGGGGGTGAGGGCAACTGGAGGTGCGGCATTCGCTCCGAAGTTTGCCACGCAGCAGGCGTTCATAGACAAGAGGCAGAAGGATCAGCAGCTACAGGACGAACTCGAACTGTCGGAGCTTGCCCTGGAGGCGATAGAGCAGCGGGGGTACGAGGCGGTCCTGACGACCAAGAGTGGGCATCCGATGATGCACGATGCTCCAGTAGACACGGCTCCGGGGGGAGTGAAAATAGCATCCCCGGTGGGAAGGGATTCGTCCGAGGAGGGGCGAATGCAGTCCTACTACGATGAGGCAGCTATGAGCGGGGGGATCAAGGCCACGCTGAAGTCGATAGGGATGCCGGACGCTAACCCGATGATGCTTGTGGGGGTGCGGGGGGTAGGGGTTCGGTTCGATGGGGTCTACAAGGTGATCAAGGTGACGCATTCGCTGAGTGCTGGAACGTGGGATACTGACTTCGATGCGGTGAAGTCGGACTTCCCGAAGGGCAGCGGGCTTCTGGAGACTTCGAGGCCGTTGTTGGCGGCAGAGGTGGTGGAGCAGGCGTACCCGCAGGTGGAGATGCCGTCTACTGAGGCTGGACCGAGCGGGACAGAGGAAGCAGTGTAGATGTTCGATCTTCGTTCACCGTTCGGGAAGTTCTTTTCGACGTTGAAGGCGTGGGGCCTGGAGGGCTACAACCTGTTCTATGGTCGGTACAGGGCCTATGTGGTGGACAACGAGGACCCGGAGGGAGTCGGACGGATCAAGGTACGGATCCCGGCGATAGGGCACGGTTCGACGGACTGGCTGTGGGCGCTCCCGAAGTACCCGGCTCCATGTGGGAAGGTGGATGGGAAGTCGTTCGGGATCTACGTGCCGCCGCCCGCGAAGGACACGACGGTATGGGTGGAGTTCGAGGTGGGGCGCGTGAAGCACCCGATCTACACGGGGGGATGGTTCGGGAAGGATGAGCTTCCGTCGAAGATCGCGGACGTGGCTCCTGCGGCGTGGATGTTCTGGTCGATAGCACAGCATTACCTCACGTTCATCGACAAGGACGGGGAGGAAGAGGTTGAGCTTGCCTGGATGGGCAAGCACAAGATCACGATGGACAAGGATCACGTCCTGATCACGACCGAGAACGGGACGCAACTCGAATTGAAGGTGGATGGGACCTTTGATATAAAGGACGAGAAGAACAACGAGATCCGGTCTGCCACGAACAAGCTGGAGGTGATCTCCGGGCAGGCAAGTGTGGTCCTGGAGAATGGGCAGGCGACGGTGAAGGCGACTACCTTCACGTGGGGGCCTGGGGGCGTGACATCGGGGGCGAAGGCGAGTGTGAGAGGAGAGGATCTGGTGAACGTGTTGAACCAGTTGGTTTCGCAGTTGGCGAACTTCAAGGTGGCGGTCACGGGCGGCGTGGGGGTCACGGATCCATCGACGGCAGCACAGATGCTCTTGCTGGTGCCGAAGTTGCAGAAGACCTTGATCCCGACGTTCAAGACGTGACGTTGCAATTGATTGCAAGAGGTTAGGGATGCCGCAGCCTGGAATCTACAACGCCTACGGGGATCCCCTGATTCTGGGGGTCAAGACGTACCCCGAACTGGTGGACATCTACCGGAGCGTTCAGGATTCGGTACGGGACATCCTCAACACGCAGATCGGGACCAGGAGGATGCGCCCGACCTACGGCTGCAACATCTACAGCTTCATCTTCGAGAACAACGATGAGCTTCTGATGGCGAGGGCAGAGATCGAGGTGAGGCGGGCGCTGGAACTGAACGAGCCGCGGATCACGGTACAGGCGGTGGGGGCAGAGATAGGGACAGATGATCGGGGGGAACCGAACGTCATCATCTTGGACGTGGGCTACTACATCAAGAGCGACTACATCGAGCAGTCGATCACGATCAAGAGGCAGGGAGGGTAGAGATGTCGGCACAGGGCTCCACGGCTACCCCTCCGAGGCCACGGGCGTACCCGATCTCGCGGGACGACCTGAATCGGACCAAGTATTTCGGACGGGACTTCTTCACGTTCTACGACGACGTGATTTTCCGAGTGCAGACGGTGTTCTTCTCGACGTTCAACAACTTCGTCGCATCGGACCCGGCGATCATGCTGGTGGACGTGACGTGTTGGGCGATGGATCTCCTGAGCTTCTACCTGGACCGGAAGGCGAGCGAGGCATACCTGGAGACGGCGCGGACGAGGGAAGCCGTGTCGATCATGACGCGGACCATCGGCTACAAGATGTATGGGGCGGTCCCGGCGACGGTAGACCTCCAGGTGACGCTGGACCAGTCCTACGCCTTCGTGGTGACGTACCCGAAGGGGTTCCAGTGGAAGGACACGTCGGGGAACATCTGGGAGAACGTGACGGCTCTGACGTTCCTGCCAGGGGAGGTGGGACCGAAGACCGTATCGATCCGGGAAGGGGAGACGAAGACTGAGAACTTCGTGTCGGATGGGTCGGTGTCGCAGAGGTTCGAGTTGGGGGTGCCAGATGACAAGGCGTTGGCGTGGGAGTCGGACGAGGTGTACGTGGGGGTCACGCTCTGGACTCGCCACGACTTCCTGACCTACGAGGCGACGAACCAGTACGAGGTGGACTACAACGGAAAGCCTCCGGCGGTAGTGTTCGGGGACGGGATCACGGGGAACATCCCTCCATCGGCAGCGACGATCACGGTGAAGTACATCCAGACGCTAGGGGCGTCCGGGCGGATCCTGGCGGATCGGATCACGGAGACAGTGGATCCGCTGGTAGTCGGAGGCAACACCATCGAGCAGACGGTGACGAATCCGTTGCCATCGGGGGGAGGGGACAACGCGGAGGATCTGATTCGGGCGAAGACCTTGGCTCCACAGGTGTACCGGGCGCGGGACGTGAATATCACGAGGCCGGACTACATTGCACGGGCGACGGCATACGCATCGGCAGCGTATGGCACCGTGGCGATGGCGCAGGCGTACACGGCCCGGAGCGCGAGCGGGGACGTAGCTCTTGCGGACTGCCTGAACATCATCAGGAATGGACTGCTCTACTACTCCGGATTGATTGCCACGGAGCTTGCGGCGGCGATAGGGAACGAGGGGCTGATCACGATCTACTTCATGGGGCTCGATGCTGCTCTGGCCGAAGCGGTGACGTATCTGGGGCAAGTGGATGGGAACCTGAACGACATCCTGGCAGCCAGTACCTCCATCCTTGGTTCGACGGCAACGCAGGAGATCCAGATCCAGGGGCTAGAAGGGCTGTTGGCTGGATGGGTAGCGGCGCTCATCATTACTCCGGCGCAAGAGGCGGCTGCTCTGGTTTTCATCGGCCAGATTCGGGCAGCCAAGTCGGGAGTCGAAGGACAGGTAGGGATCGTCAACGCGGAGGTGACAGCCTCGAAGTCGTTGGTGAGCACGGCTACGAGTCGGATCGGGACGGCGCAATCGGCATCGACGTTGGCACAGGCGCAGTTGGCTCTCATGAAGGGGCATGTCCAGCAGGCGCAGACCTATGTGCTGAACCTGGACGACGACGTGAATTCGGGCCTGGACTGCATCTACAACCACGTGGACGAGATCCTGAGCGAAGACTGCAAGGCCAATCTCGTCGTGGTGCCGATCCTGAGCACGGATGCGGACGGGTTCTACACGGCTCCGACCCTGAGCCTGATCGCGGCGGTGCAGGCGTACCTGGAAGAGCGGAAGGAAGTCACGCAGACGGTGAACGTGGTGGACGGATCCTTCTACTTGGTTCCGGCGCAGATCGTGATCACGTTGGGGGTGATACGGGGCTACATCGGGGAAGAGATCGTGGCGGTAGCGGATCGGAACATCAGGTCCATCTTGAAGAAGCGGGCCTTCGGATTGAACCTCTACCGGAGCGAGATCCATGACCAGTGCGACGACATAGACGGAGTGGACTTCTCGAACATCAGGATCACGGGGCCGTCCGACCACTTGGATGGCAGCGGGAATCTGGTGGTGGACGAGAAGGAAACGATCACGCTGGGGACGTTGACGATCTCCTACGTGATCTCCAACCCGCCGACGTGAGGGTGAGCCATGCCTAGTACGCCACGGATGGGTATTCCGTACCCGAACAAGAACGAGACGGACTGGTACAACGCCTTCCAGTCGGCATTGCTGTCCATCGACTCGCACATGTTCGCGCACCGGGAAGACCGGAACCTGATCATGTACTCCGATGCGGTGTTCACCTGGAACGCGGGGACATCGACGCTCTCCTGGACGGATCCGTTCTACCTCGTAGGGGCACAGTCGGGTGGGCGATGGAAGGTGGATGCGGACAGCATCGTCATCAACGATGGTGAGATGTTCGTGGCGTTCATTCAGAGGTGGCCGCAGGGGACGGCTACCATTTCGACCCTGGAATCAAGAGCGGCGTGCGAGCAGACGGACGAGGGATGCGTGATCTGTGTCCGGTCGGGCTCGAATCTCTACTTCCGGAGCGGGGTGAAGATGGAGGACGGGGACTCGTTCGACATCTTCCTGATCGGTGGCGGTGGTGGGGCAGCGGATCTGGAGAAGCATCAGAGGCACATGCACACGAACGGCATCGTGCGCTCCACGACAGCCACGGGGGCCTTGGCGGTGTCCGTGACGGACGGTGGCGGGGCAGTAGACGATACCCTGGACGTGGCAGCGGTGCCGGGTGGGGACTCGTACTACGTGAACGGACGGGAGAGGACGCAGCCTGCGGCGGTGTTCTCGTTCGTGAATCCGGGCCTTGGGGCGAACGACGTAAGGCTTTACAGGGCGTACATGGCAGATGCGGGGGATCCGCAGTTCCAGCAGCGGGTGACGTACTCGCAGCCAGCCGCCATCGGTCGGTTCTGGGTGGTCCAGTGCTCCAGGAGCATCCTGCCGGGGGGAGGAAGTATCGAGTTCAGGACGGTGGTGGCAGCGAACTACTGGCAGGTACGGTTTGGTGGGGGACCGGCGCTTCTGGTTCCGACAGCGGGGCTTCCGGAGGGGGTCTACCGGCTGTACGCAGCGGACGGGGTGAACTGGATCGACGTGTACTTCCCGACGCCAGGAGTGCTTCCGGGGCAGTTCGACTGGACGCTGATCGATGCGGTGCCGCCTCTGAGCGTGGCTCTGACCTTCCTGCCGGAGATAGACGAGAAGGCGTACTTCATGATCGGGACGGCGGTAGCCTGGATGGATGGACTGTTCGTCCAGTGGGGCTACGGAGCCGCGTCCAACGTGCTCAATGAGCGGAGGTGGGGGAACATCGGGGAGTCCATCGTAGGGGACGACTTTCTGCACTACATCGCGGAGAGGGTGGGTACGGTGTCCACGTCCGGGGTCATCTTCGATCATGACGCGGCGTGGTCGGGAAGGATGGGTCCGAGCCCATTGCCGATGTCCGAGTTCAATGAGGTCAACTTCGGGCTGGTCTACGACAGCATCCTGGGAACGCTCGCAATCTCCGGTGGGAAGCTGCTCGTAGATGGGCAACTCTACGTTCGGGGTGGGCAGGTGTTCAGCCTGAATCTGCCGTTGGCAGCGACCGACTACTACCTCTGGTGGGACTTGTCCGACGAGACGCTGAAGATCACGGCAGCGACGGCTTTCCCGACGATGTGGGACGGCACCTCGAACCCGCTGGCCTGGATCATGGGTGGGAGCTTGTTCCAGGACAGGCACCTGACGGGGCAGTTGGACAAGCCGACGAGGGGAGTTCCGCTGTACGTGTTCCAGCAGGGGAGCGGGGGACCGGCCACGATAGACGAGGCGACCCTATGCGACCTTCGACGGAACGTGACGAAGGCTGCGCTGAAGAACAACCTGACGGTAGGACTGAGGACGGACTGGGCGACAGCGAACTTCGTGCCGTTCGCCAGCCTGCCGTTGCTGAACGAGACGGAGGCGCAGTTCGGATGCTTGGACGCGGCGTTCAGGTACATCAACGCCATGCCTCACGAGTGGGGCAATGACGAGGTAGGGGGACCGGCCCTGATCAAGAGGTGGGGCAGGATCGTGGAGGTGGTGGGGTACACGGAGGAGAGGCACTGGCTCCAGGTGCCACCGGACACGGAGATTGCGGGGTCCGGGTACTCGGTGATCGGATTCCATGCGAACGCCACGCCGGAGACGACGACCTTCCCGGCCGCGCCCTACCCCGTGATGCTGCTCGTGGGGCACGGGAACTCGCTTCGGAACGTCATGGTGTACGCGAGAGGGGACATTTCGGAACGGGCTGCGGTGGGGCTCGTAGGGCCGTCCAGCACGTCACAGGTGGCTCTGATCGGCAAGACGGTGTTCGAGGACGTGATCGTGATAGGAGAGGGGTGCTGCGGTGTCCTGGGGCAGACGGCCTCTGCCTTCTCGAAGCCGGAGGTGGTGTTCAGCCGGTGCCTGATCATGGGGTGGGACGAGGGAGCGCACGGAGTAGCGGCAGCGGGCATGTACTTCGAGACGGACATGACCGGAGTGACCATCGTGGACACGCTGATCATGGGTCAGGACAGCGGAATCCGGGTTCCGGGCTGGGTGTACTCGTCCAGTATCGACCGGAGCGTCGTGTGGGCAACGACAGGATTCGGGGGGCCTGGAGTCCTGTACCCGAACGGCTACGGGATGTTCGCCCTGCACGTGGACGGCCTGCTGATCCACGATACGCAGGTGATCTCGGAGCATTGCCACGCGCTGAAGCTCGGGAGCGGTGGTGCCGATGGAGGAGCGATCCTGGACGGGTGCTTCACGTTCGGGAGCAACCTGAGTGGGTCGCTGGTTGCCAGCCAGTTGTGGGTCGATGTCAGGGCAACTCCAGCGATCCTGAGAGACAGCTACATCGACGGGCCGGACTACGACGCGACGGAGACCTCCAACGTGCTCGTTGGCCTAGTCACGAACGGGTCGATGGACTTCTCGCGGACCTCGTGCGTGCTGCATGGTGACGCGATTGCATGGGCTGCGGGAGTGAGGATCTCTGGTGGACGAGTCTCGATAGCGGAGAATCACGTGTTCGGGCCATCGTTCGCCAGCCTTGCAGGGACGACCTACGGGATCAGGGTGCTGGCTGCATCCGTGGTGAAGATCGACGGGTGCGTGGTGGACGGGTTCCCTGGCCTCGGGATCGATGTCCCCTACGCCGTGCCAGACGTGTCGATCCGGGGATGCTCGGTTGACGGACAGAACTACGGGAACGGCATTCGGGGCCATGGGGTCATCGAGGGGAACGAGGTGAAGAACTGCCTGTCATTCGGGATCCACGTGTACCCGCAGTCCACCGTGGTTCATAACCGGATCTACGGGGTGAACATGAACTTCGAGCGCACCGACGTTGGGAGGGTGTTGTTCGAGGAGTACGGGGCCTGGGGCATCAGGTACAGTCCCTCGGGTCCGGGGTCGGACGACGTATTCAGTGTCCAGGCTAAAGACAACTGGATCTACGGGGTGTACGTGAACTTGGAGACTGGACCGGACGGACATGATCTGTGCTGCGGAATCGGGCCGGTGAAGGAGGTAGCCCTGAGCCTGACGAGCAGGCACATGAGGAACTGCCACTTCGACGGGAACGAGATCGAGCAGGTGTTGGCGACGGCACCTACGACCAACACGGAGTTCCACGGGATCTACCTGCGGAATCCGGTGAGGCAGGTGACGGCGGATCACAACAGCATCGAGGGGATCGGTGGCGCGAGCGGAGCGGCGTTCTCGTTCGGGATAGGGTCGCTTCAGAGCGGTGGAGGAGCGACTCCGACCTACGTAGAGGACGTGTCGATCTCGGACAACAGTATCGGGAGCGTGATCGGGGAGTATGTGTCGTTCGGGGTCTACTGCGGGTCCGGGTCGATGGTGAAGGTGAACGGCAACGCGGTCTATGGGGTGTACGTGAACCTTGCGACTGCCGTGAACTGCTGGGCGATCCTGTACGCGGATCAGCAGAGCCTCGGGATCCAGCAGTCGAGACTCCAGTTCAACAGGAACCGGATCGGCTCCGGGACGAGCGCGGTGAAGCCTGTGGGCTATGCCTTGCTTGGTGGCATGATGATCATGCAGGCCGACACGCCGACGATCAACGAGTTGGAGGTAATTGGGAACCAGTGCGACAGGGATCTGGAGCAGGGAGTGCAGTACATCCTGATCCTGGCCGATGGACGGAACTTCGAGGTCAAGGAGAACCAGATCAGGTTCTCCGATGGGTCGGAGCCCAGCTACGGGATCATCGTGTCCTCGATGGCCGGTGGTCTTCGTAACGTGGTCGTGGACCAGAACGAGTCGTATGGGGAGTTCCTGTCTGCCTTCGTGGACATTGACGATGTGGACGTGGTGCATGTGGCAGGGAACGTCCAGTACGGATTCGATGGTCTGATTGCGGAGGGCAGCGGGATCCTGCTGAATCTCTGCAATCACATCGATGTCCACGACAACGTGATCGACAGGTGCTATCCGAATCCTGCTTCGGTAGATGCCCTGGTGAAGATCCGGGACTGCCAGTTCGGGAGCGTCCACGACAATGTACTGCGGGGACCGACAGCGGTGTTCGGTATCGACTCGCTGAGGTTCGAGGCGAACGCGGTCCTGTCCTGCGGGGATCTGCACGTTCACTCGAATAAGATCGACCCGCACGGTGTCGCGCTAGGTCCATACGACCTCGGATTCTACGCCATCGGTCTTGGGACGTTCGGCCCGAACATGACGGTCTGGGCCAACGTGTTCGGGACGCCAGCGGTGCCTGGAGTGGACAACCTAGCTGCGCTGCTAGGATCCTACGTGCCGGGGCCTGTACCGAACAACTGGAACGGGGTAGCGTTCGTCTAGGAGGACAAGATGAGGCTTCACATAGAGAACGGTGGAACAAGCGCACTGGCAACGCCATGGCCTTTCCGTGGAGAGGTGGCTGCCGGTACTTCGAAGGATCTGATGCTCCAGGACAAGGGCATCGAGGCGCTGGTGGGAATGACCTTCTACAAGATGTGCCAGCGAAAGGACGGGGTGGTGGCACGGCTATTCCGTGGGACGCCTGAGAAGGAGTACGAGGTGGTCCAGCACGGAGCGGTTGCGATGCTGGAAGAGAAGCCGTAAGGCTTGCAACCGGGGACGTTTCCGGTGAAGATGAGTGTGGGGATGATGAGGTAGGACATGCAGATAAGGATCACGAACAAGACGGCCTATCAGCGGTACGCGCCGCCACCTTTTCAGCAGATGAAGCTGAACGCCTACGGGCAAGGATCGTTGCCCTGGACCTTCTTTCCGAACGAGGACTTCCGTGAGATCGAGAAGCAGATCGAGCGGGACGAGATCGATGTAGACTTCACGCCGGACAGGCTGGAGAAGTATTTCCGGGGCTACTACTCGAAGCTCCTGGAGATTACGGGGATCAAGAGGCCATCGAAGAGGACCTTCCGGGCTGACTATTCTACGGTCCAGGCAGCCATCGACGCGGTGGCATCGGAGGCAGCGGCGAACAACAGGTTCGTGATCGAGCTACCGCCGGATGACTTCGTGGAGAACGTGGTAGTGCCTCCCTTCGTGTACCTGCGGGGCGGGAGCATTGGACGGGACACGAGGCTGTCTTCTCCGTCCGGGGTGACTCTCACGATGCCAGCACAGAATAGCGGACTGAAGGGCATCAATGTGGTGTCCACGTCTGCCAACCCGGCAGACGCGGCCCTACGCTTCATCGCGGACGCGGGGGTGCTCTATAGCGAGACATTCATCCTGGAGGTGGTCTGTGCTGGGGTGAACGGAGCGATGGGGCTCTGGATCGACAACACGGGGCCATCGCAGGTGATCATGCTCTCGTGTGGGGTGGATGGATACGTGCCGGGGGGACCGGCAATCTTCGTGGATGGTGGTGGGCTGGCATGGTACATCGGTGGCGGTGGAGCGCCAATAGGATTCGCAGGATCAACCGACTTCCTGGTGATCAGGGGTGGGGGACAAGCATTCGTGTCGCAGGTGAACTTCTCATGCGACATGGCAGGTGGTGGATCCGCTGTGGACGTGGATGGGGGTGCGTTCATCGGATCGGGCATGATGCTCGATGGCCACAACATCCTGAAGATGCGGAACGGTGCGACGGCTCTCCTTCGAGGGGTGGCATCGTTCGGGGGACCTGGAGCAGGCGGTAGGGCAGTAGACGCAGATGCGACGTGCATCATGATCCAGGACGACGTGTCCATAGATGGGATCGGGGTGCCTACTGGGCACGGTGGGGCTGGATGGTCGGCAGCCGGGATGACGATCATGCAGATGCTCGATCTGGAATTCTCGTCCGGGACCAAGTTCGGGGCGGATCAGAGGCTCACGGCGGTAGGAGTGACGCCGCCTCCGGGAATGAGGTTCCAAGCGGTAGATGCACAGCAGGGAAATCCGGCGGTTCCGGGGCCTGGATGCGTGCTGACTTACCAGACGGGGCGTGGGTGGGTGGACCAGTCGGACACGGTGCATCCGTAGAGGAGGACAGCCATGAAGATGCAGATCAGAATGGACGCGCAGACGATAGCGGGGCTGCTTCGAGGAAAGGGGATCGACGTTCCCGATGTGGCCGATGACAAGGCTGCCACGAAGCACTTCGGGACCCCCAAGGCGGGGGACAGGTATCTCTCGACTGACGAGCCGAAGCGGCTGATGGTCTACGACGGAGAGACGTGGATCCCGCAGGCGACTTGCAATTGATTGCAATGGGGCAAGGATTGTTTCACGTGAAACATTCGAGGTGATCGATGGCTACTTCCGTCTACTTGTTCACGGATCCGCAGAAGAAGCTCCGGTGGGAGGAGCGATACGTCAGCGAGGGCATCAACAAGAAGCTCACGGCTGAGTCTCACGGCATCGTGAGGGGCTTCGAGTTGGCGGCTCAATCTCCCGCTTCCAAGACGCAGTTCAGGCTTCTGGTGGATCCAGTGAAGCTCGATAGCGTGATCTGCCTCCGGAACGCGGACAACAGGATCATGACGTTGATCGTGGATGGACCGATCACTATCGACATGTCGGCTCTTGCACCGGGGCAATACTGGATCGTGGCGTGGACCGACTACAGCATCGGAGCCTTGACCGATGCCCGGATCTACATCCTGACGACGGCAGAGCTTTCGAACCCGACGTACTCCGGACGGATCGCGGTGATCGGGTGGGTCAACTACAGTGGTGCGACGGACATCGATCCGAACCCGGCTGGAACTCCGAACCTGGGCGTGTCGGACTACTCCCTGACGACGGGTGGGAGTCCGGCGGCGGTAAGGCAGATCGCTCGGAACTACGAGAGCAAGGGACGGATCGACTGGCAGAAGATGATCCGGTTCGGGCGTGCGGACGAGTACATGGGCCTGCACGCGCTCGGGAACAAGCTCGTAGAGGAGTGGAAGCAGTCGAGTCCTGCCTTCCTGGATGTGCTGCCGCAGGACAACGGCTACATGACGGTGGACGACGTAGATCCGGCCCCTCCGTCCGGGGATCTGCATTTCGTGGTGAACGCGAAGTCGGACACGGCTGGAGTGCCGACCACGTTGGTTCTGTCTCACAAGATGCTCACGCACGTCAAGGGTGGCGATGTCATCAGGTTTTCGTTCCAGTACAAGGTGCCGGTGGCATTGGGGGGAGGCGGGAACTGGACCCTTGGCTATGGCATCATGTATCTCGACAAGGACGGGAACATTGTGCCTGCTCCGGGGGCGGTGTCGGCACTTCTGGCGATAGGGGTAGGTGGTGCTGCGACGGCATGGACGAAGCTGGAGAACGAGGTCCATGTAATCGACGGCAGGAACATCGTCTACGCGCTGCCGATCCTGACGATCATCCATACGGACAACACGGGGGCGAACGTCTACTTCTACTTCGACGACTTCGAGATGGAGGTACTGGAGGGGCGGGGACCGCAGTTGGATCCGTCCGTGGATGCGAACGAGCACGTGATGCAGCCAGTGAGTGCATCGGTGCTGCGGATCCGGGACTGGGCATGGGATGTGTTCCCGAACCCGACGCAGGTGCAGATCATCGATTGGGAATTGGTAGCGGGGACAATCCTTCCGGCCGCGGGAGTGGCGGGTGGTGGACGGTCGATAGTAGTGCGACGTAAGAACGGGCCTGCCGTGGCTCCGCATCCTCTCTTTGAGATGGAAGGAGATATCGGCGTCAAGGCTGGGGTGGGGCCTGTGGGAAACACGAGGCACAGGCAAGCCCTGTTCGAGCAGAACACGCCGCGAGCATGGGCAACGCTTCAGTGGAACGGCGTTGCGCTCGTGATGACGGACAGCTACGGCTTTGATTCTGTGGCGACGATAGGAGCCGGTCACTACCGTCTGACGTTCGATCTGGACGAGGATGGCAACGATTGGGTGCAGGACTCGAACTACTCGGTTGCGCTGGGGTTCTCGCATGGGAGCGTGATACCTGCGACGGGCAGGATGGTCCATGTGGTGTCGAAGGCTCCGGGACCACCTGCGACACTGGATATAGCCTACAGATACGACACAGGTGTAGCGTGGAACCTCAACGATCCCAACATCCCCGGCGATGAAATCTACGTTCAGATATTCGCGGCTGACTGATGCCTGGATTCGGGATAGGTGGGTTCGGCTCCGGCTACTTCGGAGAGTGGTACTGGGAGAACGATGTCCTGTGGAATCAGATCCCGGAGATGAGACGGCTCCGGGACGAGAAGCAGGGCGAGTCGTTCATGCGGAACTTCGTGAACACTATCATCCCGTCCGTGAAGATGCTGCGGGAGTCGATTCGGGACTTCTTCAACCTGAGAAACCCTTGGACATGCAGGACGAGGTACAACCAGCGTCACGAGATCGAGATCGTGTCCATCGAGCAGCATGAGTCGGACGATCCAGGCAATCGTTGGCTCTCACTCTACATCAAGGGAAGCCCCATCGAGGAGGCGTCGAAGACCTGGGTTATCGAGACGCAGGACTTGGCGTTCAAGCGGTGGGTGGTCGAGAGGGTCTACAAGCTCGACAGCGACACGACGCTGGCAACCTCGAACTGGCGGGTGGTGATTCACGGGACAGAGGATCAGCCGGTGGTCGGGACGAAGTATTGGTTCCGGCCAGAGGAGCAGATCGTCCACTTGGGAGCCGACTTCGGGGAGGAAGTGGACCAGTATCTAGGGGAGGCTCGGGAGCGGTCGCAGATCCTCCACCATGACCAGCGGAGGATGTGGAAGGGGACGCAACAGGGCTACGAGTACATCTGCAAGCTCTACGGGTTCACGGTGTCGTTGTGCCACCTATGGAGAGTGCGGTGCGGGTTCGAGTCCTCGTTGCCGCCGGACGAGGTGTTCGAGATCCCGGTGGGGAGTGGGAAGTTCTACACGTGCGTTGAGCCAAGGATGCCACTCTACGATGAGATCGCCGCGGACATCATCCCGACCGACATCTTCTGCTCGGATCCAGCGTTCTCGTCTGTGATCCCGTTGGGGCCGTACCCAATCTCGTCAGGGGTAGCCTTCACGAGTCCCTACGCGGGATGGGAACTGACGATCAATGCACCGTCCACGGCACTACTTGCGATTGCATGGCCGGGGCACTGGCACCTGGACGTGACGAGCGGGGGCACGACCTACAGCTACTACCTGGAGGCGATTCCGGAGTACCTGGGGGCGAACGTCTGGAAGGTGATCGTATCGGGAGCAGGACCGGCTCCTTCGGGGCAAGCCTTGTTCGACTATGCCTGTCCGATCTGGCTGGACTGCTGCTACTGCGGGACGCACAAGATCGGGGTGGAACTAGAGTACGATCCCTCGGTAGCGATGACGGACCAGGAGAGGCTGTACGTGTTCGAGCGGGTAGTCGATGCGATGTACGACCTGAAGCCGATCCATGTGGAGTTCGCACGGTTCGCCTTGGTGATCCACGCGAAGGCCAGCCTGAATCTTCGGGCCTTGCTTCGGAAGGGGATATCGAGGAGGCTTGTCGCGGGCCTTCGCTATCTGTACGATGTCGTGGAGGCCGATGTGATCTCCACGGATCTGTACTCGTTCACGGCCACGTTGACGCACTGAGGAGGGTGAGGACATGACAACGGTAATAGGCGTCATCGCGGAATCGCTGGAAGAGGGATGGGCGAGGTATCATGCGGATCCCGTAGATCCTCTCGGGTTCTTCGACCGGATCTTCGGGGGGGGCTTCAAGATTGGGGAAGGGGGATGGCAGTACACCGTACCGCCGACGAAGGTGCCGAAGTCACCTAACCCTTCCCTGACGGACTTGGATTGCGTTGAGAACCCTGGCAGCTATCCGGTAGACAGCCGGTTCGTGTTCCCGTCGATAGGAGTGAAGGCGTTCAACAGCATCCTGTTCGTTGCTCCGAACATCGTGAGGATCGAGTGTGTGGTGGACTTCGGGGAGGCGAATGACGACGGGTTCGGGAACCCGCCGGAGTTCTGGGAGTTTGCGATCTTCGACTCGGCCGGACACATGGTAGCGTACTTCACCTTTCCCGTGGACACGAAGTACGCGACGACGCAGTTGATCTACGAGATCGATATCATCATCTGAGGAGGAAAGAACCATGATCCCGATAATAGTGGAGCAGGCATTGGCGGTGGGAGGGCAGTTCAACGGGACGGCTCCGACCGGGAATCCGACCGATCAGGATGGGGTGAGGGCCTATCCGCCGGAGATAGGGGTGGCTGGTGGAAGGTTCATGGCAGGGCCTCCGGTGGACGTACCGGGCCTTCCAGCGTCTACCCGAAGGGAGATGGAGCTAGGCAACCCCAGGCGATTCCTGACGGTCCAGAGGGTCATTCTGGACATGACGGGGCTGCCTGTGGGCGGGACATGGGATCTGAGGATCAGGAGCGCGGGCGGGATGGATGTGCTGTGGGTGACTGGTGGGGTCACGGAGTACGTCTTGACCGATCCCGATGCCCTTCGTCTGGCCCCAGACGAGTGGCTGGAACTGACGACTTCCGCAGCGGCTACCGGAGCTTGCCTCGCAAGGATCACCTTCGAGAAGATCGTTGCCTACCCGAATCCGTAGACAGTCCCTTGACAAAACACGCTGTCCTGTTATAGTCAGAGTGACGGGACTGGTTCTTGGCGTCGAATCGGCCCCCTGCACTATGGGGGGCCAGTGGGACCGGCGACGGTGCCTCCGTCAAAGTCAACGTCGCAGGCCCCATTGGACGGTAGAGGTTGGCTGTCTCCGATCTCTACCGTGCAATTGATTGCAATGGCCGAAAGGCTTGACGAGTTCGATGGGAAAGTGGAAGATGGATCTTGTGGTCAAGGCTCTCTTCGCAGCGATGACCGGATGGGTCCGGGGGATCACGCGGAAGCTGACAGCGATCCTCCAGTCGTTCATCGTCATCGTGAGCGGGAGAGTCGAGTGGTGCCGGGACGAAGGGTGTCTGGCACTGCGAAACGAAAAGTGGAGCAGAACTGATAACCTAAAAATCCTGGTGGGCAGGTATCCAAGTGGGTTCCCTTAAGCGCCCATAGGTAGAATGTATGGCTCTTAGCTCAATGGCAGAGCGGTAGAACCTGACCAGTTCTACGCATCCTGGTTCGAGTCCAGGAGAGCCGCAGGGGCAACGCTGTCGAAAACGAATTCTGTCCTCTCCCCGTTTCCAGGGACTACGGACGGATTCTCGACTAGGCAGCGTCCCCTTCTGTTCTTTGAGAACCGAAGTTCTAGATCGAGCCAGGATGGACTGTAGGCTTAGAAGCAGCCATCAGCTAAGGAGTGGCGAGGTGGAAGCGCAGTAGTCAACATGAGGCGAAGGCAAGCAACCCGCAGGAGAACAACCGGAACATAGGATGGTGTGCGACAGACATCTTGTGGAACGGTACGGTGAACTTACATCGGCGGGATTGACCACCGGGGAAAGGTAGCACTCCAGGGGAGGATCGGATAAGCGGAGTCGTACTAGGATGTTCCTTCCGCGCCGTGAGGAAACTGGAGCAAGCCAGATGCAGGTGTTGGCCTCGCTAGTACGAAAGGAGCGCGAGGATGCCTTGAAAGAGGTGAGACACGGAGGACCACGTTGAGTCCCTGGGAATCCGTTAATGCACTGAGTACGCCCGATCAGCCATTGGCGTAGAAGCACACCGTCCTGACTCGATCTGGAACTTCGGTTCATTGCTCTTTGAGAACCTTGGGGACGAAACGGTTTCGACGGTCTGATGGATCGAACGTCGGCGTGTCCATGAGCCTGAGCATGGTTCAATCAGGCAAGATCCAAACGGCAACCGCAAGTCGGTTCCGTCGTACCAGCAGAGGCCCGTCCAGAGCCAGATGGCCCTGGCGGCCTAAGCCGGAAACTACGAGTGAGCGGTCCTGTAGCTCGTGGGCGACAAGGGAAGGACCAGACCCCGGTTCCGACTTGACGGAGCACAAGTCGGTGGTGGAGGTGCCAGGGAGGGGATAGCAGGAGGCTATCGAGGTGGGCTGCCAGCCAAGAGCAGCTACGCACGTAGATGATGTTCGTGAAGCAGGTCGGACGCGGGTTCGACTCCCGCCGTCTCCACTATTGCAGGGTGGTCCAGTGGTACGACGCCGGGCTCATAACTCGGAGATCGCGGGTTCAAGTCCCGCTCCTGCAACAAGCCCATTGAGGGCTGTAGTCGTAGTGGCCGACTCAAACTGCCACTATGGGCCTGTAGCTCATCTGGGTAGAGCGCCGGTTTTGCAAGCCGGAGGTGATCGGTTCAAGTCCGATCAGGTCCACTGACGGGGTGTAGCGCAGTCTGGCCAGCGCATCGGCTTTGGGAGCCGAACGTCGGAGGTTCAAATCCTCTCGCCCCGACAGAAGGCCCCATCCTCCAAGGGTAGGAGGCTGGCCTTTCAAGCCGGTAACACGGGTTCGAATCCCGTTGGGGTCGCCATGAGAAGTGGACATGCACGGATAGGCTGGACCGATGCTGAGAACGAGTTCCTACGTCAGTATGGGGCTCGCTTCTCCAGGCGTGTGCTCCAGAAGGAACTGAATCTCCGGTTCGGGAACAACCGTAGCTACCAAGCGGTGAAGTTCAAGTGCTACGAGATGAAGGTGCGGTCGGAATCGTTCCACCGTCCATCGGGCATAGCGAGGAAGTGGACACCGGGGGAGGATCTGGTCCTGAGACAGTTGCTCGGCCAGAAGTCCACGAAGGAGATCGCGGAGGGCATAGGCAGGACGGCGTGGTCGGTCGTGACGAGGGCGCACAAGCTGGGCTTGGGCTGTCGTCAGACACATGGGCGCATGAGCGTGAACGATGCGATCAAGAAGGTGCCGGTGAGTCGGCAGACCTTCTTGGCGGCGGCCAAGAGGATCGGGGTGGAGATTCCGTTCGTGACGAGGACGAGGCGGGAGATATCGGACGAGGACTACGAGAAGATCAGGGAGCACCTGGAGGGTCGCAGGCGCGTGAGCGAGCGCGTGCGTGTAGCGCGTGTGCGCCCGGTGGTGCGTGTGGACGCGCCCGTGCGTGTGCGTGCGAGGAAGCCGAAGCCGAAGCCAGAGCCGGTGATCGAGCCAAGGCCCGAACCGATACCAGAGCCGGTGATGCCGCCCGCTGGACGGCTGGAAGTGCTTCGAAAGAGGAACGTGTGCCTGAAGGCGAAGGCGTACTTCCGGAAGATGAAGGAGTATAACGCCACGATCTCGCAGGTAGAGGCGGTACGAAAGAGTGATGCGAAGGCAACGATAGCTGGGGGTCGAGTAGTGCATTCGGTAGACCTGGACGTGATCGAGGAGGCGGCAGTAGCGTCCGGGTACAAGCAGCACATCAATAAGGGAGTCGTGATCTATCGTCCCTTGACAAAAAGCGATGGCCAGTTATAGATACTGGTGATGGTTGGACGGCTCGTATGGATTACCGCGAAGGGGCTCGCCTCGATAGGGGATGCCTTTCGTGGGGCATCTGCGAGGCTGGCCAGAAACGCGGACGAGGCGCAGGGGTGGGAGTGGAAGGTGCGGGAGGCGATGGTGGGGGCAGTGGAGAAGGCAGAGGTGATAGTCTTTGGTGAGACTATCGAAGTCGATGACGATGATGACGAGGGAGTGTTCTGATGCAGAAGAATCGTCCGGTGGGGAAGCGTCAGGTGAAGGCGAGCGAGGTCAGCGACGGGGGGCTTTTGAGGCACAACTTTCTGGACTACCTGTGGAGGCACATGAAGCAGGGGAAGCGCACATTGGAGGAGCTTCACGCCCTCGTGAACGAGTCCTTCAAGGAGAAGGGACGGACCCCGATGTCGTGGGGAACCTTCGTGGCGAGGGTGCATCGGCTGGACATGGACGGCCACGTGAAGTCGGTACTGTCGAACGGTCGCGTCGTGTTCGAGGCCATTGGCAAGCCTACCGATCCTCTCTCCGAGTGATAGACACCGGAGCAGTTCCGGGATAAAACCTAAGCGTGTCACGGCAGCGGAACCCCAACGTCATCGTCCTGCCAAGGATGAACGTCGTATGGCCCCCACAATCTTCATCGGCGGTCTGGTATCAGGACTCGATGGTGCTGGACGCCAACTTCGACCTGTGGGTCTGTATTACCACGGGCAGTCCTGGGGTCTGGAAGAAGTTGTCCGGAGGTGGGGGTGGGGGTGGCAGCTTCGTTCCGGAGGACTTGACGGGGCAGGTGGATGGGATCACGGACACGTTCACGACGGGATCTGCTAGACAGGCGACCACGATCCGGGTATATTTGAATGGACAAGACCTGGGAACGCCAGGAACGCTCGTAGCCGGTGCCCACGTTGAAGAAACGTCGTCCACGCAGTTCAAGATTGACGTAGTTCCGCAGGTTGGTGAGGAGCTTCACGTAACCTACTTCGTCTAAAGGAGACGGCACCATGGCAATGCAACTCTACGGTCATCAGATCGGCAACGATCAGATCAACCAGGAACACCACATCGACTTGATCGCGCACTCGGTTCGAGTCGATTTCTCGCAGATGAGAGGGGACAATCTCTCGACCCCGCCGGGATCGTACTCGGCTGGAGACACGTTCGTCATCGATGGAACGCCCACCGGGGAGTGGTCGGACTTCGAGGATGGGGACGTGGTGCAGACGACGGTGGACAGTGGCGGGACGCCATCGTGGGTTCTGGTAGCGGACGATCTCACGGCTGACGACGTGTGCAGGGTGGCCGGAGCGGGACTCAGCGGATCGTTCACGGGACACACGAACCAGATCGGGAAGTACGATGGAGCGGCGTGGGGAGACTGGCTGTCGGTTCGAGACGGTCTGCATTGCGTGGAGTACCACGATAGCGCATCGCCAAGCGTGACTCAGGGAAGGCCGTTCATCTACGCCGGTTCGACGGCAGCGTGGGAGAGGGCCGGAGCGGAGATCGATATCGCCTCGGCAGATCACGTGCTGGAGATCGACGAACTGGACAGGATCGGCCACCGGGACCACGTGGGGCACTCGTGGGGAGGGCTCTACAACCGTGGCCTGATGATGGGCACCGTGACGACGGAGCCGACGCCCCCGATGGTGGGTCTGACGTATCTCTACACGGGTGCTGGTGCGACGTGGGATGGCACAGCGATAGCGACCGACAACTACGTGTACTACAGGTCGGCAACGCCGGGGAACAAGTGGCTCGTGATCGGAACGAGGGTGGCCAACGATCTCATGATCGTGCCGCCTCCGGCGTTGACGCCGGTAGGGGCTTTCGCGGGCCAGGGCAACATGGTCGCCATCTGGGACGGCAGTGCGTGGGAGTTCGTGACCCCGGTTCGTGGCGATGTGTCGGTTCCTGGCGGTGTCGAAGTCGGTGGGACCGACGTGAAGTGGAGAGGAACGAGCTTCTACTACGATGGGACAGAGTGGAGGATGCTCGCCATCGATCCGACCGAACTGAACGACATCAGCGATGGCTGCATAAGCTGGAACGATGTCTACAACTCGCTCGAAGTCACCGTGCAGGCGAACGGTGGCGTGCAGAGGACGACTGGTGGGCTCCAGGTAGGACCCACGGCATCGACGCAGAACATCAGTGCATCGAACCCCGTAGCCGACAAGGCATACGTGGACGCAGCGATAGAGGGGTTCGACTGGCAGAGGCCGGTGTCCACGAAGCAGGGCAAGGGGACGGCGGATAGCGCCCCTGGAACGCCTGCGGCGGGAGATTCGTGGATCGTGGGGACGGCATGGGGAGCCTTCGCAACTGGTGATCTCGTGGAGTACAGCGGGACTGCATGGGTGCTGATCGTGGCTGGAGTGACTGGTGAGCCTCCGACTGGAACGCGAGTCCTGGTCGATGCAAGCCCAGCAGGCAGCGATATCTGGTCGTCCTACGCGAACTACATCGTGGAGTACGACGGAGCGGCGTGGCAGCCGAGTCCGGCGGCGGGTCCGGCTGACGGCTTCGCGGTCATGGTGGCCGGGGACAGTTCGGTCAACGAGAATACCCAGTGGGTGTTCGACGAGGACGACGCGGTGTGGGTCCAGGTCGGAGCAGCCAGCGTCTACACGGCAGGCTTCGGACTGAATCTCGCAGGGAGCCAGTTCTCGGTGGACTGGCTGACGGCATCTGCCACGCCGACGACGGGGACGACATGGGACACGGGCCTGGGCTCCACCATCGACATCGACAAGGCGCTCCTGTTCCGCAACGGTGTCCTCCAGAAGAAGGTGGCGGCGGCACCGGGAGCAGGAGAGTACACCTGGAGCGCGGGAACGGCGACGTTCGGAACGACCTTCGATCCGGGCGGGGAATACTGCTACATCGTAGCCCCCGGAGTCTGATCTTCTACGTGATGTGATTTCCTTCGTAGAGCTTCCGCAGATCCTTGACTAACCTTTTGCGAGCCTTGACCTTCGGGGCTGCAATCTCCGCTTCAAGGGTGGCGACCTTCTCCCGAAGCTGCTTCTCGGAGAGATTGGTGGCCTCGGCTTCTTCCTTGGCGACTAGGAGCACGTCGTCCCGGAGGAAGGCAGTCAGATCCTCCATGGAGCGGAGAGCGATGCCACGGGCCACGGCGATCTCGGTTTCCTTGGCTCCGGAGTCGGAGAGTTGTAGGTAGCGTTGGAGCCGCTGGATGGTTTCCTTGGTGGCTGACTGCGAAAGGAGGCGATGAATCCGGGGTACGTCCTGCATGAAGGAATCCTATCCAGAGGAATGTATTTGTCAACTACTTGACAAAAAACCGATGCCAGTTATATAGGTGGGTGAGGTTGGCGGTCGAAGCCGAAGCAGAAGGAGAACGTCATGGGCAGCAAGGTTCCAGAGGGAGTAATCAGGCGGGATCTTCTCATGGTTCCGGTGGAGTTGATCGTCGTCAAGGACGAGGACAACTACACGAAGTCGGAGCGCGGGGACATCGAGGTACTGGCCGCCTCCATCGCCGCGGAGGGGATCCAGAACCCGATCCGGTGCTACCGGGAGGGAGACAGCTACGTGCTGATCTCCGGGTTCCGGAGGATGGCAGCCGTGGCGTCCCTGAACGGGGGACGCACCTCGAAGATCGAGCGAGTGCCGGTGCTCGTAGAGGATCGCTACTCGAACGAGTGCGACAGGGCCATCCATCAACTCCTGGAGAACTCGCATCGGGTCGATGCCACGCCCATCGAGAAGGCGAAGGCGTTCAAGGCCCTGATCGCGGTCCACGGGCTGACGGAGGAGGAGATCGCCACCAGGACGGGGGACCGGATCGAGACGGTCAAGCGGTATCTGGCGCTCCTGGAGGCCGCGCAGCCGGTGAGGAAGGCGGTCGAGAACGGTCAGATCAGCATGTCGGCAGCGGCGCAGATCGTGTCCAAGTCCAAGGGGGACAAGGAGGCGCAGGAGAAGGCGCTGGATCTGGCGGTGAAGGCGTCCGGGGGCAAGAAGGCTACCGTGAAGTCCACGACCGCTGCCACGCGCACGCGCAGGCCCCGGCAGTCCACGAGGGGCGTCGTGGAGGTCAAGGAAGCCATCACGGCGGTCGAGGAGAAGATCCACGAGGCACAGATATCGGGGGTCGAGCATCCCCACCTGGACGCGATCCTGGCGACCCTGAAGTGGGTCTTGGGGGACGAGTCGAAGCCCTGGTAGGTGGTCCTGCAATCAATTGCACGCGGAGGCTCCGATGGACGTGAAGGTACGCGATGGCGTGAAGGTCAATGTCGGTGACTTCGACATGCGACAACTGGAAACGGATATCCTATTCCACGAAGGAGCAATTGCAGGCGTTGAATCCAGAAGCCAGTCTGAATTCTACCATCGACGGATGGTCAAGTACCTGAAGGAGCTAAAGAAGCGTCTGTGGGACATCCCCATTGTCGAAAGCGATGGAGAGATCGTCCGGTCGCAGAGGCATGAGATCGCTCGCCTGTGTGAGCTTCTGGTGTCCACGAAGCTCCAGGGCCAGAGGTACAGGGACGAGATCAAGATCCTGAAAGAGAAGAACGTGGCGCTGGCTGACGTGATCGCGGATCTGAAGATGGACCTGAAGGCGAGGGAGTGATGTGTGACGAGTGCGGGTGGGAGGACTGGCTGTCCACGATCCGTGGAGCCATCAGCGATGCCGGTGATCTTCCGGAGCGAGCAGAGGACTTCGCGGACAGTGTAGCCGAGAAGTTGGGGGGGATCGAGGCGTGGGTGGTGGAGAACAAGCACATTACGGAGGGGCAGCAAACGGCAGTCTCGAACATGGAGGCTGGAATCGGAAAGTGGAAGAAGTGATGGGGATGTTCTGTCGAGTGGTCGAAGGAGCCCACGGGAACCCTTCATTTATGCCATCCGATTGTACCGCTACTCGTGGATGCGATGGTGGATGTTCATTTACCGTGATCCATGAAACAAGACGGGGAATCCGCTATGGGTACTACTGCTACGATCATGCTGTGAAATTCGCCAAGAGATATGGAGCAAGGATCGAGTACGCAAAGTCATACCGCAGCATGAACGCATGGAGGAAGTGATGCGCTGGAAGATGAAAGCCGTGGAGCCGACCGGGACGAACAAGTCACCGGCCATGGTCTGCACGGAGAACCACGGATGCTCGATGATGGAGACGGAGATGCCGGTCTACCCGCTTTCGTCGCAGGGAGCCATTGTTGCACTCACGATGAAGGAGCGACGGATCGGGCTGTTCGAGACAGCGAGGCGGTTGGGGATGAGCGCGACGGAGTTGTCAGGCGTCCGGGAGGGGCGGCTGGTGTTCGAGTTGCCGGATGAATTCGAACGGGTACTGGACATCTTACGGGGGTCGAAGGGATGACGATGGTGGAAATATCTCCCTACGTGGGGACAGACGAGGACAGGGCTCGTCTGGAATGCAAGATCGAGGAGTTCAAGGCATCGATCCTCTTCGAGCCTCTTACGGAGGCCATGCTGGAGAGGGTGAAGCAAGCGATCTACACGATACTCATGGAGGAGGTGATGGCAGGCAACATGCCTCCGTTCAAGGACAAGTACGAGATCGTGGTGAGGACGGATCCGAACAATCCATCGGCCATCGATATCTACCTTCAACGGAGAGACGAATGAGCGCAACAGGACGAGGCGGGATCCGACTCTCCGAGGATGCCTACGAAACGCCGGAGTGGGTCTACAAGCAGTTCGAGCCGTTCCTGTTGGACTGGCTGGGAAATGAGTACAGGGAGCCGAAGGCGATCCTGGAGCCGGGAGCGGGGACCGGAAATCTCGTGGGAGGACTTCACAGGACCTTCCCGAACGCCGAGATCACGGGCGTAGAGATTAGGGGGGAGTGCCGAGGGTTCTTGGAGATACTTGGGGCGTCGATAGTGAAGATAGGCGACTTCGAGAACGAGGAGCCAGGGGGGAAGCAGTACGACCTGATCTTCGGGAATCCTCCGTTCGGTGGCGCGAAGTACCTGAAGGGTGGAGGTAAGAATCCGAACTACGGGCTCTGGCTTCGATTCGTCCAGCGTGGCCTCAACCTCTTGAAGCCGGACGGACGCCTAGTCTTCCTGCTTCGGATGGCTGTCCTGGAGGCGCAAGAGCGAAACCTCTGGATGCGGACCCATGTGCCAGACGTGTGGGTCCTACCGAAGCGGCCGAGTTTTACTGGTGGCGGGAACGATTCGGCGGCCTATGCTTGGATGGGGTGGCGTAAGGACAAGTGTGTGTACGATGAGCATGAGCACTCGTCAGCCGGAAGGCTACTCGTCCTTCCTCTTCCTTGACAAAACCCGACCCTTTGTTATAGTTACAGCATGAAGATCAGGTCACTAAAGGACGTGGCTTCCCATTTGGGAGCCAACGATTCCACTGAGGCGAGCATCAGCCATCGGGTCTACAAGGACACGGATTGCGGGGCCTGGGTGGAGGAGGTGGAGCCTGGAGTGGACGAGGTGGGGAAGCGGAAGGAGACCTGGACGGCACTGATCAATCCATCCATCGTAGGTCCCACGGTGATCAAGACCAGGAAGAACGGCTGCCGGTCCATGGACCCCTTGGGTGCCCCGAAGTACGTCAAGGACTACTTGTGCATGGAGAAGACCCGACACATCGAGGGGGAGAAGAACTTCGACGAGTTCGTGGATCGACTGCACCTGTCGCCCGATGCCGTCAAGAACATGGTCCCACGGGGGATCGGAATCCTGGTCACGTTCGAGGTGGAAGCCCCGGTCCTAAAGAAGCACAGGGGAGGCATCCTGATAGGCTCCATCGTGGAAGGGACGGACGCAGAGGTGACTCCCAAGAGGCTCTTGTACCCCTTCACGGATGACGATCTGGACTATGCCGTCAAGTGCATAGAGGTCGAAGCCCAACACATCTGGAATGAAACCCATGGCTGCGAACACTGTGGGCTGGATGGAGCGATCAATCCCAACTGCAATTTCTGTCACGGAGAGGGCGCGATTCTCTAGCTTGACAAAATCCGGTTCCCTGTTATATTCAAGCCTGACCGTTGCAATTGATTGCACGGAGGGAGTCATGGGCATACCGAGGCTACGAAGGCTACCGAAGGTTCCAAAGCCACTGGAGAAGTTGTCGGAGAACCACTGGACGATAGAAGCATTCAAGCAACGCATGACTGTGAAGTCTTGGAGACAGATCCTCCTGGATGGAGGAGACTTGATATTCGTTGCGGGGCGGTCCCGGCACCTCGTCGCCAAGAGGATGGGCTTCGGGATCGTTGAAATCAGCAAGGCTCCATTGAGGGAGCATCCATGAGCAACGTGGCAAGAGAAGCCTTCAGCGAGTTCGCCAAGAAGTGTCCGCATCGGGTTTCCTGCGATCCGAGATCGGACAGGCGGCGTGGCAATCATCTGAACATCGAACACGTCATGGTGTTCCCAATTCGGTGCCTCCTGAAGCGGCCGAAGCACTGGCCGGAGAACGTGTTAAGTGCTCGTTGGATCATGTCGGGTGGAAACGTCATGGTATTCGGGAGATGCTCGATGACTTCCTGTGCTTTGGGACACGAGTGGTGTCCGGAGTGCGGTCATCGGAAGGAGTCCCACATGGCCGATCTGGGGAAGCACGGATGTCCCGTCACGGGAGAGGGGTTTCCGTGTGGGTGCGAGCATTACGCACAGGAGCATCTATGAGCGATATTCTGAAGAAGAACTACGTGGTGACGATGCCCGATGGAAGCCGGTGGGCAGTTCCAGTGAAATTGATTGCACAGAGCAGAGCGGAATACTATGCGGACATGAACTTCGATGGTGACATGGAGAAGTCGATGAAGGAGGACACGCTCCCGCTGTTCGAGAGCGATCCGCACGCGATAGAGAACTGGGCCAGGAACAACATGGACTGGGCAGACGTGAGGGCACAGGCCGTCCAAGTCTTGCCTCCGTCGAACGAGGTGGACTGGGACGAGGGATGGGCCAACGGGAAAGTAGAAATCGTGGACGAGCCATGATCTTCGCCCCTGAGAATGTCGAGTTGATCCTGAAGGGGATCAAGACGCAGACGAGGCGACCGAGGAAGTCCTTGGAGTCGAGCATCGGGCAGAATGGTGAGATCGTGCCTGGATCGGGGATAGTTAGCTGCCGCTGGAAGTGGATCGTTGGGAAAGGGTACGCGGTCCAGCCCGGACGTGGGAAGAAGGCAGTCGGTAGGATCTTGCTGACAGGGATCAGGCTAGAGCAGGTAGGAGAGATCAGTGCTTTTGATGCTCATGCAGAGGGGGTGGATCTCTGGCAGCCCGACATGGGAGGGACGGTGCTTGGAGGTGAGAAGCAGTACATCTACAAGCTGAACGGCAAGGTGTTCATCGGGCCGACAGCGAGAGAGACGTACTTACAGGCATGGAAGTCGTTCTACAAGAAGTCGGACTTCACGGAGCCGGTGTGGGTCCTGACGTTCAGGAGGGCGTGATGCCGAGACCGACGAAGGATGAGTGGGAAGGTGCTCGCGTCCGAAGGATCGACGCGAAGGGCAAGGATCTGCCGGGCGAGTACGAGGTGATCTCCCTGGGCCACGCCTACGGTGCGGGGAAGGTGTTCTGGTGGGTGGATCTGCGGGATGGACGCACAGGCAAGAAGGTGTCCGGGATCTCGCTGAACCGGATCCGCAAGGTGAGCCCGTGAAGAATTCCCACGACATCTTGAAGGAGATCGAGCGGCGGGTGAACGAGGCAGCCGATAGGTGTGCCCATCTTCGAGCCCTAGATGAGAATCCGATGCAGGACGCCTCACCGAACCAGAAGTGGCTGGTAGCCCATGAGCGGACGAAGCAGTTGGGCAGGCTGGAAGCTCTGTCCGATCTGTTGACATGGGTGAACGAGCGTACCCGAAGGTGGTGGGAATTATGTGGGTACCCCGATGTGTAAGACCTACTTCACGGCTGACTTCCACTTCGGGCATCGGGCCATCATGGAGGCGTGTGGGAGGAAGTACGCCACGATGGCGAAGATGGATACGGATCTGGTGAGGCGGTACAACGAAGTCGTGACGGACAATGACACGGTGTACGTCATCGGGGATCTGGCGATGGTGGGTCCGACGCAGAAGGACTGGCTAGGGCAGATCATCAAACGGCTAAAGGGCAAGAAGCACTTGATCCTGGGAAACCACGACAGGCTCTCGCCGTGGGACTACGTGGAGATGGGCTTCTTGTCGGTCCACACGGCCCTGGAGATAGATCCACTCGTGAGCGTGTTCAAGACGGTCCTGGCGCATGATCCAGCGATAGCGGAGGCGGTGAGGGCGCAATGGCTTCTATGCGGACACGTCCACACGTTGTTCAGGGTCCAGAGGAACGCGATCAACGTAGGGGTTGATGCGTGGGACTACAGGCCGGTGAGTGAGCAGCAGATCAGGGACCTGCTCCTCCTGGAATCGAGGAAGAACCATGGGTGACAGAACGAAAATTTCCTGGGCACAGGCCACGATAAATCCGTGGGTTGGATGTGATCCGATCTCTCCAGGCTGTGCAAACTGCTATGCCTCACGCATGGCAGCACGGTTCTGTAAGCAGGGCGAGAGGTACGAAGGGATCGTCGCCTTCGACCACGTGACCAATAGCTGGCGAATTCGTCCGATGTTCAACGGAACTCTTCGTCCGAACCCGGAGCAGTTCGAGAAGCCGTCGCACTGGAAGCGTCCACGAGTGATCTTCGTGTGCTCGATGTCGGATCCGTTCCACGAGAAGGTGCCGAAGGAGTGGTTCGACCGGCTGATGGACGTGGTTGCCAAGGCGCAGCAGCATACGTTCCTGTTCCTGACGAAGAGGCCAGAGAACATCCCGGATGGCTTCCCGTGGGGAATGTCTCACGTGTGGGTTGGTGTGACGGCAGAGAATCAGGCCATGGCCGACAAGAGAATACCGACGATGCTGGATCGGCTCCGGGGATCGAACGGCATGAAGGTGGTGACGGTGGGGACGTTCGTGTCCTGCGAGCCGTTGCTTGGACCGATCAACCTGACCGCATGGGCCGGTGAACTTCACTGGATCATCGCAGGTGGAGAGAGCGGTCCTGGCTTCAGACCGATGGAGGAGGAGTGGGTCCGTGGGTTGCGGGACGACGCCAAGAGCTTTGGGATCCCGTTCCACTACAAGCAGAACTCCGGTGTGAGGCCAGAGAAGCTGCCGATGCTGGATGGAAAGGTCTGGGATGAGCGCCCGGACTTCTGGAAGGACAGGTAGATGAAGATCACGTGTCGTGACTGCGAGGGGCGAGGAGAGGTCGCGGTTGGAACCTGCACCTGCGGAGGGATCGATATCGGGGTTGGCGTCATGCACGAACCGGGATGCGGGAAGGAGATATGCGAGAGGTGCGATGGGACTGGTGAGATCGACTGGCCGTTCGGGACCATGAAGCAGACCACCGTGGGCATGGACGGTATGGCCTACGAGGTGGTGATCCCGTACATGCCTTTGGTCGTGTCGTCTGCCATGAAGGACGAGAGGACGTACTACGCCTTCGAGGGCAAGAAGTACGACTTCGAGACACTGAAGGAGATCCCATGACCGAGGAAGAACGGAAGGAGATCCGGGAGTGGTGGACGAATGATTCCAGTATCCGATCCATCATTGCTCCGGTGTTCAAGAAGGATTATCTGCCGAAGGACGCTGATGGTAGCGCGATATGCTGGTGCGTGAGCGATGATGAGATGTACCACTGGAGTCCACCGCTGAAGAGGTGGGTGAGTGGAGAGGAGCTTCACGATGCCCTGGAGGAGAAGCCATGAAGAATGAGACGTTCAGGGAGTACCTTGCCCGGCTGAACGATTGCTGCATGAGCTTCGAGCAACTGGCCGAGTCGCATTACGCAGAACGTGCCGAGCGCAAGGTACTGCTGGCTGAGATCGAGACAGTCAAAGACCGAGAGCGGAGGTTGTGGGCGTGCCTGGGTGCTGTGTTCTGTCGTTTCGATCCATTGACCCGTGACACGAAACGATGGGCTATGGCGATGAACACCGTTTCGCCATGTGACCTCGATGCCCTGGAGCGAGTGCTGGGAATCAAGCAGGAGGTCGAGTCATGAGCGGACGATTCCTGGTGATGGTGTCCTGGTACGATTCGTACTGCGATGTCTGGTACGTGGAGGCCGGTGACGAGAAGGAGGCCATCGAGAAGGTCAAGGAGATGGCGATAGCCAAGGAGGGTGTGTTGGGTGGAAAAACGCTGGCAGATGACTACAAGCCTGCTGGTTGGGAAATTTCCCTGCTGCCAACCGAAAATGGGCTGATCGAGTGGAGGACGGTACGTGACTGAAGCCGAAAAGCTGCAAGCGAAGTGGGATGCTTTGCGGTGGTGGCTTGGATACGGTCTCGAACGGATGGATCCGAACCGGCTGGTCAAGGCGAAGTGGCACACGGAATGGATCCTGCAAGCAATGGATCGCCTGGACGCAGGGGAATCGGCGTTCGTGGATCCGTGCGGGATGTGCGATGAGGTACTGAAGAGGAGAGGTGGTCCATGATCCACAAGCATTATCGGGTGGTCCTGAGCCGGGACGTGCTGATGACGTGTCCTGGTGGGAGTGGAGTGCTTCAGACGGACACGGTGGAAGCTGTGCTCCTGGTGCCTGACGTACCAAGAGCCATAGCCACGACGTTCGAGGGGAAGATGGATGGGTTCTGCTTCCCTGGTCCCTGGAAGATCGTGAAGATGGACGTGGAGCTTCACGATCCGAGCGTCCAGGATGAACGTGAGGCAGAGAGGTGGAAGCACGTTGCATGGGCGTTACTCAACAAATACGCGACAGATCCTGGTACAGCTAAGATGAGTAGGGGTGCCACACTCCACGAGTGCGAAGCTGCCCTTGGCATTCACGAGGACGTGTACCGCGCCGTGAAGGCGTACAGGCACGGGATCGAGGAACCGGGACCCGATTCGATTCCTGGTGGGGAGGACGAGTGATGTTCGCATTGACCCAAGCACCGATGCTGCTCTGCGAGGTCTGCGGACAGCCGTTGCCCGATGACGAGATGAAGGCCGAGATGGCTCTGTTCGGTGTGGAGCGACGGTGCTGGAAGTGCGGACAGCCGGGACCGGGTGGAATGGGGAAGAAGAGGCTGCACGATCCGTGCTTCACCTGTAGGTGGGGGATGAGGCGAAGGAAGCTCCCGTCGAAGTGCGGTCTGCCGAAGGACAGGCCGATGTGCGGACAGGAAGAAGGCGAGAGGGTTCCAAGCGGGTGGGAATCGAAGGTGAAGTGATGTACTACTTCGGCTGCATACGTCAAGCTGGGCACTACCTCTGGGAATCGGGCGGTGGGGCATTGTATCGCTGCCGTGTCCTACCACAAGACTGGCCGTTCGGTGAGAATGGGTGGAGCCTGGACAGGAAGTTCTGCCCCAACAACGCCCAGACACAGAGCAGTGCCCGGCTGGTCCACGTGGATGGGTGGACGGTGCTGGCGATGTGGGACAGGACAGTGGATAAAAGATGGGGATGCAATGCGAACTTCGTGGAGCGCGGGGAACTGAGCTTCGAGCAGATGGTCGAGAAGGCGAAGGAGAGCTTCCCGACCGTGTGGGAGCGGATAAACAAGGCTACTGCCGTGACGTTGACAGAGGAGAAGTGAGATGAGCGCAGAGTGCAAGCAGGATGTTCCCGAGATCGAGTTCTTTCTGTCCAAGGAAGGACTGAGGATTCGGAGCAAGTCCAGAAAGATACGGCTGTTACGGAGTCAGGTCGAATCGTTCCACCGGATTGTTGCACCAGAGGACTACGTGAAGTGGTGGCGATGGCCCATCGTGATAGTGAAGTTCTTGCTGAAGGGAAGACTTCCGAAACTCCCGTGGAGATGGCACTTCTTGAAGTTGCGTAGACTAGGGCGAGGCATGGAGCACTTGCGATGGGTCGGGTTCCAGCCACATACGGTGGCATTTGATCGGGACGGTGCGACGATTCAACTGCATCACGACGATCCGCTGTTTCCAAAGCATCCAGGACTGGACGATCTTGTCCTGCGTCCCCAAGACCTAGAGTGGTATAGTTACCACATAAAGTATGCAGGAGAAGTGAGATGAAGGAATCGATCACAGTAGATGACGTACTGGAAGTCCTGAACCGGATGCTGAAGAAGGACCGGGAGGCCACGAACAAGCTGTTCCTCTTCGGGCAGGTAACGTGCAACGGAGAGTTGCAGGCCGATCCGACGATCCAGGTCAGGGCATACGAGAGGGAAGGCTGTGCGCCGCCCCCGGCTGTGGGGATCCTGGGAGTGATCAACGGCTTGTTCGGGGTGGACGAGGAAGGGTACGGACCCATTGCACTCGTCACTGACGAGGCTTGTGGTGGGATAATGGAATTCGTGAGGATGGAGAAGAAGTGATGGACGAAGTACACAAGCCGCACCTGTCTCGCCCTCTCTGCGAGAAGTGTCGGCAGGACACCGTAGATCCGTACACTGGGGAATGCGGGTCGTGCGGATACAGGACTTCCGCGAAGCCTGTTCGGATGATGGATCTGAGAATGGAGGACATCGTGACCGTACAGCCGATGCCAGAACCAGCGGGTCCAATCTTCATGAATCCGGTGGCGAGGCCGATGGAGGCGTTGAAGATCGAGGTCACGCCTGACACTCCGGAGCAGGTACAGGAGAGGATCGAGGCATCGAGGCGGTCACTGGCGAGGCAGGCAGAGAGGGACGGTGCGCCCCACTGGTATCGAAGGATCGAGAAGACGGAGCATCCCGGCTTCCTTCCCGGCATGGCGGTGAGGGAGAAGGTGACGGGGCAGATCGGGATCGTTGTCGAGTGCTTCTGGCGAGGGAAGGTTCTGAAGATCCGTCCCGATGATGGTGGGATGTACGTGGCGAAGGTCTGGTGGCTGAATTGGGTAGCGAGGAACCCGCCGATCCTGGTCCTGATGGAAGGGGCAGCCGAGAACCTGGAGAGGATCGTGCTAGATGACGGGGAGTTCGAGATTAGGCCGGGGACGCCGGGAAACCCCAAGGGGAAGCTCGTGCCAGGGGGGCTGTAGATCCTGCCGTGAAATCAATTGCAATCCCTTCCGCTTGACAAAATACGCTACCCTGTTATATTCAAGGCATGACGAAGCCGAAGAAGCCGACCGAGTTCAAGCCGGATCCAACCGACCCGCTGCACATGACCATCACGAATGTCATCGAGCCCATCATACATACTGCTGAGATCGCGCTAAGGCGGCGACTCGCAGGATGCGGGAAGATCGAGGACCTGTCCAACAATGAACTGGCCTTGCATGTTCTGTATGCTGCGGCCGAAGGGCTCAGTGCTGCCCACAAGATCATCCTCGATGCAGGAGTCAGGGCGGCCGAAGTGGTCACTCACGAGAAGGAAGCAGCCAAACGGGAGGTTGCCCTTGTCCAGCACGCCAAGGACGCCGCCGACAGGGCGTTCCCAGGCGCAAAGGAGTAACCCGATGAAGACGCCGACAACCCCGCGTCCGATCACGCCCGCCGAGGAGCGGGTGATACGGGCGGCAGTGGACCTCTACGCCGCATTGGACGCAATAAATCATGCGTGGACTACGGACGAGTACATTCTAGCCAAGAATAGGGTGGAGTCCGGGAAGTCTAGGCTCACCCGTGCCGTGCGCGCCCTCGAACGCGAGAGGGCGAAGAAGGGGAAGTCATGACGTGTCCACACAGGAGGAGTAGGAATGGCGAAGGTCTCTGCGCCATTGCGGCGATCCCGAACCCACACGATGCGGATACGCGCTTTCTGCTGCCATGCGATGTAAGGTGCCAGTTCGCCCAGGAGATCCTTGGGGACTACGGAAAGCAAATGGCCCGTGCGGAGAAGGCAGAGGCGGAAGTCGTGAGGGTCCGTGGACTGATCGACCGGGATCGCACCGGACTAGGCCATGCGCTCAACCACGTCCGAGACATCCTATGTGGCTACGGCTGGCTCGCAGGTGACTCGTGGGGTAGCTACAGCTACGAGGAACAGACCATCAAGACTCTGCGGCAAGAGATCGGCTGGATGATGGATGCCTGCAACAAGGCCATCGAGACTGGTCTGCGGGAGTCGGGCGATCTGGCAATGAGTGCATTCCGTCCCGAGTCGGCGGGTGGGAAGATCGATGACTAGAAAGCACCAATGGTCCTATGATTGCGTCGTGGAGGGGGATCGTTTGCCGTTCACGAAATGGGTGTGCCGTGTCTGCGGAGAGGTGGCGGCGTTCTACAGTACACCCGAGAAGAGCCAACCCGATCCCTCTGGGTGTCCCGGATATCGAGATGCGGAACCACGGGTGGTGATCAAAGAGGAAGGAGAATAGCGATGCGTTTGCAATTGATTGCAATGGTGATCGTGGCTGGATGCGGGAACGTGACGCCCTTCGAGGACGACACGGACATCGAGGTGGACACCGGGGGGGATATCGAGGTGGACACGGGAGGTGAAACGAACGACACAATCCAGGATACGATCCAGGACGAAAGTGAAACGATTCCGGATGTTTATGAAACGGAGGCCCCGGAAACGAGTGAGGACACGACCGGGGACACGACAGAGGACAGTCCTGATGTGGAGATCGAGGCCCCCTGTATCGTGTGCTACCGGGACTTCGACATGGACGGGTTCGGGCGGGATGACGACACGGCCTGCATGGAGACGTGTCATGGGTCCTACGTGGCGATAGGGGGCGATTGCTGCGACGGGGATGGTGAGGTGCATCCTGGGCAGGAGGGATGGTTTGCGGGACCCTACACGTGTCCTGGCGAGTCCTGGGACTACAACTGTAACGGGGCAGAGGACTACATATATCCAGCGACGGAGCCCTACTCGTTTTCGTGTCCGTACTTCAATGGTACGAGCGAGGAGGAGTGCGAGAGTCACGGGTTCTTTTCGGATGGGACACCGGCGGAGTGTGGCGAGTGGGAGCCGGGGATGTACTGTAATTGGGTAGACGGGGCATACTGTACGACGGGGAGCTATCCTATCCAATACTGCCATTGACAAAGAGCTACTTCCTGTTACATTGACGGCGATGAACTTCGGGCTAGACGTACCTGCCTTCCACAAGGGCGATGCCAGGGAACTACTGAAGCGACTGGAGCCCGAAGTGGTCCAGTGTTGCGTGTCCTCGCCGCCCTACTTTGGTCCGAGAAGTTACGCAGGGAATCAAGTCACGGCATGGGAAGATGGGTGGACGGGGGCGTTCGGGCAGGAGCCGACAGTAGAACTTTACGTCGAGCACACCATCGAAATCTTCCGGGAGATCCGGCGGGTGTTGCGGAAGGACGGGGTGCTGTTCTGGAACGTGAACGACAGCTTCTACACGAACCCATCGAACGATCCCCAGCCTGGAGTTGGGCAGCGGTATCAGTACACGGAACTGAAGCTGGGGAGGCAGCGTCGAGTCCAACCCCATCCGGTCTTGAAGAACAAGGACTTGTGCTTGATCCCGCAGCGGATCTTGATCCGGGCGCAGGAGGATGGGTGGCATGTACGGGCGGTAGTGATCTGGCGTAAGACGACGCCGCAGCCGGAGAGCGTACAGGATCGACCGACCCACATCTACGAGCCGATCCTGGTGTTCACGAAGTCGAGTCACTACTTCTGGGACAGCGAGGCTGGACGAACGACTCACAACCTATGGGACGTGTGGGACATCGGGACGGACAGCTTCCACGGAATCTCCGGGGACCACTACGCGGTGTTCCCGAGGGAGATCCCGTTGACGTGCATCAAGGTGGCCACGCCGCCGATGGTGTGTGACGAGTGCGGGAAGCCGTGGAAGCGGGTAGTCGAGTCGAAGTCGGGTAGTGGGGATGCGGAGAGGGACTTTCAGGGGGTGCCTGAGAAGCAGTCCAACCGTGGGATAAGGCAGGAGCCGAAGAAGAAGGGGGCTCTGGGGACGCCAGAGCGCCATGACAGGGGTTTCGTGCCAGGGTGTAGGCATGATGCAGGGACGAGGCCACCGCTGGTCCTGGACCCATTCTGCGGGTCTGGGACGACGTGCATGGCAGCGGACGGGCTGGATCGGTTATGGGTGGGGTTCGATATCGGGGACTACGAGGCGGTACAGGAGGAGCGGGTGGGGCTGATCTCGATTCGGACAGCGAAGGAGAGATTACTTGGGGCAGGAAGGAAACCGTGATGTCGGGAACATTCGTCTTGCAGAATGCGCTTGATCCAGAGGATCGGGGGGCCGTGGTCGATGGGGAGTACAGGTATCTGCTCTGGAGGAGGACCGGGGAGACGGGCAGGAAGGTCGTGTTCGTGATGCTGAATCCGAGCACAGCAGATCACGAGAAGGATGACCCAACGATCCGGAGGTGCATGGGGTTCGCAAGGAAGTGGGGGTACAGGAGGCTGGAGGTGGTGAACCTGTTCGCCTATCGAGCGACGGATCCGAAGAAGCTAGGCGAGGCGAGGAAGGCCGGGATCGATGTGGTGGGACCGAAGAACGATGAGTTCATTTCACAGGCGGTTGTAGATGCGGGATTGGTGGTGATGGCGTGGGGGAATCATCGTAGGAGTCTCGTGGAGGACAGGATCCAGAAAATCATGTGGATGTTCAGGATGTGGGAGATGAACGGCCCAAATCTGGGCAAGCAGGTCATGTGCTTGGGCCTGACGAATAATGGATCGCCGCGGCATCCGTTGTACGTGATGAACGAGGCGGCCCTAGTGCCGTACAAGGTCTGACGTGGGCAAGCTGATTGCAAGTGATTGCATCGAGGCGATGAAGGCGATGGAGCCGGAGTCGGTCGATGCCATCGTGACGGACCCACCGTATGATCTTTTGGCGGTGTCACGAAATGGATCTGGTAGATCCATTAATTCAGATACGCCTTTTGGTCGTCACGGTACACGCAACGGTGGATTTATGGGTATGGCCTGGGATGCCACTGGTGTTGCGTTCGACCCGGCGACGTGGCAAGAAGCCTTCCGCGTACTGAAACCCGGAGGCCACATTCTCGCCTTCGGCGGCACGAGAACCTTCCATCGGCTCGCGTGCGCCATCGAGGATGCTGGGTTCGAGATCAGGGACAGCATCGGGTTGCTTGGGTGGTGTTACGGATCGGGGTTTCCGAAATCGATGGACGTGTCGAAGGCCATCGACAAGGCGGCGCGGGGGTGTCCACAGGGCGGTCCCGATCCTGATAGTCCTGCCCACGGGAAGTATAAGAGCGGCTGTTCACCCGACAATAAGGCGGGACGCGGGTTTGGTGCGGGGCCGGGCCAGTTCATGCGTGAACAAGCCTCGTCCTCTGAATATGCCCCTGCAACCGACGACGCCCACAGGTGGTCCGGTTGGGGCACTGCCCTTAAACCCGCATGGGAACCAATTGTCGTTGCCCGCAAGCCGCTTGTTAGTACGGTCGCAGAGAATGTCCTGAAACATGGGACGGGGGCGATCAACATCGACGGATGCCGAGTTGCGACAGGCGACAACCTCAATGGAGGAGCCTACAGTGGAGGTGTTCGCCCAACGTCAGCGATGGGCCTGACAGGAGAGGCAGGGGGAACATCCTCGATACTGGAAGCTGGTGGAGGACGGCTACCACCTGAAGCCTTCAAGCAACCGGAAGGTCGCTGGCCGTCGAATCTCGTACTCTGCCATCATCCCGACTGTAAGCAGGTAGGGACGAAGACGGTGAAGGGAACACGGGCAGGGAATGGAGGAGGATTCAAGAAGGGCAAGTATAGCGGCCACGCCGGTATTGGAGAATACAGCGGAACTTCGTTCGAGGGTTTCGCGGACGCGACTGGCAACGAGACCATCCAGGTGTGGGAGTGTGTCGAGGGCTGCCCGATCCGTGAACTAGGAGAGCAAAGCGGGGAACGAAAGACGACATGGATTGATTCGTCGCATGTCAATAAGCGAAGCGGAGACTTCCTGGGCGCATTGGGACATCCCGGAGAACAAGGTTACAACGATACCGGCACTGCCGCTCGCTTCTTCCCGTGCTTCAGATACGAGGCTAAGGCGAGTGCCGCGGAACGTAGTCTTGGTCTGGAGAGTAAACGCAGCACGCATCCGACAGTGAAGCCCGTAGACCTGCTGAGGTGGCTGGTACGGCTCGTGACCCCCCCTGGAAAAAGCAGCGTGGTACTCGATCCCTTCCTTGGCAGCGGTACGACGGCGATGGCTGCCATCTTGGAGGGGAAGGACTGGATCGGGATCGAGAGGGAGGCCGAGTACGTGGAGATTGCCAAGGCCCGGATCGCATGGGCAGAGGAACATGTGAGGTGCTACGGTACGATTCCGCAGGACGTTGCGACGATGGATGCCGTGGAGGCAAGAGAAGACGGGGATGATCAGACAGCGTTCGGGCTTTTTGCAGAGGATCCAGAGGATAAGGATGGCGAGGACACCGATCAGGCGAGTCTGTTCTGAGCAGGAAGCTATCTCGATGTTCGTGGCAGATATGGAGCCCGAGATATTGCAGGACGAGCAGGTGGAGATGGCGATCCTGAACGAGCGTATCGAGAAGGTGCTGGCGACCTTGAAGGAGCAGGAAGCAGACGTGATCCGGATGCGCTTCGGTCTTGGCTGCGAGCCCCATACTCTTGCGCTGGTGGGGCAGAAATACGGAGTCCAGAGAGAGCGTATTCGGCAGATCGAGGCCAAGGCCCTGCGGAAGCTGCGCCACCCCCTACGTAGCCGGTCCTTGAAACCGTACTGGCTTGACAAAAAGCCATGGATTGTTATATTCAAGACATGACGGAGACGAGGCTATACCCTGCCGATTGCACATCGGCCTTCTGCGGGAAGACAGAGTGCCCTTCTACTTGCCGGTTTCTTCCGAAGTTGAAGGAGTTCAAGGCGTGGAAGGAGCGCACGAAGGCGACACGGCCAGATCCGATCTGGTGTCCATCCGTGTGGATGAGCACGGCCGCTGAGGAGCGGTGATGGATACGAAGGCCGCGGAGCTTGCCTTGGGCCGGATCTTCTGGATGGGATCCAGGCCAACGCAATCCGGCGACGTGGAGGAGTACGAGAGGTGTCGGCAGATCGTCCTCGATGTGCTGTGTCCTGATGGACAGATGCCTGCCGACTACGAGCCGAACTGGGCGCGGGATCGTCTACGTGGAGCGCAAGGGGACTGAGAAGTGGGGAAGAAGTACATCGAGCCGATGATCTCTGCGGCCTGTGTGGGTTGCGGGGAGTGCTGCCGTAGAGTTCAATGCTATGCCGGGTGGCGGGTGAAGGAGGGGCATCCCTGTCCGTTCCTGCGAGAAGACAGGCGCGAGGGAGCATTCCTGTCGGTCTACAGGTGCGAGTTGATGGAAGGCCCGGACGGAGAGAAGTACAAGGAGGTCCTAGCGGCGGGGGCCGGATGTTGCCAGCCGATGTTCAACCCGACCAGGGAAGCCCTGGAGAGGCAACTGTTCGAGAAGTTGATGACGGAGGGATCATGAAGCTGTCGTACTACACACTGAGGCCGGACAGTCACTCGCACAACGAGCTATACCTGGACCGCGTGATGAAGCAGGCGTTCCTGCTGTTGGAGGATGCGAAGGCGGCAGCGGAGGAGGCATTGGCCCGTGCGGCTAAGGTCATCGAGGGAGAGGTAGCAGAGCACAACACCGATCATCCACCGGACGCAGCGAAGGGCTGGAAGGACGAGACGAAACATGCCTGCCAGAGCGAGATCCGGATCAAGGAGATCGACGTGCATTGGCAGGCTCCGGAACGCGGTACGATGTGCGTGGGGAAGGTGGTCCAGACCTACGTGTGCGAGTACCGCTATCGGTGGATGCCGGTACGGCAGGTGACGAGGACCACGGACACAGGTGAGGCGGTGATTGTCCATGAGCTTGCGGAGCCGAGCGAGTGGACGGAGTGGAAGCAGGAGTGGAGCTATGGGAGCAGCCGACTCTACCTCCACCCGCTGTGCATCGAGGTGTTCGAGCACGGACTGGACATCGCTGCGACGAAGAAGGAGATCCTGCGATGCCTGACCGGCAAGGGCAGGTAGAAGGAGAAGGAAGATGGCAGACGAGTTGAGAGCGGAGATCACGGTGACAAAGAGCGATCTGGGGCTGATCTTGGGAGGACTCGTGGCCTTCCGTCGGGATCTTCGACAGGAAGCAGGATCGAGCCTCGTCATGGCTCGCATCACAGGGAAGGAACACCTGGAGGCAGACGCGCAGAGGGGTATCGAGATGTCGAACGACGTGAGCAAGCTACTGGACAAGCTCACGGAGCAGATGGTGAAGCTGTCCGGGTAGTTGCAATCAATTGCAATGGCCCGTTCGTGTTGACAAGAGCATCTAATCGGGTACAAGATGGATCGTTGTTCGAGGGGTACGGTTCCAGTCGCACCTTCCCCATGCCGATGCCCCGTCGAGAGGAGGAAGGTCATCATGGCAGACGAGAAGATCATGATCACCGAGAAGGTGTCCTGCGACTCGAAGTGTACCGCGAAGTACAAGGACAAGGACGGCACGTTCAAGGGCGGAAAAGGTACAGCCTTCGATTCCTGTACTGCGATGTTCGACAAGTGCTGCACGGGCGTCACGGATTCGGGAGCCCTCTGTGCCTCGATTGCCAAGAAGTCGGGCAAGGCATGATGTGATCCCACGTGGAGAGCACCATCGAGGCGGTAGGGGGCGGGAAGAATAGGCCCAAGTCCGAGGTCGAGAAGGGGATCGCCTACCTCCAGCCTTATATCGACGTAACCGAAAACTCGAAGATCAAGCAGTTGTACGGGAAGGTTCCGGCGATCCGGTTCCAATACTGGCCGGAGAACTTGTCGGACGACAAGAGCAGCGAGTGGCAAGAGCGTCAGATCCCTGGCTTGTCGCATCCCTTGTACCATTGGGTATCAGGCGGGGCGAGGACGTTGAGCTTCACCGCAATCTTCGCACGGGACAACGATCCGGACGAGATGGACGATCCGACCAGCGATAAGCTGGCGCTGTACGACATCGAGGCAGCGATAGCGTGGCTGAGATCCTTCCAGTTACCGTCCTACACGGACGAGGGGGACCCACTTCCTCCACCGAAGCTGCTGCTCGTGTTCCAGGGCATGAAACTGGGCCTGGACGGTAGCAGGGGCCTGCTGTGCCTTCTGACGGGCTGTAGCATCCAGGCGCAGGCATGGTTCCCTGGGGGTAAGCTGCGGTACGTGGAGGCATCCCTGACGTTCGTGGAGGTCATCCAGCGGGACTTGAAGGTCTTGACCAAGAGTCGCAAGACGCTGATCGAGCAGTCGAAGTTCGACAAGAAGTTGCCGGGGATCAAGTGATGGAGACATTGGAGCAGAAGGCGGCGGCGAACGGGGGCGTGTTCCAGATCGATCTGGACGCGGGACCGGACAGCGAGTGGTGCGTGATCATGGTGTCGCCTGCCTTCATCGAGAAGTTGCGGGAGATTGCGAGTCGGAAGGGGTTGAGCCCGGACGATGTACTGGTGGCTGCCGTAGACGAGTACGCGAAGAAGGAGTGAGCCGTGAACGAGTGGAGACCGAGGTATCCTGGCGAGGTGAACCCGAACGACTTCTTGGGGGTGCTAGGCGAGGGGCGTAAGTTGCCTGAGATGAGGGCGGTCGAAGCGCAGGAACCTGTTGCGTTGGATAGCGAAACGGATAGACTGCTCTTGGACGCGATGCGGGAGTGGGTCCGAGCGGGAAGCAAGGTCGTAGCGATACTGGAGAAGAGGAGCAAGTCATGACGGAGAGGCGAATCGGGATAGGGGGCATACCGGAGGTAGACGCGAGTTCCTTCCTGGAGACCTTGCGCCAGAGCGGGCTGATCGAGCCAGGGGCGCGGCAAGGGGAGCAATCGCCGGAGGAAGCTGCGATGCTGGAGGAGCATCGGGCGAAGAAGGGGACGCTGATCGAGGCATTCGCCAAGGCTGACAAGGAGAAGGTGCGGATCGTGCTATCGAGGCTGATGCCGAGCGCGAAGGTGACGACAAGGGGGGACGAGTTCGAGATCGAGTTCCGGGACGATGCGGGGAGCAACCAGATCCTCACGGTGAAGGTGACGGACTCGACACTGGCGCAGAGGGAGGCAGGGTTCGATCTGACCAGCTTCGAGCCTCCCGAGAAGGCCATCGAGGCGTGGAACGAGTTGGGGCTGGATACGAGGCCCATCTATGCGAAGGACAGGTGCTTCGTGTGGGCCGGTGACGGGCTAGAGATCGTCGCGGCGAACAACCCATTCGTGGGACCGCCGATCAAGGTGGGGGAGACCGCGTTGGGGCACAGTGGCTACGCGAGCTACATGGGAATCAGGGGGAAGAAGACTCGCGTGGCACAGGCGATCAGGGTCATCAAGAAGTACGGGAACTACAAGGAGTTCGAGGATGGAGTGTTGAGCTTCATCGGATTCCCGGAGGCATGAAGATGGGTATCGGCAAGGAAATCATGGGCGAGGTGAAGGAGTTGGGTCCATCGGTGGTGAAGACATCGCTGGACATCGTGTTGCCTCACCTGAAGTCGGTCACGGACGAGACAGTGTTGGTCCTCACGAGGATCGACAAGGCGACTGGCGACTGGGAGAAGGATGGCACGTTGGGGAAGATCGAGCCGAAGGATCGGGAAGCCCTGTCGAAGCAACTGAAGGCCATCCAGGCGAACCTGGACAAGATCACGACGATGGCGGAAATCTTCCAGCGGGAGGTGCTGCCGCGCTTCAAGGGAGGCAAGTGACCATGAGCATCGGACAAGACATCCTCGATGAAGCCAAGGGAACGAAGTTCAAGGTCGGGGACAAGGTGACTTTCAAGCCGACGATGATGGACAAGCTGGCGGCGGCCAGTGCCGGGGTCGGGGAGGGGGCAACCGGCGTGGTTACGAAGGGGGAGTTCGGGGGCATCTACACGGACCCGAAGAAGAAGTTGGTGAGTGTCGAGTGGGACGTGGACGGCAAGAAGGTCCGGTACGGGGTTACGGCAACTTCCCTGGAAGCCGCGAAGGAAGAGGCGTGCTGCGGGACGAAGTGTGCGAAGAAGGCACGTGCGAAGGGCTACGAGTGGCTGGACGACTACGAGGCCATGCGGGGAGAACTGGCGGAAGGCGGGGGATATGGACCGACCACGGTGACGTTCGCCAAGTGGGGCAAGGATCTGCGGGGAGCGATTCTGATGGACGTGCAGGGGGACATGAACCTGGGCGACTTCTACCACGGGCTGATGGAGTACGCGAAGAAGTGCGGGCTGCCGACCGACATCCCCATCGAGAAGGTCATGGGGTCGTTCATGTACGGGGCAACGAAGGACTGCTACCTGTTCTTCGAAGTGAAGTACGAGGACGACGAGGACATGATCGAGACGATGAAGAAGGCGTCCTTGTCCCGATGCGAGGTCTGGCTTCGGACGCCGGACGAGGTGTCGAAGGAAGTCCTGGACGTAGCGAAGGAACTGAAGGCCCGGATCGGGAAGAAGGCGTGAGCCGCATGGACGACGTGAAGATCCAGTTCGGGGAAGCGGCATGGTTGTCAGTGCCAGAGATTCACATGGGCCTTGACGGCAGCGGAAACATGGCTGCGCTCAAGGCCGAGATTCTGGACGTGGTGGAGAGTGGAGTCGTCTACGGGATCTTCGAGGTGACGGCACCGTTCGAGAAGAAGCCCTTCCTGATCAGCGGGAACCTGCTGAAGCTGTCGAACTACCTGACCGATGCGGCCAAGCAGGTTGCCAAGTCAGAGCAGTTCACTCAATCCGTGGCGGTGAGGCTGGTGGGGTTCACGACGGATCGGAACGAGGCCCGGAAGAAGGCCGAAGAGGTCTGAGGCGATGGATGAGGTACAGGTAGCGTTTGGGGAGGGAAATGTCACCGTGAGGCAGGTACTACAGAAGGTGGCTGCCGATGCGGAGCGTATGGGCGGGAAGACAACGATATCGGGTGATGTCCTGACGGCTGAAATGTCTGGTCCACGGTCGGCAGCCCTATTTATAGACAAGGTGCGAGGTCGAGCACTGAAGATGATAGATGACAAGGAAGGCTGGACGATCAGGGCAGAGGTATCTCCAATACTGGTGACGGTTACTCGTGAGGAGGCGTGATGACGGATCGGGACGAGAGGGTACGGGTAGCCTTTGGGGAGATGGCAGAGCAGGACCGGCGCTTCATGGGGTTCTTGCCTGACCTGGAGGTAGTGATTCGTGGTGGGCAAGTCACCGTGATCGAGACCCGGTATCCTCTGTTGCAGGAGGGGGACGGGATGCACTTCGATGCGCTCGACAAGGCAGTTGAGGTGGCCGACAAGAATGCTTCGAATCTGGCGAAGGCCATCGGGAGTGCGGCGAGGAAAGTTGCTCCTGGGGGGATAAACCTGACAAGGCTAGATGGGCGGGGGTCGGTTGTCGTGAGCAGAGGCGTTCTCTACGTAGAGCCTGTCGCGTGGATAATCAAGGTGGTCCATCCAGCCGAGGTGAAAGCCGTGCAGGACGTGGCGCGGAAGGTAGCCGACGATCAGAGCTACAAGATCGTGGACGTGATGTGAACGACCCGTGCAATCAATTGCAATGACGGGGGTGATGGTGAACGGATGGGCGAGAAGGTAGACATCGAGAAGTGGGACAGGTTCTTGGGTCAGCTATCCCGCCTGAAGAAGACGATGCTTGGCGATGCCAAGGGCCAAGTCGAAGGTCTATTGCAGGACGTATCGTACCTTCACGCGGAGCGTAGGGAGCGGAGCAAGAGGCAGTACGAGGCAGGCACGAAGTTCTACGGGGCCGTGAGCGACTTCCTGGAGTCCAAGGATCTCTGGAAGGACAAGGGTACAGAGGCCGTAGATGTGGAGTTCGGAAGGCTGGACGAGCGTTACGTGGGGAAGTCGATTCGGGCAGCGGTACAGGTAGATCGTCTAATCTTGCACGCGGCCCTACGGTTCAGGTTCCCCCTGATGGAGCCGGGCCTAGCCACCAGCTTCCAGGCCAGCGCGGTCGATTCTCACGTCAAGCAGGCAGTCGCTACCATGAAGGACATCGTGGACAAGGTGCTCGACGATCTGAGGACGGCCCATCCATCCTTCTCGCCGGGCAAGATCAACTACGACGACCCGACCCCACCCAGGATCTCCCTCTCACGGAACCAGGGCACCGTCTTTATCGACACCTATGCCTACATCATCCCGAAGTCCTGGAAGGATGCCACGGGCACCGAACACCAGACTCTCCAAGCCGACATAATTAGTTCCTTCCAGAAGCAGGGCCTCGAATCTACCTTCTACACCGAGGACTAGAAGAGGGGTCTGTCCATGGCTACCCACCTAACATTGCAATCAATTGCAAACCGCCGGGGCAAAGATACCACTCAATCTCCTATGAAGATTCACTACTCCATACAATCCCCTCCAATTAGTCAGACCACCCCGCTGCATGTAAATCTCGGCGGGAGATTTAGGGAAAGGGGATAGGTGAAAGTGATTGCAGGGTGGGGGTAAGGGGGCGAGATTTAGGGGGAATTGTGGTGGGGGAGATGGTGGGGGGTGGTAGGGGAAACGGGCATGGTTGCAAACGATTGCAATGGTGGC
>Ga0105100_10000007_pt1 | contig 98838 bp, 102 predicted proteins | sample PPLLak12cMay2015_2_FD_87033 | JGI IMG/M metagenome (GOLD analysis project Ga0105100, IMG submission 87033) | Freshwater sediment microbial communities from Prairie Pothole Lake near Jamestown, North Dakota, USA - PPLs Lake P8 Core (1) Depth... | ecosystem: Environmental > Aquatic > Freshwater... | reverse complement strand
TCGCCATCGTCTTCGCCCTCTCCATCGACGATTTCGTCATCAGCCAGTTCCTCGTCGCCGGGGCGGACAGCGTCACGATCCCGGTCAAGCTCTACTCGGGTGCGCGCCTCGCCCCTCCCCCGTCGTTGAACGCTCTCGCCACCATCTTGATGGTGGTCACGATCAGCGCCATCGTCCTTGCCGGGCTCGGCTTCCGGGCCTGGAAGAAGCGCAGTGGCGGGGACGAGTCGACCCTCGAGTCGATAGCGAGCTTCGAGATCTGAAACCCGGTCCGTACAACGTCGGATCCAGGCCGACACCGCGTCGAATCGATGACGACTCGCTGTCGGTGACAGGGAGGGTTTTCATCCCCGCCCCATGGAACTGGGTTTCGTCCATTACTTGCCGGTGGCGACCACCTTCGTCGCTGGGATCTTCACCGGGGTCCTGTGGCGGCACTGTAGGCGCAAGCCCGATGCGCGCTATCTGGTCTGGTGGACGATCGGTGTCGCCCTATACGGCGTTGGGACACTGACCGAGGCGCTCACCACCCTCTTCGGATGGAGCGAGCCGGTGTTCAGGGGCTGGTACATCGCCGGCGCCCTCCTCGGCGGTGCGCCGCTGGCTCAGGGCACCGTGTACCTGCTTCTTCCCCGACAACGCGCCGACCGGCTGGCCGTGCTCCTGGTCACCTACGTGGCCATCGCCGCCGCCTTTGTAGTCGCAACCCCACTCGACCTGAACGTGGTGGAGACGCACCGGCTCAGCGGAGACGTGATCGAGTGGGGATTCGTCCGCCTCTTCTCGCCGGTGGTCAACCTCTATGCAGTGGTGTTCCTGGTCGGTGGGGCGATCTGGTCGGCCTGGCGCTACCGACAGAGAGGTGATGCCGGCAACCGGGTGTCGGGGAACTTACTGATTGCGGTTGGAGCCATCCTCCCCGGCGTCGGCGGGTCTTTCGCCAGGGCAGGCATGGTCGAGGTCCTCTATGTGACCGAGCTCGTCGGTCTCCTCCTCATCTGGGTCGGTTACCGGCGGATCGTCGGGGATCGAGCGCTCCCCATCCATGGCGCGCAGCGCGCAAAGCAAGAACGAGTCGGACACACAGATTCACGGAGGTGAACACGATGACAAGACGAACGTTGCCGGGCGCCCTCGCCGCGCTGGCCATGATTATGGCTGCATGCGGCGGGGGAACGGGTGAAGAGCCCACGACCTCCGTGCCCCCGACGGCGACAACGGTCGCCGACACGACGACCACGGCGGCGCCGTCCACCACGACGACGACCCGGGATACTGGATGGAGCTTCACCGGCGCGGACGGCGTCGAGATCGAGATCACCGACACCGCGCGGGTGGTCTCGCTCAACGGTGATATCACCGAGATCATCTTCGAGCTCGGGCTCGGCGACATCGTGGTGGGTGTGGATGTCACGACCACCTATCCGCCAGAGGCTGCCGCCCTCAACGACGCGGGCGCGACGGTCGGGTTCGCCCAACAGCTCACCGCGGAGGCGGTGCTCAGGTTCGAGCCCACCCTGGTCATCGGCGACACCCAGGTCGCTCCACCGGAGGCCATCGATCAACTTCGCTCCGCAGGCATACCGGTCGCCATCATCGAGACCCGGACAACACTGGATGGGGTCGAGGCCAAGATCGACGACGTGGCGGAGATCCTCGGGCTCCCCGACGAGGGCGCCGCCCTCGCCGAGCGTGTGATGGGCGAGATCGACGCCGCCACCGCCAGGGTCGTGGATGATGAGACCGACCCGGTGGTGGCGTTCATCTACACCCGGGGGCCGCAGGTGATCTTCCTGTTCGGAGCGGGGATGCCCACCCAGGCCATGATCGAGGGCGCCGGCGCCATCGACGCGGGGGCGGCCGCCGGGATAGCCGGCCCGGCACCACTCACCCCCGAGGCGTTGGTAGCCGCCGCACCCGAGGTAATCGTCCTGCCCGAGTCCGGGCTGGAAGCCTTGGGCGGGACCGAGGCGTTGCTCGCGATCCCCGGGGTCGCCGAGACTCCGGCCGCTGAGAACGGGGCGTTTCTCGCCTATGACGAGGCCTTCTTCTTCAACCTGGGACCGCGGGTCGGCCAGGCCCTCGATGAGTTCATCGACGACCTCTATCCCGATCTGACCGGTTGAGAGGAGTCGGGACGGGCCTCGGCGACATCTACTCCGGTCGGCGCCGGTGGGTCAACGTTGGCCTCTGGCTCATGGTGATTGCGGCCTCCTTCGCCTCGCTGACCATCGGGTCGGTGGAGGTCAGCCCGATGGATGCCCTCCGGGTGGTCGCCCACCATCTGGGGCTCCAAGATGCGGCCCCGGTCTCCGCACAATCCGATTCCGTCGTCTGGGGGATCCGCCTCCCCCGCACTCTGCTCGGACTGATGGTCGGCGCCGCGCTCGCCGCCTCGGGCACCGTTCTCCAGGGCTCGCTGCGCAACGAGTTGGCCGACCCACATCTGCTAGGCATCGGACCCGGTGCAGCCATCGGAGCAGCCATCGGAGCCGGGGCCGGTGGAGTCCAGGGTGCGATTGCCGGAGGAGTGGCAGCGGGGGTGCTGACCGCATTCGGAGTCCGTCGCCTGCGCCGCCGGATGGCGATCGAGCCGACGCGGCTCATCCTCTCCGGTGTCGCCCTCGGAACGGTTCTCAGTGCCTGGGTCGGATTCGTTGTCTTCGGTCTCGACAGGTCGGTGGTGCCTCCCATCGAGTTCTGGCTCCTGGGCAGCCTGTCCGGCGCCACATGGCGCGGGCTCGGGACCGCACTCGTCCTGCTCACCATTGCCCTCGGGGTGATGTTCGGCGCAGCTCGGATGCTCGACCTCCTTGCCCTCGGTGATCGCGAGGCATTCCATCTCGGCGTGGATGTCGAATTGACCTCCAGCGTCCTTTTCATAGTCATTGGAGCCGCGGTCGGCGCCACAGTCGGAGCCGTTGGAGTGGTCGCCTTCGTTGGGCTCCTCATACCATTTCTGATCCGTCGCGGAGTGGGTCCAGCCCACAAACACCTGATCCCCTCGGCGATGCTGGGCGGAGCGGTGTTCCTGGTCGCCTCTGATCTCGTGGCGCGATCCCTCATCGAGCCCATCGAGATCCCGGTCGGCCTGATCACCGCAGCCCTGGGTGGCCCGCTGTTCCTGTGGCTGGTGACGAGGAGGAGCAGTGTCTGAGGTCGGAATCCACGCCTCCGGTGTCGGGTATCGGGTGCAGGGCAAGAGACTGCTCGTCGATGTCGAAGTCTCGGCAGCGCCCGGAGATCATCTCGGGATCCTCGGCCCCAACGGGGCCGGAAAGACGACCCTGATGCGACTCCTAGCCGGTGAGCTGCAGCCCACGGAGGGGAGCATCCGATTCGGGACCGAGGAGCTCGATTCGATCCCTCCAGCGGATATGGCCAGGAGACGCGCAGTGCTCGGCACCGGCATTCCCGCCGACATTCCTTTCCAGGTGCGAACCGTGGTGAGCATGGGCCGATATCCCTACAGGCGCGACCCGGCCAATACCCGCGAGGCCGACGAGCTGGCGGTGAGCGAGGCGATGGCACGCACTGACGTCGGGCACCTATCCGGGCGCTTGTTCGCCACCCTGTCCAGTGGCGAGCGCTCCCGTGTGTCGTTGGCCAGGGTCCTGGCACAGGAGACGCCAATCCTGTTGCTCGATGAGCCGACCACTTCACTCGACATCGGGCACAGCGAGCTGGTGTTGAGGCAGGCGCTGCAGCTGGCCCAAACAGGACGGATCGTGATCTCGGTGATTCACGACCTGAACGCCGCCGCCCACTACTGCACACGGCTCTGTCTGCTCTCCGGGGGTCGAGTGTCAGCTTCGGGAACCGCCCCGGATGTCCTCGATGAGGATCTGCTCAGCGATGTGTATCAGCAGCGGTTGCGGGTGATCGACCACCCCTTTCGTGATTGCCGGTTGGTCGTCGCCGCCGATTGAACAATCGGCCCGGGCTGCCGGACGAGCCCGCGATCAGATAGTGAGACGGACGATCGGGCGGGTGTCGTTGCGGCGGATGATCTCCACGAAACCGTGCTGGTCGAACATGCCCAGCGTCCCGGTGAAGTAGTCCACCGCCGAAGACCTCTCCCCGTCCACCGGGTAGGCCTCGATGATGCTGGCTCCCTCCGTCTTGGCGAAGTCGATCGCCGCGGCGAGGAGGCCGGCGCCCACCCCCTTCTTTCTGTGGCCGGACCGCACCACAAAGCAGTTGATCGACCATGGTTCGATGTCGTCCACCGGCTTGAGCAGGCGCGACCTCTCGATGGTGGGGAACTCCCCTCTCGGTCCGACCTGCACCCAGCCCACCGGCGTCGGCCCCACATAGCCGATCAGCCCGGGCGGGCGACCGCGGGAGGCCCGGTCGGCGAAGCGGTCGCGATTGTCACGATCATCGCTGAATCCGCCGTCGGGTCGCCGCCAATGCATGCAGAAGCAGTGCCTCGCCACCCCGCGGTCGCCGAGGACCTGCTCCATGTCCCCGAACCGATCAGGTGTCAGCGGACGGCACGTCATCGGGCCGAGATCGGTCTCACTGTCGTGGGCCCATCCGCTGTCAGGCGATGGCATCCTCGACCTCGCACGCCGCTCCGAAGACGAGTTCGATCACGTCCGCGTCACGCACCGGCGGCATGGCGGGTGTCGTGTCGGCATTGGCGTGACGCAGCCAGTAATTCCTGATCGACTTCGCCATGCGCTCCTGGTTCCGCTGACGCACCATCTCGTAGGTGACCAAAGGGAGCATCTGTTCTTCCTTCCTCTGTGTCGGCACACGCTACGATGTAATGCGGACGATATCTGTCCGCAATAACGATGAGCATGGGCGAGGATGGACAGCGCGGAGCGTCTCTTGAAGCTGCTCGGCCTCCTCGAAGGGCGGATCGACTGGACCGCCGAGGAGCTGGCAAGACGATTGGAAGTGACCACCCGTACTGTGCGCCGGGATGTCACTCGCCTCCGTGATCTCGGGTACCCGGTGGAGGCGGTGGCCGGGCCGGGGGGTGGCTACCGGCTCGGAGCCGGGGGAAAGCTGCCACCACTCCTCCTCGACGACGAAGAGGCTCTCGCCGTGGCCCTCGGGTTGAGGGTCGCCGCCACCGCCGCCGTGGGTGGCCTCGAAGATGCCTCGTTGTCGGCGATGTCCAAGCTGGAGCATGTGCTCCCGCCCCGTCTTCGCACCCGCCTCGAGGATGTCTCGGTAGCCACCGTCTCCACCGCCGAGCTGTCCTCGGCCCGGGTGGATCACAATGCCCTCGCCACCACCGCATCGGCGATCAGAGCCGGGATCCGGCTCCGCTTCGACTACACCGACGCCGAGGGTCGCCCCAGCGAGCGTCACGCCGAGCCGTATCGCCTCGTCCACACCGGGAGACGCTGGTATCTGGTCGCCTTCGACCTGGATCGGGACGACTGGCGGACGTTCCGGCTCGACCGTGTCTCCGAGCCCAGAGCGACCGGGATGCGCTCTGCCCGCCGCACCGCCCCCGACCCGGTGGAGCTGGTGCAGAGAGGCATCTCCATAGACGCGTGGAGCCTTCGGGCCACGGTCCGGCTCCACGTCCCGGTGGAGCAGGCGGCGCGATGGATCCCACCGACGGTTGGAGCGCTCGAGCCGGTCGGCGGTGACGAATGCCGTCTGGTCATCGGCGCCGACGACACCGGATGGCTCGCCCGATATCTACTTGGCCTGCCCTTTCGTTTCACCGCCGAGGAGCCCGCCGAGTTGGTGGAGACACTGGCCGAGATCGGCCGCCGGCTGACTGCGACCTACACCTGAGTCAGGGCGAAGGAGGGGACTTCGGCTCTCACGCGGTGGCGGATACGATCCGGAGCGCCTCCGCCGGGAAGCGGAGGACGACGGGATCCGGCCAGTCATAGCTGAAGGCAGCCCCCTGATTGGGGACGGTCACCTGGATGATGCCGACATCGGCGATGTTGACCAGCACGTTGAGCAGGGCGCCGGCGTACACCACCCGTTCGATATCGCCGGGAAGGGTGTTGTCCCCGGTGAACCCCGGCGGGTGCACTTCGACCCGCTCCGGCCTGATGCAGACAGTCACCGGCCCGCTCGCACCTTCCGTGGCGATGCAGGTCATGTCCCGACCCGCCACGGTCACCCGTCCCTGGCCGACCGCGTTGGCCTGCATCAAGTTCGATACTCCTAGGAAGTCGGCGATGTAGCTCGAGGTTGGTGTCTCGTACACCTGGGCGGGCGTCCCCAGCTGCTCCACCCGACCGTCGGCCATCACCGCGATCCGATCGGACATGGTCAGCGCCTCTTCCTGGTCGTGGGTGACGTAGATGAAGGTGATCTCCAGGTCTTCCTGGAGCCCCTTCAACTCCACCTGTAGCGCCTTGCGCAGCTTGGCATCCAGCGCCCCGAGCGGCTCGTCTAGGAGCAGGACGGAAGGGTTGAGCACGAGCGAGCGGGCCAACGCCACCCGCTGCTGCTGACCGCCGGACAGCTGGGTCGGCTTGCGGCTCTCCATCCCGCTCAGCCTCACCCGCTCCAGGGCCCCACCCACCTTGGATTTCTCCTCACCCCTGGTCACGTTCTGATAGCGCAGCCCGAAGGCGACGTTGTCTGCCACGTTCATGTGGGGGAAGAGGGCGTAACTCTGGAACACGGTGTTCACCGGCCGCTTGTGGGGTGGGGTGGCCGCTTGATCGACACCGTCGATGAGTATCGCCCCGGCGTCTGGCCGCTCGAAACCCGCGATCAGCCGCAGTGTCGTCGTCTTGCCGCATCCGGAAGGCCCAAGGAGCGAGAAGAACTCCCCGTCCTCCACCCGGAGGCTGATCCGGTCGACCGCGGCGACGTCGCCGAACGACTTCTCCAGATCGACCAGCTCGACGAGACCACTCATGGGGCGACCGAGTCTACGACCCCGTTCATTCGGCAATGAGGGACGCGAAGCCGTCGAGCGTCTCCAGATAGCGGTCTATGTCCTCGTCTTCGTGCTGAACCGAGAGGAGCCATTGCTCACCCTTCCCCCACGGCGGGAGGAACACACCACGGTTGTATTGATAGAGCCAGGCAGCCTGGGCGTAGCGGCCGTCGACCGCGAGAAAGTCGCGGTAGGTGCGAAGCGGTTCAGCGGAGTAGATCACACTCCCCTTGGCGCCTGCCGTGGCCACATGCGCTACCAGTCCGTGTCTTCCCACCACCTCGTTGGCGCCCTTCTCCATCCGGCTCTGCAGATGCTCGAGGTGCCGATAGACCTCGTCCACCATGACCTCGGTGAGCATCGCCCGGGCAGCCGCCACGGACAACGGATTGCCATTGAAGGTTCCCACCTGCTCATAGGTCCCATCCACGATGTTGCTCATCACCTCTTCGCTGCCCCCGATCGCAGATATGGGCAGACCACCGCCGAGCGCCTTGGCGAGACAGACGATGTCCGGTTGGACCCCGAAACGACGCGTGGCACCGCCCTTGCCGACGGTGAGACCGGTCTTCACCTCGTCGAAGGTGAGCAACGCCCCGTGAGCCCTGGTCAGGTCACGAAGTCCCTGGAGGAACCCGTCGACCGGAAGCAGGACACCGCAATTCTGGAGCACAGGCTCGAGGATCACGCCGGCGATCTGCCCCTCGTTCTCCTCGAAGATCTCACGCACACCGTCGAGGTCGTTGAACGTCGCGATCCGGGTCAGGTCGACCATGGCCTTCGGGATACCGCCACCGGCAGCCACGCTCCTGGGACGGCTCTCTGACCCCAGACCTTCCTCGTTCCAGACCGAGACCATCACCGAGTCGTGATGACCGTGATAGGCGCCCTCGAATTTGATGATCAGGTCGCGGCCGGTGATGGCACGCATCAGGTGCACGGCGTCCATCGTGGCCTCGGTGCCGGAGTTGCCGAACCGCCACAATGGTTGGCCGTATCGCGATGCGAGCTCTTCGGCGACAACGATGGCGTCGGCAGTTGGTTGTGCGAAGTGGGTTCCCTTTCGAACCCTCTCCGAAACGGCGCGGACCACGGCCGGGTGGGCGTGCCCGGCGAGCATCGCCCCATAGCCGCCGTGAAGGTCGACATACTCATTGCCGTCGACGTCCCAGACCCTCGAGCCCTCTCCCCGATCGATCCAGATCGGTTGGGGATCTGAGATCTGCCAGGAGGAGGTGACCCCTCCGGCCAGTGAGCGGTTGGCTCGGAGACCCATCTCCGTCGCCTTGTGAGCTCGCTCCAAGAATTTCTCTTGCTCGCTTGCGATCAAGTCATCCAGCGGGGAGACCCGACCTTTGGCGGGAGGCATGAGCCACCTTCCTTTCGGTATCCTGACTCACCGTTCAGGATACACTGAGCGACCGGCGCCGGGAGGAGAGATTGGCATGAAGCCCGCACCACTCAATCAGGACGAGATCCAGGCAGTTCTGAAGGACTTCGGCCAGAGCTCGACTCTGCCCGCCGCCGCCTACCTCTCCCCCGAAGTCCTCGAGTGGGAGAGAGAGAACCTGTGGCAGTCCAATTGGGCATGTGTGGGTCGTCTCGAGGAACTGCTTGCACCGGGTCAGTTGCGCGCCATCGAGATCGCCGGCGAGGGCGTCCTCCTGAGCCGAGAGTCGGACGGGTCGCTTCGGGCGTTCTCCAATGTCTGCCGGCATCGTGGTCATGAACTGGCCCCCATTGGTGACGCTTTCGACGCACGTCAGATCCGCTGTCCCTATCACAGCTGGTCCTATCGATTCGACGGGACCCTGAGGCAGGCGCCCAAGTTCACCCAGAGCCTCGATTTCGACACCTCCGACTATCCCCTCATCGATCTGGGCCTGGCTGTGTATGGGGGATGGGTGTGGATCGATCTATCCGGATCTGCCCCGGACATCGAGCAGCACTTCGGGAATCTGGCAACGATCTCCGCACCGTACGAGACCGATCGGCTGATCACCGCCGCGACTCATTCCTACACGATCGAGTCGAACTGGAAGATCATCATCGAGAACTACAACGAGTGCTACCACTGCTCATCGATCCATCCCGAGTTGTGCGAGGTGACCCCTCCCGAAAGCGGGTACGACCACATCCCCACCGGCATGTGGTGCGGGGGCACGATGGAGCTGAAACCGCACGCGGTCACCATGTCCCTCGACGGCTCGACGAAGGGAGCCAACTTCAGGGGCATTGATGAGCTGCTGGCGCGTCAGGTCTGGTATCTCACCGTCATGCCCAATTTCTTGCTCTCGATGCACCCCGATTACGTGATGACCCACACCCTCACCCCGATCGGGATCGACCAGACCTACGTCGAGTGCTCATGGCTGTTCCCGCCGGAGGCATTCGAGCTCGAAGGTTTCGACCCTGCCTATGCCGTCGACTTCTGGGACATCACCAACCGGGAGGACTGGGCGGCCTGTGAGTCGGTGATGAGAGGGGTCAAGAACCGCGGATACCGACCCGGTCCACTGAGCAACTGGGAGGGCACCGTCTACCAGTTCCTCGGGATCATGGCTCACGCCTACCTCGGTGACGGGCTCGTCATTCCACAGGTTCCCACCCGGGAACTGCACCCCTGACACCTGGTCGCCTGTTGGCTAGTTTGACCCTATGGCCGAGTTGAAGACGAAGAAGAGCGACGCGAGCGTCGAGGAGTTCATCGCAAACCTCGAAGACGACCGCAGACGTGACGATTCCATCTCGCTCCTCGCCCTGATGAAACGGGTCACCGGGCAAGAGCCGAAGATGTGGGGAACGAGCATCGTCGGGTTCGGCGACTTCCACTACACCTATGCCACTGGCAGGCAAGGCGAGTGGTTCAAGGTCGGGTTCTCGCCTCGTAAGCAGAACCTGACCGTGTATGCGATGCAATACATCGCGGACGACGACCCGCTCCTTGCCCGGTTGGGCAAGTACACGACGGGTAAGTCCTGTATCTACATACGGCATCTCGAGGACGTCGACCTCGGAGTCCTCGAGAACCTGGTCAAGCGTTCCTATGAGGCAGCCGGATGAGGGTCACCCCGTCAAGGGGATCACACCGCGTTTACGGAGTTGGTCGGCGATGATGATCCGCTGGATCTCGGAGGTCCCCTCCCAGATTCGATCCACCCTCAACTCCCGGTAGAAGCGCTCGGCCACATTCTCCCTCATGAAGCCGCGACCTCCGAAGATCTGGACTGCCCGGTCGGCGACCCGGTTGGCCATCTCAGAGGCGTACAGCTTCGCCATCGAGCACTGTGCGTGCTGGACCTTGACGTCGACGCCGGCGTCGATCGCCCGGGCCGTCTCGTAGGTCATCAGCCTCGCCGCCCACAACTCTGTCAGCGAGTCGGCCAACATGAACTGGATCGCTTGGTAGTCGGCGATCTTCGAGCCGTACGCCTCCCGCCCTTCGGCGAACGCCGACGCCTCCGCGATCAGGCGCTCGGCCGCCCCACAGCAGCGCGCCGCGATCATCAACCGCTCGTAACGGAACCAGGCGTGGGAGAAGCTCATCCCGTCACCCTCGCTGCCCACCAGGTTCTCTCCAGGCACGCGGACATCGTGGAACTTCATCTCCCAATGGTGATGGCCGTAGGTGTGCGTGTATTCCGGCACCCGCACACACTCCACCCCCGGCGTATCCATGTCCACGAAGAAGAGCACGTGGCGGCCTGCGTTGGGGCCATCGGCCAGCTTGGCCTGGAAGAACACGTAGGACGCGAGATTCGCAGATGTGACGTGCCACTTGACCCCGTTCAGTATGTAGTCCTCTCCGTCACGATGGGCGGTGGCCTCGATTCCGTCGACGTCCGAGCCGGCCCCCTCCTCGGTGATGGCATAGCACTCGTGGATGTCACCGTCGACCGTCGGGCGAATCCACGTCTCGATCTGATGGTCGGTTGCCACCTCTTCGATCCAGGAGGGCCCGGTCGACACGACCCATCCAAGGGCGTTGGTGACCCGGCCGGTTTGCTCCTGGATCAAGACCTGCGCCAGTGTCGTATAACCCGGGCCACCCAGCCGCTCCGACATGTTGATCGAAGTGAGGCCCAGGTCCGATGCCTTCGCCCTCTGCGCCTCGAGGACATCATCTGGGATCTCGCCCCGATTCATCTCGGCCTCGACCTCCCACGGGATCAACTCGTCGACGAACTCACGCGCTCTCGCCTGGAGGGCGAGCTCCGCGGTGGTGAGATTCGTGCTCATCGTGGGTCAGTCCAGGTTGAGATAGATCTGCTTCTCCTCGAGATAGGACTCGATCCCCCACGGCCCCAGCTCACGACCCACTCCGGAGGTCTTGTACCCACCCCAGATCGACTCGGTTGGCGCGGGCTGGCTGTCATTGACCCAGACGACCCCCGCCTTGATCTCACGAGCGACCCGCATCGCTCGCTTTACATCCGACGTCCACACCGCTGCGGCCAAGCCATAAGTGGTGTCGTTGGCCACACGGATCGCCTCGTCCTCATCGGTGAACGGGATCACAGCCATGACCGGCCCGAAGATCTCCTCCCGTGCGATCAGAGCGTCGTTCTCGACCTCGGTGAAGATGGTGGGAGGGATAAAGTAGCCACCCGAGAGAGCCGGGTCACCGGGCAGTGGACCTTCAAAGGCGACCTCCGCCGACTCCCGCCCGGACCCGACATAGGAAAGCACCTTCTCTTTGTGCTCCGAGGAGATCAGCGGTCCCATGGTGGTCTCGGGATCGAGCCCGCTCCCCACCTTGATCTGTGAGGCGTTGTCGATCATCGACGCCAAAGCAGCGTCGTAGATGGCCTTGTCGACGAGGACCCGGCTCCCTGCCGAGCAGATCTCTCCTGCGTTGGCGAAGATCCCGGCACACGTCCCTGCGATCGCTGTCGAGAAATCCGCATCCGCGAAGATCAGATTCGGTGACTTGCCGCCGAGCTCGAGGGTCACCCGCTTGAGCGTGTCGGAAGCCGACCGGGAGATGATCTTGCCCACCTCGACCGAGCCGGTGAACGACACCTTGTCCACCCCAGGATGCTCCACCAGCGGGGCGCCGGCATCGGGACCGAACCCGGTGAGCAGGTTGAAGGCTCCGGGAGGGGCTCCCGCCTCCTCCAGAATGCGAGCCAGCTCGATGGCAGTCAAAGGCGTCTGCTCGGCCGGCTTGAGGATTGTCGTGCACCCGGCTGCCAGAGCGGGGGCGATCTTCTGGCTGGCCATCAGGATCGGATAATTCCAGGGAGTGATCAGAGCAGCTACGCCGACCGGCTCCTTGATGACGAGGCTCATTGCGTCGGGCCCAACCGGAGGGATCGACCCCATGACCTTGGTCGCCCACCCGGCGTAGTACTCGAACATGTAGGCCGCCTCGTCGACATCCCAATAGGCGTCGCCGATCGGTTTCCCGTTGTCCAGGGTCTCCAGTTCCGCCAGCCGATCCCGGTCGCGGCGGATGATCTCGGCCGCCCGGAACAACACGGCGGCCCGATCGCGCGGAGCCGACGAAGGCCCCCACGGCCCCTCGTCGAAGGACGCTCTGGCGGCGGCCACAGCTGCGTCGGCATCTTCCGGCCCGGCCGAGGAGACGACGTCCAGCACCTCACCGGTGGCGGGGTTGAGAGTCTCGAAGGACGCTTCCGAGCGTGGGTCGACCCATTTCCCGTTGATGTAGAGCTGTTTCACGCGAGCCTCCCTCGGGTGCTTCGGTGGAGCAGGACGGTAGCAGGAGGGGCTGAACCGTCGTTCAGAAAACAATGGAGCCGAACATGCGCCGGGCCGCATCCTCCCCGCTGAGGATGGCCCCTTCGATGGTGCCCGTCCCATTCACATGCTCACCGGCCAGGACGACCCTCCCCCACGGCCGGGACAGGACGTCGAGCAGAGGGCGCTGACCCGGACCAATCACCGAGTAGCAGCCACCGGAGAAGACCTCCGAAGTCCAGTCGACAACGATCGGTTGCCCAGCGAGGGTCGACTCCTGCGCCGCCCGGGCAAGCCGCAGTCTGGCTTCCGAGACAAGGATCGCAACACCTTCCCCGGAGCCGGCGAACCCGGTGATCGCTTTGCGGACGCGTCCCTCGGGACCGAGACCGGTCCAGTACCAGGCGGGGATGTCCACGTCCTGACGCCGGAACATAGGCGGCCCGTCTATGGTCGCCACCGCCACCTTCGCTCCCGCGCCCATCTGCAGACGGCTCAACACGTCGACCATTGGTCCGGGAGGCTCCGGATCGAGCACCAATCGCTTGAGCACTCCCAGCGGGATGGCGAGAACCACGGCTTCGGCCTGAAACACAGTGTTGCGGACCACCACGTCGACTCCGTCGGGCTCCTGGTGGATCGAGGTGACGGGTTGCTCCAGGCGAACGTCCAGCTCCGCGGCGATGCGCCCGGCAAGACGATCGTTACCTCCGTCGATGCGCACGTAGGAACCGGGATCTCCGATCCCGAACTCCTCGCCGATCTCTCCAGCCGCCACTTCGCCCAGTGCGGCTCCGGCAGTGCCACCGAGACGGGAGCGAAGCACCGTCATCGCCGGTCCCGACTCGTCGATGGAATCGAGTAGCTCCTCGGCAGTCATCTCCCCCAAAGCGCTCTCACCCAGCCGCTGCATCCTCTCGAAAACGGCCCGGCTCAGACGATCGTGCTCCTCGGCAGAGATCGGAGGCCCACCGACGGGGTCGCGGGAGGCAAAATCCATGCCAGTCTCCACGAGACCGAGGCCCAGCTCCCCGGCCAGGTCGATGACCGCTGTCTGTGTCGTCGAGATCCACTCCCCACCCAGCTCCACGATCTCTCCGTTGGGGAGGCGATGCGACCACACCCGCCCACCGACCCTTTCCCGTGCCTCGACCACCATGACGTCGAGGCCAAGTGCCACCAGACGTCTCGCCGCGACCAGACCGGCGAGCCCGGCTCCAACCACGATCACCTGATGGCGGGGACTGATCCGCATGAGCGGGGGGACCTTAACCCCAGGGTGGCAGGCCAGTAGATTGCCGTCGTGTCAGAGGGAACCCCCGAATATCCGGTCCGTGTCGACCGCCGGGTATTCGTCCCGATGGACGACGGCGCCCGGATCGCACTTACCGTCTACCTGCCCGACACCGACGAGGACGGACCCTTCCCGGCCGTCGTCGAGTCGCTTCCTTATCGGAAGGACGACGCCTTCTACTCCGCCGACTGGCCGACTTACGCCTATCTGGCGCAGCGGGGTTTCGCCGGGGTCCGCATCGATATCAGGGGTACCGGTGCCTCCACGGGGATCATCGAAGACGAGTATTCAACGCGGGAGATGAGCGACACACTCCGTGTCTTCGATTGGCTGGAGGAACAGGAGTGGTGCAGCGGTGACCTTGGGATGTGGGGAGTCTCCTGGGGAGGTTTCAGCGCCCTACAGACAGCCATGCTGCGACCACCCCAACTCAAGGCGATAGCCCCGGTCCACGCCACTCATGACCGTTTCACCTGCGATGTCCACTACATCGGAGGCTCGCTCCACGCACAGGAGCAGGTCGATTGGCCCCCATCCATGGTGCTGTGCAATGCCCTTCCGCCGGATCCCGACATCGCCGGAGACCGCTGGTTCGAGGAGTGGATGGACCGTCTGGAACAGACTCCGCAATGGCCCGGGATCTGGCTTCGACACCAACGACGCGACGGGTACTGGCTGCACGGCTCGCCATCGGCCGACTACTCGTCGATCGTGTGCCCGACTCTCCTCATCGGAGGCTGGGTCGACGGGTACGTCGACGGCATGCTGGCGCTGGCCGAGCATCTCACCTGCCCGAGACGAACCGTGATCGGGCCGTGGGGGCACTACCGACCCGCCACTGGCTGCCCGGCACCCACCCTCGATCACCTGGATCTGCTCGCCCGCTGGTTCGGCCATCACCTGCGCGGTGACGACAACGGGGTAATGGACATGCCGGCCCTCACCACGTTCATCCGGACCGGCACGCCCTACGACGGCCCGACGGAGTCACCGTTCGACGAGCCACCGACCCAGGGGTACTGGCGGGCGGAGACCGCCTGGCCTCCACCCGACATGGATCTGGTCGACCACGCCCTCTCCGACATGAGCCACGGCGACCTGGAATGGTCCGGTCCTCAGTGGGTCGGATTGCACGCCCCGGCGTGGGACCGCGCCGGCGTAGGGAGCCGAGATTCCGCCGACGACGACGCCCATTCCGTGACCTTCGAGACCCCTCCGTTGGAGGCCCCATTCGAGATCCTCGGCACTCCGGAGATCGAGCTCACGGTGACCAGCAGCGGCGACTCGGGCATGGTGGCAGCCCGCCTCATCGCCGTCTCCCCGACCGGCGAGGGCCATCTGATCAGCCGGGGCAACCGCAATCTCGTCTTCCCCGCCGGGATGGATCGGCCGGTGGCGATCGAGCCCGGTCAGGCGATCACGACCCGCTTTCGCCTGATGGCCACTTCGGTGGTGCTTGCTGCAGGATGGCGAATCCGTCTCGCCCTCGCAGGCGCCGACTTCCCGGTGGTCTGGCCTCCGGGCGAAAAGGTGACCCTGACCTTCGACCCCGATCGTTCCCGTCTGATCCTCCCCAGCGTGCCGCCGAGAGAGGCGGAGTCCACGATCGATATCCCCTCCTCTCCCCCGCCACCCACCCCACCCGGCTATCGAGACGAGAGCGGCGGTAGTGCCCAGGTGGTCCGGGTGGGTGAGTCGCTGACCTACCGGCGCGATCGGTTCTCCTTCGAGAGAATGCCGGCAAGGGGCGACCTGAGTTATTCCTCGGACGAGACCTGGACCATCATTGTCGAGGACGAAGACCCGGCGTCGACCAGAGTGCGCTCCGATGGCGAAGTGCGCATGGAGAGGCCGGGTTGGTCGGTGGTGACTCGGATGCACCTCGACCTTTCCGCCGACGCCGAGGACTTTCACCTGTCGATCGGGCTCACCGCCCTCCACGACGGCGCGATAGTCTTCTCCAAGACCTGGGAGGATCGCATCCCACGGGAGTGGGCCTGAAGCGTCGTTCAGGTAATCTCCGCTCGTGGAACCGACGCTTCATCGCGACCGCTACGTGGAGCCGTCAGCGTACGCAGAAGAGGTGGAGGGAGTCTTTTGGCGCCAATGGTTCTGCGTCGGTCGGGAGGAGGAGATCCCCGAGCCAGGTGATCACCTGGTCTGCGATGTCGTCGGCGAGTCGGTGCTGGTCACCAGGACCCGGACCGGGGAGTTGTCCGCCTACATCAATCTCTGCCGCCATCGTGGTTCACAGCTGACCGACGCGACCGGAAAGCCTTCGCAACAGGCGATCGGCGCCACAGGTAGGTTCACCGGGTCGATCCAGTGCCCTTACCACGCCTGGACCTACTCATTCGACGGTCATCTGAGAGCGGCGCCCTTTCTCGATGAGTCCGACGATCTCCGGAAGGAGAACCTCCCACTGCATCACGTGGGAGTCGAGACCTGGGGAGGGTTCGTGTGGATCCATCTGGACCCCGGCAATACCGAGCCGCTCACCGCGCAGTTCCAGGAAGCGGAGGCCTATCTCGCCAACTACCCATTGCGCGATCTGGCCACCGCGGCCCGGATCGTCTACCCGATCGCGTCCAACTGGAAGGCAATAGTCGAGAACTACAACGAGTGCTACCACTGTGGCCCGGTCCATCCCGAGCTGGTCGACCTGGTGCCCGCATTCAGACAGAGGGGTGGTTCCGATCTCGACTGGGAGCAAGGAATCCCGCATCGGGAGGGAGCCTGGACCTTCACCACGAGCGGGACGACCAACAGGCGGCCATTCCCCGGGCTGACCCCGGAAGAACAGGTGCGACACAAAGGACAACTGATCTACCCCAATCTCATGCTGAGTCTGTCCGCCGATCACGTCGCCGCCTTCACGCTCTGGCCACAGGGACCGGCCTCGACGACCGTGGTGTGTGATTTCCTGTTCCACCCGGACGAGACGGTCCGGCCCGACTTCGACCCCTCGGACGCGGTCGACTTCTGGGACATGGTCAACCGCCAGGACTGGAAGATCTGTGAGTCGGTACAAAGAGGAATGACCTCCCGTCGCTTCGCAACCGGGTTCTACGCGCCGATGGAGGACTACTCCATGGACATCCGTCGCTATCTCGACGGATTGATGTGAGCCAATACCGGGTGGCGATCGCCGGCCTGGGCGGCATCGGCAGCGCAGCCGCGTATTGGTCGTCCCGACGTCTCGGTGGGGATGTGCTCGGCATCGAGCAGTTCGAGATGGGACATGTGCGGGGCGGCTCCGAAGATCACAGCCGCATCATTCGCCTCTCCTATCACACCCCTGGTTATGTCGAGCTCGCCAAGGCTGCCTATCAGGCGTGGGAACAGGTGGAGGTCGACTCGGGCGAGCCGCTGGTGCTCCGCACCGGCGGGCTGGACCTCGCCCCGGCCGGCGCATCGATCGGTCTCGACAGCTACCGCTCATCGATGATCTCAGCCGGAGTCCCTTTCGAGGAGCTCGATGCCGACGAGGTGACGCGACGCTGGCCGCAGTGGCGTCTCAGCGATGACGTCACCGCCCTGTTCCAGGAACGATCCGGGATCGCCATGGCGTCTCGGGCCAATGCCACCCATCGGAGACTGGCCATCGCCAACGGGGCCACGCTGGTCGACGGAGCCGAGATCACCGGGGTAGGCGAGCTGGATGGCGAGGTCGTAATCGAGGTCGACGGCCGGGCCCACCGGGCAGCATCCTTGATCATCGCGGCGGGTGCATGGACCAATCGCCTCCTCGAGCAGCTCGGGGTGGTGTTTCCGCTCGAGGTCACGTTGGAGCAGGTCGTCTACATGCATCCGCTCGACCCGCTCTCGTTTCATCCTTCCCGCTTCCCGATCTGGATTTGGATGGACGAGCCCTCGTTCTACGGGTTCCCGATCTTCGGTGAGCCGGCGGTGAAGATCGCCTGGGATCGGTGCGAGATCGTCACCGACCCGGACAGCCGGAGCTTCGAGCCGAGGGGAGACGTGACAATGGGCGTCCAAGACTTCGCTGCAAGGAGACTCCCCGGCGCGTTCGGCGAGGTGAGGTTGGCCAAGACGTGTCTCTACACGCTGCCGCCGGACCGGGACTTCATCATCGACCGCGTCCCGGGCACCGAGAACATCTACGTGGCGATCGGGGCAGGGCATGCGTTCAAGTTCGCCTCGCTGCTCGGGAGGGTTCTCACCGACCTTGCCCTGGACAGCACCACCGACCAAGACATATCTGCTTTCAAGGCGGACCGCCCCATCCTCACAGAGACCGCTCCCACCCGCGCCTACATGGTCTGAGCGCGGCAGCCCCGGCCGACCGGCGTCTGTTCGCCCGAGGGAACCAGCTCCGACGGACCCGTCTTGCGCACACCACCGGAGCTCAGCCGAGGGCGAAGCCGGCCGGCAACAACACCTCTCCCACCCGCGAATACATGGTCTGAGCGCGGCGGACCCGGCCGACCAGCGCCTGTTCGCCCGAAGAAATCAGCTCCGACGGACCCCTCCCGCGGTACACCACCGGAGCTCAGCCGAGGGCGAAGCCGGCCGGCATAAACACCGCTCCCACCCGCGCCTACATGGTCTGAGAGCGGCAGCCCGGGCCGACCGAAATGGTCTGACGCAGATCAAGGGGCGCGGTCTCCCGACCGAAACTATCGGTGATGGACACACTCTCCATGAAGCGAGGGCGGGTCGATGCTGCCCGAACGGACGTCGCACGGGTTGCCGCGCTCAATGAGCTGAGTGCTGCCCTGTATGAGTACGACTCGGTCGAGGCGGTGTCCGTCGCCGACGAGGCCATCGCCATCGCCGATCGCCTTGGCGACCGGCTCTCACGCGCGTGGGCTCTGCACAATCGAGGGTGGGCGTTCAGCGCAATGGGACGTCTGGATGCGGCGCTGGATGACCATCTCTCCGCTCGCGCCCAGTTCGAGATCGAGGGCGACATGCTGGGAGTTGGCAACTGTCTCATGGCAATAGGCGACCTCTACGGAGACGTGGGAGACAACTCGACTGCGTTGGAGTACCTGGATCGAGCTAGGGCCCCTTTGAAGTTGGCCAACGACGAACTTGCAGCGGGTCTGCTGATCAACCTGACCGGCATTGCGGTGAGCCGGGAGGGACGGCACAAAGAGGCGCTCGACCTCTTCGAACAGGCACAGGTCGTCTACAGCGGCCTCGGCGACGAGCTGCGGGTGGGCACAGCGCGAATAAACCAGGGTTACGAGTTGCTGGAACTGGCAGGGGACACCGGCGAGCCCGAACGCGAGGCAATCGTCGACAGAGTCGGCGACCTGGCTGCAGAGATCATCGAGCGCGGAGAGCGTCTCGGCGAGGACGGACGTCATACCAGGGCCTACGGGAAGTCCCTCTTGGCAAAGTTCTACGCTGCCTCGGGTCGGATCGACGAGGCGCTGGCCGTCGGGGCTGCTGCTGAAACCGAGGCGGCCTCAGGTGGGCTGGACCAGCTGTCCATCGAGACGGCTCTGGACCGTGCGGGTTGGATGATGGATGCCGGAATGACAGCCGAAGCATCGGACCTGCTCGATCGAGTAATGGAGACCGGTCGCGCCCAGGACATGCGCCGACTCATCTGCGCGGCCACCGCTCTGCGCGCCGACGTGCTCGAAGCCATGGGCGACCATGCCGGGGCCTTGGCCACATACCGGGAGTTCCATCGGCTCGACGGCGCGCTGCATACCGACCAGGCGGAGAGCAGAGCTCGTCTCATGGCTACTCGATTCCAGGTCGAGCGAGCGCGCCAGGAGGCGGAGTTGGCGCAGATCCGCGTATCCGAACTGGAAGCGCTCGACAACGACAAGCGTGACTTTCTCGCCAGCATCAGCCATGAGCTGAGGACACCGTTGGCCGCAGTGCTCGGGTTCGCCACCGAGCTATCCGAGTCCTGGGACGTCTTCGATCCCGAAGAGGCCCGATCGTTGGTCCGGCTCATCGCCACCCAATCGGTCGACATCTCCAGCATCGTCGACGACCTACTCACCGTGACCAGGCTCGAAGCCGGGACGATGAGCTTTTACCCAACCGAGATCGAAGTGGCCGGCCATCTCGCCGACATGGTCGAGACCTCGGGCCGGGAGTCCGGGCGGAGCATCGGATGGGAGGGTGAAGCGCGTGTGTGGGCAGACCCGACCCGGTTGCGACAGATCGTGCGCAACCTCATCACCAACGCCATCCGGTATGGGGGTCAGGACATCGACGTGGCCGTCTCCTCCATCGGGTCGATGACGGTGATCGACGTGAAGGACTCAGGCGGGCCGATTCCCGCTCGACGCGTCTCGACGATGTTCGACCCGTTCGATCACAGCGACAACGGAGGGCGCACCCCGAACTCCGTCGGTCTCGGTCTCGCCGTGGCGAGGAGCCTCGCCAGGATGATGGGTGGAGATCTGACCTACTTCTATGACGACGGTTCGGTATTCCGCCTGGAGCTACCGACCACCGCCTGACTCCGGAGACATCCGGCAGATCAACCGTCTGTTTCGCGGGTCTGATCCGACTTCAACCGTTCTCGGGTGAGTCGAGAGCAAGGTCGGCCGGAGTCGTCACAGCCCAGCAGGCGGCCGCCGACATCGCCTCTGCGGGAACCGGTCCGGGATCGTCTGAAGGGCAGCGAGCGGCGATCTCCGCCGGAAGAGTGCCCGACTGGAGCAGCGGGCAACGGGGGTGGAACCTGCAACCGGAGGGGATCCGGGCCGGGTCCGGGATCTCGCCGGTGAGGATCTGCTGTTCCAGTTCCCTGGTCTCAGGCACCACCGACAGCAAGGCCCTTGTGTAGGGGTGCCTCGGGTCCCCGAGGATCTGCTCGGTCGTGCCCGTTTCGACAATGCGACCCAGGTACATGACCGCCACCCTGTCTGCGATGTTCCAGGCCAACCCGAGGTCGTGCGTGACCACGAGGATCGACAGCCCTGTCTCGTCGACGAGTCTCCTCATCAAGGCAAGGATCTCACCCCGGATCGAGGCGTCCAGGCTGGCCACCGGCTCGTCGGCCAGCAGCAGCCTGGGCTCCATGACCATGGCGCCGGCGATCACCACCCTCTGTCTCTGCCCACCCGATATCTCATGGGGGTAGAGAGGAAAGAACCGCTCGGGCGGTCTCAGACCGGCCCGGGACAGGGCCCCGGCGACCCTCTCGCTCTCGTCACCCGGCTTGCCCTGGATCCGAAGCCCCTCGGCGACGATCTCATACAGCGTCTGTCGTGGGTTGAGCGCCCCGGTCGGGTCCTGGAACACCATCTGGACCGTCGGGTTGTTGAAGATGGTCTGGATCTTCCGTCTCGACTCGCGGTCAGCCGAGTCGCCTTCGACGCGGATCTCTCCTGAGGTCACTTTCTGCAAGCCCTGAATGGCACGGATCAGGGTTGTCTTTCCCGACCCCGATTCCCCGACCAGCGCCAGGACCTCGCCTTGCATCACATGCAACGAGGCGCCGTCGACGGCACGAGCTGCGCCGAAATGGACGTGGAGGTCCTCCACTTCGACGAGCGGAGTCAGACCAGGATGCACGCGGCGCTCCTCCCGACACCGGCACTGCGAAGCTCCGGCTCTGCCAACTGGCACTCGTTCCGGGCCAGGGGGCAGCGAGGGTGAAATGGACAGCCCTGGGGGAGATTTCCCGGAGTCGGAGGGTCGCCTCCCAGACCTGACGGGGCCATACGGGAGGTCTGGTCACCGATGGTGGGAAAGGCTGCTGACAGAGCCGTCGTATAGGGATGAGCGGCGCGCTCGAACACTTCCCAGGCCGGGCCCTCTTCGACGATCCGGCCCGCGTACATGATGGCCAGTCGCTCACAGGCGTAGGTGAGGACGGACAGGTCGTGAGTTATGAACATCAGGGTCAAGTCGCGTTCCTGCTTTAGGTCATCGAGGAGAGCGAGCACCTGGGCCTGGACCATGAGATCCAAGGCAGTGGTGGGTTCGTCTGCAATGAGGAGATGCGGGTCGCAGGCAAGCGCCATGGCGATGAGGACGCGTTGTCGTTGACCCCCCGAAAGCTGATGGGGATACGCGTCGGCGCGCGGTGCAGCCAGCCCCACCCTGTCGAGAAGCCCGACGACGCGCTCGCGGGCTGCGGCCTCGGACGCTGCCGTCTCGTGTATGAGCATCGGCTCGGCTATCTGCTGGCCGACGGTCTGCACCGGGTTCAGCGCATGGAGGGCCCCCTGAAAAATGATCGCCCCCGAAGTCCATCGCAAGGCACGGAGCCCGCCCGGTGAGAGATCGAGGACGTTCTTGCCATCCAGCTCGATCGCCCCGGTGACCTCGGTGCCTGCAGGGAGAAGACGCAGAAGCGCGTTGGCGAGGGTCGATTTTCCGCACCCGGACTCACCGGCCAAACCGAGCGATCCCCCTTTCTCGAGGTCGAAGCTGACTCCCCGCACGGCAGGGACGGCACCACCGTGACCGTGGTAAGTGATGTGCAAGTCCCGCACCGAGAGCAGCGGCTCGGTCATCGCACTCTGCTCAATCTCGGATTTGCGATCTCCTCGAGGGTTCGCCCGATCAGGGTGAAGGCGAGGACCACGAAGAGGATGCCCAGACCCGCGGGGAGGAAGTACCACCAGGCATTGCGGGCAATGGCACCGTTGACGAACGCCTCCTCCAGGGTCTTCCCCCATGAGGCGGCCTGCGGGTCGCCCAAGCCGAGAAAAGACAGAGTGGTCTCGGTGAGGATCGATATCGGGACGGCGAGGGTGGCGTTGGCCAGGATCAGGCCGCTGACGTTGGGGAGGATGTGGTGATTGACGATGTGGGGACCACTGGCTCCGAGCGAGCGGGCACGATCTACGAACAGCCTCTGTTTCACCGTCAACACTTGTGCGCGAAGCAGTCGAGCGGTCGAAGGCCACGAGGTGATCCCGATGACGAAGATTATGTTCCAAACCGAGCGCCCCAAGATCGAGGCGAGCACGATGGCGAGGGGGAGGAATGGGATCACCAGGAACCACTCGGTGATCCGCATCAGAAAGGCATCGAGCTTCCCACCCACGAACCCCGAGACGATCCCGACCACGGATCCGATGAGGATGGTCAGCACCGTCGCCGCCAGTCCGACGAACAGGCTGACCCGGGAGCCCCAGACGAATTGGGCCCACACAGAACGCCTTATGTGATCGGTGCCCAGTGGAGCGAATTCCGCCGGCGTCCCCCATTGGGGATTTCCGGCGGCACGGGAGAACACCGGGCTCAATTCCCGGGCATCGGCGAGAAGAGGGGCGGCCAGCGCCATGAGGACGAACAGGGCCAGGACGGCGAGACCGATCATCCCCTGCCGTGAGCCCCGGAACTGTCTCCACACCCGGGCCGCCGTTGCCCGACGTCGTCGCATGGCGAGAGAGGTCACAGTTCTTCCACCCTCGGATCGAGCCAGCTGTATACGAGATCGGCCACCAGATTGAAGAAGATGACTGCAGCGCTGAACAAGAGGAACAGCCCCTGGAGCATGGGCAGGTCGGGGCCGCGTATCGCGTCTGCGGTGGCCTTGCCCAACCCGGGCCATGAGAACACCGCCTCGACCGCGATGGCACCGGAGAGCACGAACCCGAAGTTGATCGCGGTGAGGGTGACCACCGGGAGCAACGCATTGGGCACGGCATGACGTTTGCGAACCACGGCGTCGCGAAGACCTTTTGCCCGAGCCACCGTCAGGTAGTCCTCGCCCATCACATCGAGGAGCGAGCTCCTCGTCACCAGGGTGTATTCGCCGAGATAAGCGAGGGTGAGGGTGAGGGCAGGGAGGAACATGTGATAGATCTGATCGAGCAGTAGCTCGATGCCTGTCTCACCCGATCCAGCGGTCGCAATGCCTCCCACGGGGAACCACCCCAGGACCACGGCGAACAGAAAGAGAAGGATCATCCCCAACCAGAAGTCGGGCATGGCGTAGAACACCATGGTGCTCGAAGTGATCGTGTGGTCCTTCCATGTGTTGCGGCGCCAGGCGGCGATCACACCCCCGATGGTTCCGATGACTGCCGACAGGACAGCCGAGACCCCGACCAATGCAACGGTGGCGGGGACGGCCGCCACGATCTCATCCCACACTGGCTGCCTGGTCTGATAGGAGATCCCGAGATTGAGCTGGGAGGTCTCACGCAGGTAGAGAGCGAACTGTGTCCATAACGGCTCGTCCAAGCCGAATGACCTGCGCAACTCGTCGATGGTCTCCGTCGGGACGTTCCGCCCCCTGAACATCGAGCCGATTGGATCCTTCTGCACCACCCGGAACAGAAAGAAGTTGAAGACGAGGACGAAGACGAGGGTGAGGACAGACCCCAGCACCTTGCGCGTGACAAGCCTGCCCCGTCCCCGCCCCCTCGATTGTCCGGCGATCAGCCGCTCACTCTCGCTCGTCCTTGGTGGCATTGCGACGCGATGCGAGGAATACGCCTGCGAGGACGATCACACCTGCGGCGATCCCACCCCAGAGCAGCCAGTTGACATCAGAGGCTCCGCCGGCGTCACCGGTCGGCCTGAGCAGCACGTAGCTGGGTGACGAGTTGGTGAACATCACCGGCCCGACCTCCGCAGGTTGCTTGACCCAGCCCTCGAAGGTGTCCGTGCGGTACGCCTGGAGGTCCGGTCCCAGATACATCGGGATGTACACCGCCGCGTCGTGGAGCAGGGTCAACATCTCATGCACGATCTCGACCCGTCGCTCTGGATCGATCTCCTCCTTCTGCTCCAGGTAGAGCTCGTCCCATCGCGGATCGGTCCAGTTGGCGTCGTTGTAGTTGCCTATCTCCGCTGCAGTGAAATAAGACAACATCGGATCGGGATCGACGAACGGCACCCAACCCCAGAAGAAGGTGTCGTAGGTGCCATCGACGATCACCGTGAACAGGGCGTCCTGGTCGTACGCCTCCAGGGTCACGTCGATCCCGATTTCCTCCATCCAGCCCGCCATCAGGTCACCGATGGAACCGGCCAGGTCTCCGTCTGTGTTCACGGCGTGGCGGATGACGATCGGATTCGTGCCATCGGGCATCTCCCGGATCCCGTCGCCGTCGGTGTCTAGGTAGCCGGCGTCGTCGAGCATCTGATTGGCCAGGTCGGGGTCATAGGTGTACTGATCGTCTTCGGGTATCTCAGGGAGCCACTTCGAGAGCGCCGAGGGGCTCATCACCTCGAGGGGCTCTGCAAGGTCGAACCACAGGTCCTCGATGACCGCGGCCCGGTCGATGCCGTGGGCGATCGCCTTCCGGACCTCGACGTCGAGCAGAGCCGGATGTGGCTGGCCTTCGGCCGCTCCCCCATTGATCGCGATCTCGTCGAAGCCTCCCTGTTGCCCGGCGACGACCTCGATGTTCTCTTCGGCCTCGAGCGCATCCCACGAACTGGCCGGGAACCCGTGGGCTGCATCCAGTTCCTCCTGCTGGATGGCGGCCACCATTGCATCGGGATTGTCGAACAGACGGAAGACGATCTGATCGTATGGGGGCTCGCTGCCTTCCCAGCCCCAGTAGTTCGGGTTTGCCTCCATGATCACCGATTGGCCCTTGTTGAACTCGGTGACTACGAACGGGCCACTCCCAACCCCGTCCACCGCCTCGTATTGGGTGGCTGCGTCGTAATCGGTGGCGATCGGCTCCCAAATGTGCTTTGGCACGAGGTACACGTCCATCGTGGGAAGCTTGGGGTCGGGCACGGACGACGTGATCTGGATCGTGCGCTCATCGATCACCGTGGCCACGACGTTCTCCACCGTGGAGTACATGTTGTCCCAACCTTGGTCCCGCCCGGTGTTGATGTTCCACGCCACATCCTCGGCAGTCAGGGGCTCACCGTCTGACCAAAGGAGTCCCTCGCGCAACGTGTACGTGTAGGTGATCCCGGGTTCGACCTCCTCCCAGGACTCGGCCAGACCGGGCTCAGGAGCGAAGTCTTCAGCCGCCTTGTTGGTGAGGGTGGCGTAGTGGATGTTCCACACCTCATAGCTCGGCACCGAGAAGCCCGCAGTCGGGTTGAGGGTGTCCCAGTCCTGGGTCAGACCGACACGCAGGGTGACCTGCTCATCTTCCTCCTGCGCGGAGGCGATGGGGGCAAGGAGCGCCGCGGCCAGCGCGACGATGGGCAGAACGGCGAGACGTCTCATCAGTTTGATTCTCCATTCAACTGCGACCTAGGGAATGTATCCACATCGAATGGCGTCTGGCACGGAATGCACGTGGTTTGTCGTTGCCCGGGGAGATCCGGCTCGGGTAACCTGAATCGTTGTTCAGAAAACCCGCACTCTCCGGGGCGGGGCCTCGAGGGGTGGGGTTACAGTGGATTGGACCCACCGGAGGTTGCCGATTTGATCCGTGAGACCCCGTTTCACCCCAGGACCAGTGCCGCCAACCTGACCGGGTTGTGGAGCCATTGGTCGGGATACCTCGCCACCGACCGGTATCAGATGTCCGACAAGTTCGAGTACTTCGCCATCCGCAACGCCGCCGGCGTGATCGACACCTCGCCCCTCTACAAGTACCGGATCACCGGCCGTGACGCGGAGAGGTTCCTGGCAGGGGTCCTCGCACGCGACATCCGCAAGTGCAGGCCGGGCCAGGCCCATTACACGGTCTGGTGCGACGACGCAGGGTGGGTGGTTGAGGATGGGGTCGTTCTCCGTCTCTCGGAGGACCAATTCCTGCTCACCGCCGCCGAGCCAAACATGGCCTACCTCACCGACCTTTCCGGAGGAATGTCGGTCGACATCGAGGACGTCTCCGACGACTACGGCGCCCTCGCCATCCAGGGTCCCTACGCGCGGGAGATCCTCAGGCAATTGGCGCCCGAGATCGAAGGCATCGGTTACTTCCACCTGACCCCGGCCAAGATCGCCGACGCCCCTGTGACCATCTCCCGCACCGGCTACACCGGTGACCTGGGATACGAGATATGGGTGGAGCGCGACGATGCGGTCAAGACATGGGACGCGCTGTTCGAAATTGCCGCCCCTTACGGTGCGATACCAGCAGGTCAGACCGCCCTGCTCATCACCCGCATCGAGGCCGGCTTGGTCCTCATCGACGTCGACTTCTACTCGGCCAGATATGCCTGGAATGACGATCAGCGCACCACGCCGCACGAGCTGGGACTGGGTTGGATGCTTCGGGACCTGGAAACCGACGACCGCGCTTTCATCGGTCGCAAGGCGATCGAGCGAGAGTTGAGCGACAGCACTTCCCGCTGGAGGACGGTCGGTGTCATGGTCGACTGGGAGGACTGGAACCGGGTTTACGGCGAACGAGGGCTGGTCCCGCCAAAGGATCACACTCCGGAGCACGGCGGGATGATGATCTATGACGAGAATCTGGAGCGGATCGGATATACACCGAGCTTCGTCTATTCACCGATGGCCCAACGCCATGTGGGGATCGCCCGGGTACGACCCGAGCACGCCACGGCCGGCTCCGAGGTCGGGCTCGAGGTCACGATCGACCATCGCTACGAGGTGGTCCGCTCGTATGTGACCCGCCTCCCCTTCTACAACCCGCCGAGAAAGACAGCCTGAGGTAGCGATGGCAGTGAAGAACAAATATGACGCTGTGGTCATCGGCGGCGGGCACAACGGCCTGGTCAACGGGGCCTACCTGGCCAAGGCCGGGCTGAAGACCCTCATCCTGGAGCGTCGACACCTCGTCGGCGGGGCCGCCATCACCGAAGAGCTGCACCCCGGCTTCAGCTTCACCACGTTCTCGTATGCGTTGAGCCTGCTCCGACCCGAGATCATCCACGAGCTGGAACTGACCAAGCACGGGTTCATGCCGATCCTGATGCCGTCCACCTTCGCCCCGATGGAGAACGGCGACTACCTGCTTCTGGGTCAGGACAAGAGTGAGAACCACCACGAGATCTCCCGTCACTCTCCGCACGACGCCGATGCCTACGACGCCTTCGGCCACATGATGGAACAAGTGGTCCACGCCATCCGCCCACTGATGGACTCGATACCCCCCGACATCACCTCGAAGGACCCCGAGGAGCGGGCCCGGATGGCCGCCATCGGTGCCTACCTGGCGGACCTCCCCCCCAACGTCCTCCACGATCTGGTGCGTCTCATGACCGGGTCCGCTGCCGACATCCTCGAGGACTACTTCGAGTCCGACATCCTCCAGGGGCTACTCGCCTCGTCGGGGATCATCGGCACCAAGGTCGGCCCACGCTCTCAGGGCTCGGGCCTGGTCCTGCTCTATCACTCGTTCGGCGAGCACGACGGTGCCTACGGGGCCTGGGCATTTCACAAAGGTGGCAACGGCGGCTTCACCCAGGTCCTTGCCCGTGCCGCAGAGGCCCTCGGCGCAGAGATCCGTCTCGAGTCCCCCGTGGACCATGTCGTCACCAAGAACGGGCGGGCGACCGGTGTCATGCTCGAGGATGGGACCGAGATCGAATCGAAGACCGTGGTGAGTGCGGTCGACCCTCGCCGGACCTTCATGCAACTCGTGGATCCAAGGGAGTTGCCCACCGACCTGGTCGACAATATCCGGCGGTTCAAGTTCCAGGGGACCTCGGCAAAGGTGAACTTCGCCCTCGACGCCAACCCGACGTTTCCCGGTCTGGAGGGCCGCTCCGATCACTATCGGGGCTTCATAAACTTGGGGCCGTCGCTCGACTACCTGGAACGCGCCTTCGACGATGCCAAGTACGGGTGGTACTCACAGCAGCCATACATCGACGGATGCATACAATCCAACGTCGATCCGGACATGGCCCCACCGGGCAAGGCGGTCATGTCGTGTTTCATCCAGTACGCCCCGTACCACCTCAAGGAGGGCGACTGGGACACCGAGCGGGACAGGTTCGGCGACGTGGTGCAGAAGACCTTGGAGGGTTTCTTCCCCGGATTCAGCGACCTGGTGCTGCACCGGGAGGTGGTCACCCCACTGGACATCGAGCGGGTGGTGGGCCTGAGCGAAGGGAACATCTTCGCCGGTGAGTTCCTCGCCCCCCAGATGTTCTTCTTCCGCCCGGCACCGGGCTGGAACCAGTATCGCACCCCGATCGAGGGCTACTACCAATGCGGTTCTGGCACGCACCCAGGCGGGTGCGTCATGGGTGCGCCCGGCAGGTTTGCGTCCCAGCAAATCCTCGCCGACATGGCCAAGAAGAAGAAATGAGGGTCAGGGGCTGTCGATGGTGTCGGTCGATGGCTCGGGCTCCAGCTCCTGATTGATCCCATCGGAGAGATCGACCCATAGCGGGAGCTCGATGACGAACGTGGTCAGGTCGTTCTGGCGCAGGTAGAACAGGTTCCCCCCCATCCGCCGGGTCAGGAGCCTGGCAATAGAGAGTCCGAGCCCGACGCTGCCGGTGAGCAGAGGGTCACGGCCTCTATGGACGAATCGCTGGAAGAGCCGTCCCTCCAGCTCGTCCGGTACTCCGGGGCCGCAGTCGGTGATCGCGAGCACATAGCGCAGTCGCTCGACACGACCGGTGACTGCGAAGGGCGGCCGGCCATGCTTCTGCGCATTGGAGAGCAAGTTGCGCAAAACCTGACGGAGCCGGATGCGATCACCGTTGATGGGGTGGGGATCCATCTTGGTCAAGATGTCGACCCCCACCGCTCGCATCGGGGCGATCACAGCCTCGACTTCGACTCTCGGGTCCACCTTCTCCCGCTTGAAGGAGAGGGCGTCGTCGTCTGCGCGCGCCGCGGTGAGTAGATCGTCGACCATGCGGCTGAGTTCGTCGGCCTCCATGGCGATGAGGGTTGCGAACTCGGTGGTGAGCTCCGGATCGCCGGCGATCTCCCTGTCGAGCAGGGTGGAGGCGAATCCGTAGATGCTGGTCAGAGGAGTCCTCAGCTCATGGGAGACGTCGGCGATGAAATCGTCCTTGGTCTGGGCAATCTCCCGCTGTCTGACCAGCTCCTGTTCCAGCTCCACCTGCCGTTGTCGACGTCGAATGCTGCGTCGGAACGTCACCACGGCCCCGAGGGGGACAACGAAGGCGACCAAGAACCGGGAGGCGTCGGCGATCCTCCCTGCCTCCTCCTGCGCCAGCTCGAGATCGCGCACCACGAGGTTCCGATCCGCCGCCAGGAACCCGGCCAGGTCCCGGTAGCTGGCGTCCATCGACTCCAGCTCCTGCTCGGAGACGCCCCCACCCTCGAGCAACCGGTCGAGGATTGACTCCACACGCACGATGAACTCGCCGCTCGATTCGAGCAGGGCATCATGGGCGATGGGCTCGGCCATCCGCTCACCTAGCCGCTCCACCCGACGCTCGAGCTCGGCAACCCCGGCCTGCGTCGCTTCCACCGCGCTGGTCACCTCGGAGCCGTCGGCCACACCTGCCCCAACTGCCGACTCGATCAGGAAGACTTGGACGGCCCGGTTACGGGTGGTGGCCGCAGCGCTCAGGACCGCTTCGTCGTAGATCCCGCGGGTGCCCAGTTCGGCGACCTGGACCGAGCTGCGGGCGGAGGTGAACACCGCAGCAAGGGAAACGACCAGGCCGAGCAGGGCGATGACGATCCCGGCCACCAGGCCGCTGCGTCTGTCGCGCCAACCCGCAGGTGCTTTGCTCGCCTCGACTTCGGGATCCGGCTCGGAGAATCCGTCATCCGCGCGCCGGCCAAACCGAAACAGACGCCTCTCCCTCATCGGTCTGCATCCTCCTCCCGGCGATCCCGGGCGAAGAAAGACAGGGCGAAGGCCCGGTTCTCGAACATGATCCAGATGATCCCGGCCATGAGCAGAGACACCGGAAGCATGATCGCCCTTCCGCTGTCGGTCATTGCATCGATCACGAACCCGAGGATCAGCAGAGGCGAGGTGACCGCGCCCGCCGCCCAGGGCGGCATCACCAGCTCGAGATGTTCGAGTAGGGAGCCCGACCACATCGCACCCATGCTCGAGGACGTCCCCTCCGCCGCGGGGACGGCCATAGCCGACACCGAGGGGTCGGGTTCGGAGGTGTTCAGCTGCTCGTTGGCCCGGCCGTCAACCGGTCCTGGAATGGTGGAGTCGGGTCCCCCCGGGCCTGGGCCCGAGGCCAGCAGGATCGTGGTGGTTGTCGAACCTCCGGGCTCGGTGGTGGTGGTGGCCGGGGGGTCCGTGGTGCTGGTCGAAGTACTGGAGGCAGCCGTGGTGGTCGTGGTCGGCTCGTTCGGCGGCCCCAGGGGAGTCGACCCGCGGTTCCCGGGACGATCGATAGTCGTGGTGGCGGAAACGATCGTGGTCGTGGTGGCCACCGTCGTCGTGGTCGTCGTGGTCGTCGTGACCGTGGTTGAAGTGGTGGACGTAGTGTCCTCTGTCTCGAACGTCAGCCGCGATGGGTATGTCGTCGTGTCATAGGCGAACCACATGTCGTCGTCCGAGTCGTCCCCGACCACGAGTTTCACCGCCAGGGCCCGGTTGGCGGCCATGGTGTGGGTCACCGAGCCGAATTCGAGGATGGCCATCTTCCAGCTGCCAGACTCCGACCACGGCTCCGTCTCTGCCACTGCCTGGCCCACCAGCGAGCAACTGGCCCCGGCTGCGTTGCAGTCGAGGAGGTAGGCCTCGACCCGGCCCCGCTTCTCGTCGTTGAAGTCCTTCATCGCGCTCCAAAAAGTGAGGCTCACCTGCGCGTCGATGTCCTGCCCGGTGGTCGACGAGACCCACACCTCGTGCTTGCTGGCATCGTTCTCCTTCCATCCCTTGCTGGTCTTCTGGAGGAGCAGACCGGGAGCAGAGTCCCGGTTGGCGTCGTAGTTGGGAAGGGACCCCGCGGTCGGTGTCACTTCGCCCAGACTGGCCTTGGGCACCCCTGTCGCCTTGAGGTAGAGCGCGGAGGTGGCCGCTTCGACGGGGCTCGCCGGCAACACCAGCATGGGCAAGGAGACGGCGAGGGCGACCACCATCATGACCGCCAGAGGTCGTCCGACGTTCGGACCTCGTTCCCCTGATCGGCCGGAAGCATTTGGACGCCTCGACCTGGCCATCGTCCCTGCTATCGGCATCGCCGCGGTCACGCTGAACCGGGGGCGAAGCCGGCGACACGGGACCCGGTGTTTCAGCCCTGAATACCCGGTGTTGCATGGGAGAAACCACTCTGACTAGTCACATCGAGCCGATCTGGTTTGGTCACCCGGCGATGAGGCGCGGGTCTCCCTCTGAGACTTCAGGGCACACACCCCGTTGATAGCCTCTACCAGCGGAGGCGCCTGATGAGACCACGACGATCGACTCTGGTGATCGGGTTGCTGCTGACGCTCGCCGCCTGCACCGAGACCGCGGTCGAACCGACCGCTCCGCCCGGAGTGTTTGCCCCAACACCGAGCATCGAAGGCGAGTCGGCGCCTTCGACGGGAGTTCGTCCCCAACCGCCCACGACCATCGACGTGGATCGGGCAATGATCGCCCGGGTGGATCCCTACACCCTCGAACCACTTCCTTTCCTGGTCCCGATCCCGATGGGCGACTCCGTCTGGGGCCAGCCCTCGCCCAACGGGGACTACTTCGCAGCGACCGCGTGGGACGACACCTCCGGGGCCGGAGAGATCCGGCTCATCGACGTGATGGCCTGGGAGCAGATTGGGGCTTGGCCGGAGTGGGCCGAGTCGGAGTTGTCGGTCCCCGACGACGGGACCGTCTACTTTCTCCGCAGTGGAGGATCAACCGGCACGCAGCTCCGTTCCCTGCAAACGGGAATGAGCGCGTCGGAGATCGTTGCCGAGCTCCCTGCCGGGTTCTCGGCGTGGGGGGTGGGCCAGCTGGTCGACCGTCGATTCTTGACATACGGAGCCCGTTCCGACCCGTCTGTTGGTATCGAGCTTGGATCGATCGTGATCGCTGAGATCGATACCGGAGCAGTGGCAACCATCGACCTTCCCGGCATTCGCATCGGCAACCTGGAGCCGGACGATGGCGAGCCGTGGTCGGGATACCTGCACGCCGCTCCTGTCTTCGTCCTGGATGGAGATGGGAGACGCGCCCTGGTGGTCCAGGCGGACCGGGACATCGTCACCGAGGTCGACCTGGAAACCGGAACGCTGACCGACCATCGGTTCTCACCAGAAGGGCCAAACGGTGCGATTGACCCCACCCGGATGATGCTGCAACGATCCGCCGCCTTGAGCCCCGATGGGAGACGGCTGCATGTCGCCACCCGGCAGCTCGAGCTCGATGCGACTGAGGACCCATGGTCCGTCACGATGACACCGCTAGGGATCTTGACCGTCGACACCACCACGTGGGAGATCTCTTCCCGTCTCGACGAGCCGATCGGTGAGGTATACCTCGCCCCCGACGGCGGGACTGCCCTCGCCTGGGGCTGGACCTCGGTCGAAGGCGACCAGATATATGAGATGACCTCCCACGGCCTGTATGTCTTGCGTGGAAACCCGTTGCAGGTGCTCGTCCATCATCCGCCTGGTGAGGAAGATCAGTGGCACGGACCGTTCTCCTTCAACCAGGACGCCGGCGTGGGTTATGTCACGAAATGGGGGCGGAACACCGGGAACTGGGTGGAGGTCATCGACCTTGCCTCGGGGCAGATCCTCAACTCGAGCGAGGGCGATGACTATCGCCAGATGTTCGGTTCGATCGGAGTCCTGGGCGTGGAGACTCCGTGACAACCGACCACTCATCCCGTCGCTAAGTTGTCGTCATGTTGGAAACTCGCCCTGAAGCCGCTGCGCAACTCGACGAGGAGCAGGTTGGCTGGCTGACCACCGTCACCTCCTCCGGCCAGCCACAGAGCTCGATCGTCTGGTTCCTCCGCGACGGTGACGACCTGCTCATCTACAGCCAGGCCGGGGCGGGCAAGCTGAACAACATCCGTGACAACCCCGAGGTGGCGTTCAACCTGAGAAGCGATCCCCAGGGCGATGGGTTCCTCACCCTGGAAGCCACCGCCTCCGTGGATCCCGCTCCCACCCCCGCTCATGAGGTGCCTGCCTACGTGGCCAAGTACGAGAACTCGATAGTGCGACTCGGGTGGGCGCCGCCCGATTTCGCACGGGAGTATCCGGTCCTGATCCGATTGAAGGTGACCCGACTCCGTTACTGGAAGGGTTGAGGCGCTCAGTCGACGCGGGTCAGCTTCTCGGCGACGAAGCGGACGATGCTGATCACCAGCGCCCCGAGGAACGTCGCCCAGAAGAACCCGGTCGACGAGATCCCCAGGTCGAGCCGTTCCGGAGCGGAGAGCCAGATCACCAACTGAAGGGCCAGGGCGTTGGTCACGAGGAGAAACAGCCCCAGAGTGAGGACCACGAGGGGCAGGCTGAACAGGTTCATGATCGGCTTGACCACTGCGTTCACCAATGCAACCAGCAAGGCGACGACCGCCAGCTTCCACAACTCCTCGTAGTCGAGCCCGGGGACGATGGAAAAGGCGATCCAGACCCCGAGCATCGTGATCGCCAGTCGCAGTATCAGCTTCATCGGCTCAACCTACCCGCCAAACCGATCTGGCGGCATCCCGATGACCCCCGGCTCCGCCACGAACACGGCACCCGCCTCCGGCTCAGGGTGGTCCAGGCCCTCTGTGGCGGTGGTGATGAATAGAAGTGATAGGTCGGCCCCGCCAAAGGCACAAGAGCTGGCCTGACTGGCCGGCACCGCGATCTCGGCGAGCAACCGACCGTCTCTGCTGTAGCGACGCACCGTCCCCGCGCCCCAGATGGCAACCCAGAGACAACCTTCGCCGTCGAGACACATCCCGTCGGGTCCGCCCTTGGCCTCCACATCGATCACACCCACTCGCTCCCCCAGAGGACCCTGCGGCGAATAGCGAAACCCGACGATCTGCCTGGTAGGCGTGTCGATGTGCCACAACGTGTCATCGACCCAAGCCAGACCGTTGGTGATTGTCAGACGGGTTCGCAAGACGTCCACCCGGAGGTCGGGATTCACCCGGTAGAGCGAGCCTGTCGGCCGATCGGCGGTGCGGGCCATGGTCCCAACCAGGAAGTTGCCGAACGGATCGCACTTGGAGTCGTTGGCCCGCGTGCCGGGATCGCCGGCCTCGATGCCCACCAGACGGTCCCAGGCTTCACCCTCACGCCGGTAGACCCCATCCGTCAGTGCGGCGATCAACCCTCCGTCCCGATCGAGGGCGACCGCTCCCACCGCGGAGGGGGTGTCGATGATCTCGGTGGCCCCGGTGCTGGGGTCGGTTCGGCGCACCTCCCGATCGAGGATGTTGACCCAGAGCAGGGTGCCGGTCCCGGTATCCCACACCGGGCCCTCACCCAGGACTGCGCCAGGTTCGGTCAAACGCTCAACTTGCACACCACCACTCTCGCGCATCGGATGACATCTCGTATCAGGGGGACATCTCCCGTCTCTATCCCGGCGACAAGGACACACGGTCCTCGTCGAGACAGGAGGAGAATCATGTCTACGAATGTTGGCACCACATCAGGATCCGGGCGTTCCGGCCGGTTCCTCGGGATGGCTGCGGCCGGCCTGGCCGTCGTCATCGCAGCCGGGTTTGTCTTCGCGTTCAACAGCGGGAACGAATCCCCGCTGACGGCTGCTCAGCCGGTTGCAGGCAGCACGTTCTCGGTCATCGGTGGCGAGGCCAACCAAGTCCCCGCCGCCGCCCGAGTGCCCGAATCCGACGTCTCCTTGAACATCGAGAAGATCAGGCTCGGTCTGGGAGCCGGCGTGGCCGGCACCAACTTCTCGGTCATCGGTGGCGAGGCCAACCAAGTCCCCGCCGCCGCCCGAGTGCCAGCCACCGAAACCACCCTCAACATCGAGAAGTACCGGTTCGAGCTGCAGAATGCGGTTCGCGGCCTCGATATCGCCTCACAGCGCTATGAGGAGTATGCCGGGATGCTGGCCAATCAGCACGCTGCCCAAATGGCCAAGCAGCAGGCAATGTGGGAACAGCGCTTCGACGATCTGGTCGAGCGATTCGAGAACCAGGCCAACGGAGGCACCGGGCTGCGCCCGATCCAGGGCAGGTTCTGACCGAACAGCCATACACAAACGAAGAAGGGGGCCGTTCACCCGGACGGCCCCCTTCTTCTCGTGCCGGTTCGGGCAGCAAGCCGGCCCCACTGGTCGCCTGATAATCGAAGGCGAGACTCGACGGGATCCGCCCTGTTGGAGCAAGACGCATTCCGCGCTCGGTGGGCAAGACCGTTCCGCTGATGACAGCACGACGACCCAACTTTCCGGAGTGGGCATGCAGAATGAGCGACCGCCTCGCGTCGACAAGAGCTGCCTCATGGCAGCTCTTGTCGCTAAGGAATAGAGGGGACCCCCCGCCGGGAGGCGGGGGGTCGATCACTGCGTTGGCGAGGCGAATGCCTCTGCGATCTACACGGCTGGGCGGACAACGAGACGCCTCGGGACCTGCGGTCGGTGCTTCTCCTGAGTCCCGCTCTCCCTGGCACGGCCCAACCACCGTTTCACCGGGTTGTCGAGTTGTACCGGGTTCCGCTTCGCCCAGGTCGAGCTCCGAGTGTTGCCCGGATCCTGAGTTTGGGACTTGTCGACCATGTGCGGCCTTTCCTCGCTGACGACCGTCGTGATGACGGTTCAATGATGGAGAGGGCCCACTGGTGCTGGTGATACTCGGATGGTGCGAAAGCTCAGAGGACCGTCCACTCGGTCTTCACCACTTCCAGGTTCCCCGGTGTGCGGAAGACGAGGCTGATCGGGCCGGGAAGGACGCCCTCGAAGTCGAACCGTCCCAAATCGTCGGTCTCATCGAGGATGGCCGCCCCGGCGACGTGAAGCTCGACCGTCGCCTCTCGGGCCGGCTCGATCTGGCCGATGAGACGGCCGGTCACGGCGTGGTACTCGATGTCGATGGTCCAACTGCCGGCTTCGAAGGAAAGCATCCGGGCGGTGGCGGTGCTGCGCACGCCGGCCGGAGTGGTCTGATCGTTGGAGTCGTAGGCGATCTCGGCAAGTTCGGCGTCGATCGTCCGCCAGGAGAAAGCGGCCTTGGCGAACTCTGTGACGTCGGTCGGGACCGGATCGGCTTGGTCGAGCCCCTTGTGAAGGAGGGACATGAGCCTGTCTTCATTGTGACTCGTCGACTCACTCATACGTGTCTCCTCCTGGGTGAATAGAGCCGTCACCTTCCTCGCTGATACGCGAAATCATGGCAGCCTTGAGCCTCTCGAGACAGCGTGATCGTGTGGGGCCGAGACTTCCGATTGGCCTCCCGATCAGTTCCGAGATCTCTTCGTAGCTGAGCGGGGGCTCGGTGGTGAGCAGGCGGAGCAGCTGCTGACACTCTCCACTCAGTGTCCTGAACGCGGCGACGACGCTTCTGGCCTCGTCGTCCTCGATCAACATCGTCTCCAACGACGGAGCTTCGTCGGCGATGTCGTACTCGAAATCGGTCGGTACCGTCCGCTCCCTCAACCCCATCACCCGCATCGCCTCGCGGCGACATGTCGTGGCAAGCCAGCCGGGAAGACGTTCCGGGTCGGAGATCCGGTGGCAATTCTCGACGAGTCTCAGCCAGACGGTCTGGCTCACATCCTTGGCGGTGGCTTCATCGAGCCGGAACCCGCGTGCAATCGACCACACCATCTGGCTGAACCGATCGACCAGCGCGTTCCATGCCGCCTGGTCGCCATCGGCAGCCCTGGCGAGCAGTTCGCCGTGCGTGGCTCGCGCCAAGGACGCCATTCGTGTCATGGTACGGATGGGAGGGATGCGAGGGCTTTCAAATACACCAAATCTCAGTCTGCCCCGATGCAGACGAACGAGCTGGCCGCGATGTACCCCTCCGGGGTGTCGGCGACCAGGGATTGCGCTCGATGCAGGGCCTCAGCGGGAGATAGACCCGAGACGAGGCCTCGATGCAACTGCACCATCAGGTCCTTGGTCGCTGTGGAGTCGGGCACGAGGCCGACACTGGCGATGATCGACCTGGTCCCCATGCTCAGAAGCGCCGAACTGAGCCCCATCAGCTCCTCACCGGGGTGCGTCTCGGTGAATCCGGAGTCACAGGCTGACAGGACGACCAGATCGGGCGAGGAGCCAAGACGTTCGATGTCGTAGACATTCAGATCGCCATCGGCGAGACGCAGCGAGGAGAACATCGGGTTTTCGAACTGAAAGAAGGCGTGGCTGGCGATGTGAGCCAGACGCGCCCGATCGAGATGCGCCAGGACCCTCTCGACTGAGGATCGAGCGGATGAGATCACCTTGGGCCGCTCATGAACTCTCGCCAAGGCTCTGACCTCGGCGTCGGCCACTTCGAGGTCAGGACCTGCCGCGAGCAGCGTCCCCTCTCCCTTGACGGCCGCCTGCGCGGATCGGTACCAGAGATGGGCGGAGGGACTGACAGCCACTGGTCGGTCCTGACAGGTGGGCAGCGCCCACCAAGGGATCGAGTGGAGACGGGCAGTTGGGATGACGACGAGCGGCCCGGCGGAGACGCGCAGCGATCCGAACACGAGGTCATCGATACGTGTTGCGATCTCTCGAGCCGCACTATTCGACCCCCGACCACGGGCGAGCCGTCGCATTGCGAAGCGAAGGCTGTGTATCTCCCTGGCAACCTGAGACTCGGGTCCGAGATTCTTCAATCGGAACCGGTTGTCGTGAATGACCACCGCCCAGATCACTCCGTCGAGGGTGCCCAGCTGAATCATCGTTCTGCCGCCGAGGGCGTCGGCGACATCCTCAGCACTGACAACCAGGTGCTCGTCGCCTTCTCCTCGGGTCAGCCGTGCCCGATCTCGGATCGCTGCCTGAAGACGTTCCTGTCGTTTGAAGAGTCGACTTGCAGTGGGACCCGTAGCGCCTCTCGCCTCGCTTGTCACATACCTCAGCTCCGCAAGTTGTTCGGCAAGCTCGACATCGGTTGGAGGTTTCACCGGCCGCCGCATCAGCGCACGACCCCGTCGCAACTCCATCCAGCGATACACGCGCCGAGGTCGACCCGACTGCAGAGCCAGCGACAGACCGAGGTTCCCCAAGTCTCGACCGTGGCGGTCCACTCCCATACGGAGGTCGGTGGCGCCAATCGCCGCCTGATACTCGCTCAGGAGCCGCATCCCGCTTCGGGCCGTCGCATCGGCCCCACGTGTATCACCCGAGAGTCGTCTCATGGTTGCCTTGGCCAGACACGATTGGAGACGGGCCTCGATCGGACCAGAGTCACGTTCAGCCACCCATGACAGGTCAGCCAGCACCGCGTCGTCCGACGTGGTCTCGGCTCCAATCACTCCTGCCAGCAGTCTCCCCCGCCGCGCCGCCAACAGCTGACCTTGGCTCTCGAGGACCTCTGCTGCTTCCCTGGCTGCCGAGACGAGAGCCGGATGATCTGCACCCAACTGGTGCTGAACCTGGATACCGACGAGACGTGCGTTGGCCGCCCAGGTGATACGCCCTTGCTCGGCGAACATCGTTGCCGCCTGATCGGCCCAGCTCAGAGCTGCATCAACCTCTCCGGCTAGCACCGCTGCCTGAGCACCCACCAACCTGGCCTCCGCTTCGTCCTCGGCCAGACCCGCCCGCTCGAGATCGACCACGATTTCTCGAGCCAACACGACCGCCTCGCGGTACAGCCCGCCCGAGAGCAGCACCTCACAGCGGCTGACCTGACTCTCGAAGGCAGTGCCCAGGAGATGGACGAGCCCCCGCCTGCTCTCCTCGAGCAAGGCCATGGCGAGCGGCAAGTCTCCCCGTAGCGCCGCCAGCACACCCAACGCGTGATCCTCCCCCGCTACTCCGATCCCCCTGTGGTCCTCGGCGTCGATCGCCCGCGCTCGTGTCAGATCACTCTCGGCTTTCGATAGATCCCCGATTGCCATTCGCACCATCGCCCGGTTGCGAAGTGTCATTGCAATGGACTCTCGATCCTGGGCCGCCTCGAACATCGGGAGAGCATTCGAGAAATGCGTGTTCGCCGCCCTGACCTCCCCCATGCGAGCGAGGATGCTTCCGCGCTGAAACTCGATCTCGGCTGAGAGGGCTTGGTCGGCGAAGTGTGCTGCGTCGGTCAGGCTGCGGAGAGCCGATGCATTGTCGCCTGATATCGCCAGAGACCCGGCCAGCGACATCAATGCTGAGGACCGCAGAGATCGGTTGCCGGCGAGATCCGCCTCTTCAACCGACTTCTTGCCGTACTCGAGGGATAGATCCATGTCAGCGCCAAGCCGGGAAGCGATGCCAACGGCTCGGAATACCGTCGATCGTGAGACGTGGTCCTCGACTGGTAGCGATACGAGCATTTCGTGCCCGACAAGCAGCGCGGCTCGTGGATCGGACTGTGCTGTCTCGAGCAGTTCGGTTGGACTCGGCAGTTCATGAGAAAGCCCCGACACCAGCGTTCGCTCCAGGATTAGGTTTTGGTGAGGACGAGCCGCGTTTCCCGCCTTCGGGCGGTTCTCCGCGATCACTCCAAAGCTATATCAGCCGGGGCCGAGTCTGGGGGCTGTCATGAACGCACGGAGACGGGTCACTTCGCTGATGGTGCTCGCATTGCTCGCAATGGCGTGTAACACCGATCCGACCACAGATGCTTCTGGGGAACCTTTACCCAATGCCACGGTCGACCCTTGCTTCTACCTGACCGGGTACGTCGTGGTCGAAGAAGGGCAGGGTGATGCCGCCATTGAATACCTCGATGACTTCGAGGGCACGTATTCTCACGTGTCAGCCGGTGAGGTCCTGGGCGAAGACTCGACCGCGGTCGAGGACCTGGATAACGCGCTCGACCTCCTTTCTGTCTCGGAGGACCCGCTCCGGGTGATTGCCGCAATGGAGGACGAGTTCACCGCAGCGCCCCTTCACGCGATCGGGCTTGCCGCGCATTGGGCATTCAAACCGGGTACCGACCCCATCCCGACCGATGCTCAGCTCGACGACCCCACAACCGGTCTTGGAGACGGCTTCATCGGTGTCGTCGATTCAGGGATCGTCGATTGGGAAACGGCCGAAGGTCTTCCGGACTGGATGTCCCCTGAATTCGTTGATTACGAGCCCGCCTGGGATATCGAAGACCTGGGGACAGAATCAGCTGAGGCCAGCCATGGGACGTTCGTCACGTCTCTGATCCGCCAGCTCGCACCAGCATCCAGGGTCTCCTTCGCCAGGGCCCGCCCGGTGGCGACAACGGACATCGTTGCGCACGGGGAAGCCCTTCCCGGGGGGCTGCAATACGTCTCGACCGAGCTCCACGTGGCGGAGGCCATCGTGAGATTGATGAATCGAGGTCAGAACATGACCGCCTTGAACTTGTCTCTTGGCACATACACCTGTCAGCCAGGAGAAGATCCAGAGATGATTGCACTGATGGCCGCCCTCGATCTCTGGTTCGCCGCCCACCCCGACGCTCTAGTCTTCGCGGCGGGAGGAAACGAGATGTACGCCGAGCCGTTCTGGCCCGCCGGTCTCTCCCTCGGCTCGTTCGATTCTTCCAAGTACCCAAGTATCGACCCGAACGCCGTCCGGGGAATCGGCGCCATCAATGAGGACGGAGTGCAGGTGGTATGGGCCCAGGAGACAGCCGCTACGGCCTTGCTCGTCCCGAAACAGGCGCCGAACCGTGCCTGGGTCAACAACGTGTCTCCCGGCTGCGACCTCCTCGGTCTTCGTGGCGGGTTGGACTCCCAGGGAAGGGGGGTGGTTGCCTGGAGCGGCTCGTCGTTCGCCACTGCGGTGAGCACCGCCCGGTACGCAGCAGCGGTCGACTCAGGTACCTCTGCGCAGCCGGTCGATCACGGATACGATCCCGACCTACCCCACGAGCCCCATCGGTCCTGCGATATCAGTTGAATCAGACCGCCGGAAGCTGCGGCCGACGGTCGGCTTTGAGCGTCTTTCCGATCGTGAGCAGTACATGAACGATCGCCTGGAACACCCGATCCACCAGTCTCGGACGGGCCGGTCTCACCGACCTGACGAGACGTCGGTTTTCCGCCTCGCCGCGAAGCCGACTCATCCTCTGCTGGGCTGCAGCGCCATTCATGTCGTGGGTGTACGGGTGCATCTCTGCCTCCTCCGGTCGGTGCGGCGGCTGCCACACATGAGGAGGAGTGAGGAGCCCCACGCCTGATACAGGTTCCTCAGACCTGATCGCGTTTTCGGGCCCGATGTGCCGCCACGTTCTCCCGGGAGGTGCAGGTCTCCGAGCAATGAAGACGAGATCGATTCCGTGACGTGTCGACGAAGACATCGTCACAAGTGGCCGCCTGACAGATGCCAAACCGGTCGAATCCACCTTCGATCAAGGCAACGGTCAGGCCCATGGCCGTGATCGCTCCCAGGTTGCGGGCAAGCGTGCTGCCCTCGGATTCGAAGTGCAGATGAGGCGTCGAGCCGTGGAGGCTCACTCGGGGGACGGCTTCCACGTCGGAGAGCAACCCATTGAGCACGGCGGCCGCGTCCTCCTCTGTCGATGCCTCGAAGACCTGACGGAGACCGGTGCGGAGAGAACGCACCTCCTCCAGATCCGACTCGTCGGGCACCCAATCAGAATGGCCCCATACGCCGTCATGGGCTTCGATGAACTCCGCCAGAACGGTCGGAGACGTCAGCTTCTCCCTCTCGGAGACGACGTCGTACGAGTTGACCAGGTCCACCGCCATCTGCACCGGCTGGTCACCGTAATGCGAGAAATCCATTTGACTCCTTACCTTTCACGCCGCTACCATGTAAGGTACAAATTAATTATAGACCTCAACATGGATCCTGGACCAGAAATGACCATCGATAGGAGTACGCACCAGAAAGCTCCCCGAGCTCTGATCATCGGCGCCCTCCTCGCCGTCTATTTCATCTGGGGCTCCACCTATCTCGGCCTCAGGTTCGGGCTGGAGGGATTCCCCCCGTTCATCCTCAACGGTCTCCGCTTTCTCATCGCAGGAGGCATCCTCCTTCTCTTCCTGGCGGTCAGGGGCAAGCTGTCCGCCACCCGACGCCAGCTTTGGAACGCGGCGCGGATGGGGTTGGTCCTCCTCGTCGGGGGAGTCGGACTGGTGACGATCGCCGAGGACCTCGGTGTCGGATCAGGCATCGCCGCAACGGCAGTCGCCGTCATACCGGTTTGGGCAGCGCTCATCAGCGGGCTGTTCGGCAACTGGCCGCACCGGCGCGAATGGATCGGCCTCGGCGTCGGGTTGGCGGGCGTCTTGGTGCTGGCTCAAGAGGGTGACTTCCAGGCGAGCCCGATGGGCATGGCCCTGATCGTCATCTCACCGATCATCTGGGCCTTCGGGTCGGTGTGGGGAACGAGGCTCGATCTGCCCGAGTCGTCGATGACCACCACCGTCGAACTACTGACGGCAGGTGTGTTCATGATGATGATCGGACCGCTCTTTGGTGAGCGGATCACGGAGCCGCCGTCGGCGGTGGCCTGGGCCGCGCTGGTCTACCTGGCGATCCTCGGCTCGCTTGTGGCCTTCACCGCCTTCATATTCCTGGTCAAGACGGTGCGCCCCGCCCTCTCCACGAGCTACGCCTACGTCAACCCCGTGGTCGCCGTGGCGCTCGGTCTGACACTCGGCGCAGAGGTAATCACCGGACCCGTCTTCATTGCGCTCCCGTTGATACTCGCCGGCGTCGCCCTCGTAGCCACCGCTGGCCGAACCGGCCGCGGTCGGGACACGACGCCGGTTCGATCCCCCACCGCCGATCTTCAGGAAGAGGCTGCGTGAACTCAGCCGACCGCCCTGGTCAGGAAGGTCGCAGTCTCTGCCCTGGTCAGGAGACTCTGAGGACAGAAGCGATCGTTCTCCGGCGGATTGCAACCCTTGGTGATCCCAGCCGCAGCTAGACGGTTGATCGCCCCTTCGAGGACGTGGCCTTCGTCGTCGGTGAAGTAGTCGGTCGTCGTCGCTGGGAGGCCCAGAGCCCTGACGATGAACGTGGCGAACTCCGCCCTCGTCATCCTCCGGTCAGGGCAGAACCTCGTATTCGCCGGAGGGTTGCACCCCATCGTGATCCCCGCCTCGGCGACCTTGTTGACCCCACCCTCGAGGATGTGGCCGTCGTCGTCGGTGAAGTAGTCCTGCGACGGCTCCGGAAGCCCGAGGGCACGGGCGAGGAATGTGCCGGCTTGCGCTCGGGTGAGCACACCCTCCGGGCAGAACTTGTCGTTGAACGGCGGGTTGCAGCCAACAGTTGTCCCAGCGGCGGCCATCGCCTCGATCCCGTTCTTGTGAACACTCCCCTCGTCGTCGAAGAACCGGCCCTGGAAGACGAGGGGGATCGGATCGACACAGTCGGGATTGCGCAACCTGAACCATCCTTCGATCGGCCGCCCGGTGGAGGTGTTTCCCACGTAGACCTCGATATCACCGTTCTGGTCGAAGGTTTGGATGTCGGCCCGCCCGTCCCCGTCGTAGTCTCCGGCAGCGAGAGAGAGGATGCCGCCGGCCGGCTTGCCTATCGGAAGCGCTTGCTCCACCACCCAGGAGCCTCCGCTGGTGCGCAGGACCTCGATCTTCGCTCCCCCGCTGTCGTAGAGGGCGAAGACCTCGGGGACATTGCCCCCATCCCTGTCCGCCACGGCCAGCCCGAGCGGCGCCCCTGACGGGAGAGCCCCGGTGTGGAGCAGGTCTCCCCACCCGGCCCCGCCGTAGACGCGAAGCATCCCATCAGATGAGACGACCCAGAGATCGGCGCGACGGTCGCCGTCGAAGTCGGCGCCCGCCACGGCAGCCATGTCGGCGGGCAGTGGAGTGCCCGTGCTGGTGACGTCGTCGTATCCACCCCGTCGCGTAGCGGTCACCGCCGTCACCTGAGACCCGGTGAACAAGGTCACCAGGTCCTCTCGCGAGTCTCCATCGATGTCCGCAAAAAGAGTCTGGTCGGCGCCAAGCACGGCCGGGTCCGGGATATGCCATCGCTGCACCGAACAGGAGTCAAAGCCTCGGGCGGCAGTTGAGATATCGAGAACCGCACCGGTCGGATGGCTACGGATGCCGACCACGTCTGGCGCACCGTTGCCGGTGGCATCGGCGACCCCGAACTCATAGCGGTCGAGCACCGGGGCGAACTCGGTCGGATGACTCACACTCACCGTCCCATAGGCGCGGGACGTCGTGCGCGGTGGACGGGGCGCCATGGCATCGGCGACGCCATCCGTCGTACCGGGGCCGATCCAGGAGAAGTGCATCGGGTCCTTCGCGTCCTCCCAGTCGCCCCCCCAGCAGAATCCGGCATCTCGCCATACCTGCACGTACCAGCCGGGCATGTTCGTGATGAGCTTGCCGTCACTCCGGTAGGGATTCTGGTGATAGTTGAGGTCGATGGCGGTGCCCAGCGCATGTCGTGACAGCTGATAGGCATCGCCAATGGTGCGCCCGTAGTAGGAGCTGACCCGGGACACCCGATACACACGTCCTGCGGCCGCCTCCGCCGCCAGGCCCTGCGTCACCTTCTGGAATGCCGGCAACGCTGAACGGTGCACTTTGACCCGCTGCCCACCGCTTCCCGGAACCGTCCAGTAGACCAGATCTGCCCAGACCTGGGTCAGATTGCGCCCGAAATAGGTTCCGAACGGCCCGAGGATCGGCTCACTGCTGGAGATTGCGCCGGACTTGGACATGTTTGGAGTGCGGGTGTACGGCTCACCGCAGGCGGTGGCCTCGGAGAAGTTGTCCCAACGAGTCGAGGTGTCCGCGGCCTGCGCCGGTCTGGACGCCAGTACCAGGGCGCCGAGGAGCAACGTCGTGAGGACCACGGCCCGGGCCCGACCCGGCCAGGTCCGGGTCACGACTGACCCTCCCTGATCACGAGGAGAGAGTCGGCCGCCGACTCGGGCGCCCACACCTCGCCAGGTCGGCCGAGGATCTGGCGTACATTGCCCGGGTTGTGAGGTAGCGAAAAGACCTCGAACTGCTCCGTTTTGGGGTCGAAGCGCACCATCGAGTTCGACCTGAAGTCGCTCGCCCAGACGATGTCCTTGTCATCGACGTACACCGCGTAGGTCTGCGGGCTGTCACCGGGGAGCGGCCATGTCTCCCATAGATTGGAGCCCGGTGTGTAGCGACTCAGATTTCCCGAGTCCCACTCGCTGACCCAGATTCGGCCCTCCGAGTCCGACCAGACCCGGCGGGCCCCCTGATCGGGTGTCGGAGGATCGATGACGGTCGCCACACCATCACTCTCGATCCGGGCTATGTGTGAGCCGGCAAGGGAGGCGTAGTAGACGACTCCTTCGGGGGTGGTCGTGATCCCGTACGGTCCCCGGCCCTGCGGTGCGGCGAAGATATCCATCTCCCCGGTGGCCGGGTCGAGGGACCCGTAGAACCCATTCTGCCCGGTGAACCAAAGGACGCCCTGACCATCGAAGCTGGCCGTGTTCAGGTTGGCATCGGGGACATCGTCGGGCAATCCAAAGACCGTCACGACATCGGTGCCTGGATCGAAGCTCACGATCGCGTTCAGCCCACTGTCGGTTACCCAGGCCGTGCCATCGTCATCGGTGATCACGCCGTGTGGCGCCGACCCCGGACCGAGATCGATGTGTCTCGTCTCACCACTGCCGGGATCGAGCCAGCCCAGCTCTCCCGAGGCCTGGGCGGTGTACCAAACCCCACCATCGATGGCAGGGGCAACGTCGTGGGGGCCGGATCCCGCCGGAACCGGGAACGAGACAAGCTCGAGATCCTCCAGAGGGGGTGCCGGCGCCAGGGTGGTCGAGCTCGTTGCTTGGGGAAGACTGTCCGAAGTGGTCGCCACTGGGGACGCGGTCGTCGCCGGCGGCGCGGTCGACGTCGTGATGCCGGGTTCCTCCGTGGCCGAGGTGCAGGCCATGGTCGAAGCAACAATCACCGTGAGCAGTGAGCGCCTCACCGGGGCAGCCTAAGCAGGCTCCCGCGTTAGGCCTACTGCGACGTGCGCCGGTCCGTACCGGCCGCCACCTGCCGGTATGAGGCCAGTGCACCGGCCACTCCACCATGCCAGGGCGCCCCGTGCCCGGGCAGCAACCATGCCGCCCCGACGTCGTCGAGTTTCCCAAGCGAGGCCAGGGCCTGCACCGGGTCCATTGTGAAGGGCGCCGGGGCCGGCCCCTTCGCACCGGTGAGGACGTTCCCCGTGGTCATCGCATCCCCGACGAACAGGGCATCGACCGCAGGAACGTGGATGGCCACACTCCCAGGGGTGTGCCCGGGGACGTGGATGACACGGGGGGAACCGGGTAGCTCCAGGACGTCACCGTCGCCGAAGGTCACTACCTCGGAGACAGGGGTGATCCTGAGACCTCCCCTCCGCCCCGAGTACCAGAGGAAACGGAGCACAGGCCCGGGGCGCATCTTCCCCCACGAGATCTTCTTCTTGATCTCGCCCCGGGCAAGGGTTGTGTCCGCCTCATGGACGTAGATCGGCACACCGTGCTCGCCTCGCAGTCTCTCGGCAAACCCGACGTGGTCCGTGTCACCATGGGTCAGGACCACCCCGCGTACGTCCCCGAGGGAGCGGCCCATCGCGTTCAGCTCCTCTTCGACTTCGCCAAACTGACCCGAGAGACCGGCATCGACGATGGTGACCCCCGAGGCGTCCTCCACCAGATAGACGTTGACCTGGTCGGAGCCGACGCGATGGAGCGAGGGAGCGAGGAGCATCGACCGCAGCCTAGGGACGGCTCAATAGGCGTTGGCCACCATCAGCTCTTCGCACGGGAAGAGAGTGATCACCTTGCAGCCATCCGCGGTCACCACCACCTCTTCCTCGATCCGGGCCGCCGACCGGCCGTCACCGGCCGGTGCGTAGGTCTCCAGGGCGAAGACCATCCCCTCCTTGATCTCGATTGGTGCGTCCAGAGAGTTGAGACGGCTGATGATCGGCCTCTCGTGGAGACCGACACCGACCCCATGCCCGAACTGGAGACCGAATGCATCCATCTCGTTCTCGAAGCCGAATTCCTCGGCGCGTGGCCAGACCTTGGCGATCTGATCTGTGCTCGTCCCGGGCTTGACCAGGTCGATGGCGGCGTCCATCCACTCCCGGGACTGCTTGAACGCATCGCGCTGGGCATGGGTGGCGCGGCCGACGACGAAGGTGCGGTAGTAACAGGTCCGGTACCCGTTGAAGACATGAATGATGTCGAAGTAGGCCTGATCCCCCGGGCGAATGAGCCGATCGGAGAAGACGTGGGGATGCGGGCTGCATCTCTCCCCGGCGATCGAGTTGATCGCCTCTACGAATTCCGAACCCATCTGAAACAGTCGTGCATGGGCCAGACCCACGACATCTGATTCCCGAATCCCCGGTTTCAGTGCCTCGAAGATGTCCTGGTAGACACCGTCGACCATCGCACAGGCCTGAGTCAGCAACACGATCTCATCGTGGCTCTTGATCTCCCGAGCCTTCATCATCGCCTGCTGGCCGTCGACGACGTCGAGCTTCTCCGCCAGGAGCGCGTGAAAGACCCCGGTCTCGGCCATATCCACTCCGAGCCGCTCACCGGCCAAGCCCTCGGACTCGAGTGCCTGACGGATCTCACGGGCGGCACGAGCATGAAGCCCGGCCTCGGGGCCGATCGCGCCCTGCAGGCCGGTGTTCCCGCCCACCGAGTTCTCGGTGTCGTACATGTGCGGGAGCTGGAGCCGATGGGCCTTGGCCGCCGATCCGAAGTCCCAGATCCGGGGTCTTCCCTCGCGAGTGACCAGGGCCCAACGCTCTCCCTTGTTGAACGCCCAATAGCCGATCTGGGTAGCGGTGGTGTAGCGAATGTTGGACGTCTCGAACAGGAGCAATGCTCCGAGATCCTCTTCCTCCATGAGTTGCCTGGTGCGGGCGAGCCTGTGCTGGCGAAGTCGCTCGAAGTCGACCCGGGTCTCCCAGTCGACAGCCAGGACGCCTGGCGCCGGGCTGGTGGCTACGGGGAACTCATCTCTCATGGATTTCTCCTTGTTCTCAACTGGTCGACCGGAGGTGTACGGCAATGGCGCTGAGGTCACGATCGCCGTAGCCGGCATCGATCGCCTCCCTGACTATGGACAGATCCACTCGAGCCTGCGCCATTGGTGCGCCGACCCGTTCTCCCAGGCCGGTTATCAGCTCGAGGTCCTTGGCCACCAGATCCAGGCTGAAGGCCACGGGAGCGCCATCGGGGTCCTCATAGGCGGCCCGCTTGTATTGGACGAAGGGGGCGCCCCCTGCCCCGGTGGCGAAAACCTCGTATGCCGTCTTTCGATCGACACCTGCCTTTTCGGCCAGGACCAGGGCCTCCGAGAGCGAGACGTTGAGACCGTGGACGAGGGCGTTTACCGCCAGCTTGGTGGCGGCCCCCGACCCACGTTCACCGGTATGAACAATGCGGGCCCCGAGCACCTCCAGCACCGTGCGCACCCTCTCCAATGCGTCTTCGTCACCACCCACCATGATTGTGAGCGCGCCTTGCTCGACTGTCGCCACGCTGCCCGAGACCGGTGAGTCGAGGAGGGTGGCGCCGGTTGCATCCACCTCACTTCCGACTCTTTCGATCACTTGGGGGTCGATGGTGCTCATCTCACAGATCACCAGACCAGCATGAGACCCCTCGATGACGCCGCCCGGACCGAGGTAGGCGTTCTCCACCGCTTCGTTGTCGGCCAGGCTCGAGATTGCCACCCCGGCGAGGGACACGGCTTGAGCGGGGCTCTCGACCACCGTTGCGCCGGTGCCTGCGGCGATCACCTCGGCTTTGGCCGGGCTTCGATTCCAGAGGACCAACGGATGCCCGGCGCGATGGAGGGCCCCGGCCATGGCCGCGCCCATGCGGCCGATCCCGAGGACGGCCACTGTCGACTGGTTGTCCGCGTCACTCAATGCTTAGTGACACTACACACTTCGCCCCTGCTATCTCCCTTCCAGATGCCGGGTGGCGAAGTCGGCCACATAGCTTCCTATCGCCAGGCTGGCAGTGGCTCCCGGTGATGGCGCGTTGAGGACATGAATGGTCGATCCCGACTCCTCGATCACGAAGTCGTCGACCAGCCGTCCATCCGACGCCAAGGCTTGGGCTCTCACCCCTGCCCCACCGCGGACCAGATGATCGCGCCTGATCCCCGGGACCAGAGACTGTGCCGAACGTGCATACATCGAGCGCGATCGTGACCGGATCATCTCCTTTGCCCCGGTCCACCAATGCCTCCGGACGAGTCTCCTGAACCCAGGGGCGGCCAGTGTCGCCCGCAACTCCGCCCAGTTGGGGCTCCTGTCCCGATAGTGCTCTCTGCCCAGCGCCAGCACTGCGTTTGGGCCGACTTCCACCTTGCCGTCGATGCGCCGGGTGAAGTGGACACCGAGAAAGGGAAATCGCGGGTCGGGGACCGGGTAGATCAGTGCCCGAACCAGCTCCGCGGCCTCGGGAACGAGGGTGTAGTACTCGCCGCGGAACGGCACGATGCGGACCGGGCTGGACACACCGGCGAGACCCGCGACGAGGTCGGATTGGAGCCCGGCGCAATTGACCAGGACCCTGGCACGAATCTCCTTGTCTGCGGCATGAATCCTCACCCCCGCCGTGTCGTGGGTGATCGACTCGACCGGGTGCCGGATGAGGATGTCGGCCCCTCCCGCGCCGAGGATGGCGGCCAACCTCGCCGCCACGGCCGGGAAGTCGACGACACCGGCCTCAGGCACATGGAGAGCATCGATGCCGGTGGCCGATGGCTCGATCTCACGGAGACCCGCAGGGTCGAGGCGTCTCATGCCGGCGAGCCCATTCGCAGCGCCGCGCCGCTCCAACTCGTCGAGAGCTGCGACCTGCTCCGGTGTGACTGCAATCACCAGCTTGCCGGACTCCTCGAAGCCGATCCCCTCCTCGATGCAGAACTCCTTGAGCCGTCGCCGCCCTTCCACGCAGAGACGAGCTTTCAGGGATCCGGGCCTGTAGTAGAGACCTGAGTGGGCGACACCGCTGTTGTGGCTGCTCTGATGGGCGGCGACCACGGCCTCCTTATCGAGGATCGCAATGCTGATGCCCTGGTGGGACTCGCTCAGAGCCTTCCCGACGCACAGGCCGACCAGACCAGCTCCGACTATGCAGACGTCATAGATCACATTCGGGCCCGAAATCCTGTCACGACGTCTCCTCCTGGGCGGTGGGGACACTAGCTGGAAGGCCAGGGGTGCTCAGTCTCACTGCACAGTGACGGAGCGGCGGGGTTAGGATCCGGAGACCTGACTTAGCTAGGAGAAGCCACATGGCCGATGGAACGGTGTTGATCGTGGGCGGCACGGGCGGCCTCGGACATGAGCTGGCCCGTCATTACCTCGACAAGGGCCGCGAAGTGATCATCACAGGAAGGGACGCAGAAAGGTCCCGCGCCAGTGCCTCCGAACTGGGCCCGGGTGCCACCGGTCTTGGCCTCGACCTGAGCAAGCCCGAAACCATCGCAAGCTCACTGGAGGCGGTGGGCCCGGTCGACAAGCTGGTATTGGCCGCAATCGATCGGGACAACAACCCGCTTCGGGACTACAACCACCTGAGCGCGACCAATCTGGCGACCATGAAGGTCGTGGGCTACACCGAGACCATCCACTCCCTGATACCCAGACTCTCCGACGACAGCGCCGTTGTCCTGTTCGGGGGACGGGCCAAGGATCGGCCTTACCCGGGGTCCACCACGGTCACCGCAGTGAACGGGGCCGTCTCGACCATGATCGTCGCCTTTGCCATCGAGTTGGCACCGATCCGATTCAACGCCATCCACCCCGGCATCGTCGGCGACAGCCCGTACTGGGAAGACAAGCCACTCGACGCAGTCATAGCCCGCACCCCGACCAAACGGTTGGCAACTATGGCGGACGTCGCCGACGCCACAGTGTTCCTGTTGGAGAACCGCTCTGTGAATGGGGTCAATCTTTATGTCGACGGTGGCTGGCTGCTCATGTAGTCCCCGGCGCCGGAGCGACCATCCCCGAAGGATCGGTGGAGGCCCCGGTTGACCGAGGAACTCGAAGGCATCGGCGATCGGCTCCGGGTCGAACGCACCAGGGCCGGGATCAGCCAACGCGAGCTCGCCCGGAGACTCGGCCTCTCGGCGAGTCTCATCTCGCAGCTGGAGAGCGGCTTGTCCAAGCCATCGGTGGGGACTCTCTATGCCATCGTCACTGAACTGGATCTGTCCCTCGACAGCCTGCTCCGTGGCGATGAGCAGCCCGAACGCGGCCGCCGTGGCCCGGGCCCGGCTCGCAACGGCAAGGGAGCCCCGCTGGTCCACCCCGAGGACAGACAAGCGATCGACCTGGCATCGGGCGTGCGATGGGAGCAACTGACCGCGGACAAAGAGGACGGAGTCGACTTCCTCCACGCCATTTACGAGGTTGGCGGGGCCTCGACACCCGACGAGTCGCTGATGAGGCATCATGGAAGGGAGTACGGCTACGTCATATCCGGGCGCATGGGAATCCAGCTCGGCTTCGACTTCTACCAGCTGGAACCGGGAGACTCGATCGCGTTCGACTCCACCGAGCCGCACCGCTTGTTCAATATCGGCGAGGACCCGGTCAGTGCAATCTGGTTCGTCGTCGGCAGGGGCGCCGACGGTCGCACCCACACGGGCTGATCGCCGATGAGCCCCGCCTCACCGATCCTGGTGACCGATGGCTTGGCCTTCGGGTTTCGCGACTTGGACCCGGCCATCCTCGACACCATGGAGGACCTCGAACGGTGGGGTCATGTCGGCAAGAATCGATAGCCTGGCGATATGGAGCATCATGCCGATTTCGCCGTGCCGATCAGCCAGAAGCTCGAGGTTGACACGAGCGCCGACCCCGGAGACGGGAAGCCGGTCATCTCGGGTCGGGTGATCGCCCTGGGGTGGTGGGTCAATCGCGACGCAGCGGAGGAGTCGGGACAGACTCCGACGGGAACCCTCTACCTCGTGGCAGATCAGCGGCGCCGACGGCCATACTGGGTCAAGCAGGCCGATCTGACCGCGATACGGCTGGTCGAATAGCCGCAGGTCATTTCCTGTGGATGTCGTAGTGGAGAGTGAGGAACAACAACCCTGCCAGAGAGAAGCGATGCTCCGTCCTCAACTCTCCTTCGGTTACGAAGACCTCGATCTCCTCTCCGAAAGCCCGCAACTGCAAGGTGGTCAGGTTGCCTTCGTCATCGACGAAGGAGAGATAGTGGCCCGCGTAGGGCACGTCGCCGTGAGAGCTCAGTAGAAGGCCGTCATTGCGAATTTGGGAGGGCACGAGGGTTGCTGTGAAGTTGCCGGTGGGGATGGGGAAACCGACCGCGACATAGGCGACTCCCTCGATCTGCTGCACCGTGTAGATCCCGATGTAGATCGGCTCCCCGTCCTGGTAGGCACGAATCCAGGCACGGAAGTCCGTGACACCATCATCGTCGAGATCGATGGCGTCGATCCAGGAGAGGATGCCACGTTGCGCCTCCTCGATCTCGAACGGGGCGTTCGCCTGACCGAGTGGACGAGCGATGGTCTGCCGGTAGATGCGGTAGGGCAGCTTCATCCAAGGCTTCCATTCGGGGTTGATCGAGAGGGTGAATCGACTGGTGTGCTCGTAGAACTCGCGGATCAACGGATGAGTCGAGTCCGGGTCGAACCCGGGGCCTCGCAATGAATCGAGCGACTCCACGATGCCGATGTCAGGCGGCTCTCGTGAAAACGAAGCACCGACACTTCGGGCATAGCGCTCCAGATAGTCGACTCCCACATGACCCGTGGCCTCTGTGAACGGGACGACGTAACGCGCCTGATCCGGCCTCATCTCCTCGCCCATGATCCAGACCTGATCCTGCCCCCGCCACAGCCATCCGGCGAGGATCCGATAGATGAGGACGGTCGACGAGACCGGGACCGCCCAACCCGCCTCCGGGGCCCACACCTCGAACCCGAGACCGACAACGACGCCAACTACGGCTCCGAGGACCACTTTCGATAGGCGAAACCCGATCGCCCCGGTTCCGGCGCCAATCAGCAGGCAGGGGATCCAGCCGGGCCAGTCCGGCAGAGCCAGCTCCAATAGCCACCCGGCCATGGCTGCGAAGAACACTGAGCCGAGGATCCGGACCGAGAGCGGCTGCGGGCGCCCCGGGGCCCTGTGGGCATCCGCCCACGCCGAGACAACGCCGAGGAGCACCCCGCCCAAGACCACCCCAGGCAGCGGGCCGACACCGAGTGCCGAGGTCATTGCAGCACCACCGACAGCCCCGATGACTCCGCCGGCAACCCCTGCCGCCACGATCTGACCGTTGGTCCGTCGCCCGGTCACCACTCCGGACGAGCCTCGGATGGCACGTTCCGAGCCTTCTTGATCCCGGCCGCGGACGCGGTCAGGGGACCCATTGCTCGGTGAGAGAAGTCACCTCTCCCCCGACCACCTCTATCCAGACTCCGAAGAAAGCCCCCCGCTCGGCGACCATGTCTCTCCACTCGGTAAAGGTGCCATAGGCCTCCCCGTTGGGGTCACCTGTTGGGTAGAAGGCCGCGTGTGCAGTCGATGAGACAGGAAGACTCCTGATCTGATCGTTGTCGTTCCTGACGTAATAGTCGTTCGGCGGGGGCTCTTCGCCATCCTCTGCTGCAGCCTCGATCGCCGCCTGGCCGGCGTACCAGCAGGCGAGGTCGAAATCGACGCTCCCCCCGGTTGAATCGACAACCAAGCCGTACCACCGTCCGTCAGGCAGGGAGGTCGTCGATCCCGGGGCGCACCCCGATCCCTCTGCGCCATCTGGCTTGGACGTAGCGGTGGTGACGGATGCGACCGTGGTCGTAGTCGCCACGGTGGTGGCCGTCGTTGGAGGCATCGTGGTGACAGTGGTGGGCGGTTCGGTGGTGGTCCCCTCACCAAGCGGAATGGTCGACCCTGTGCCACTCGTCCCGGCGCACGCGGACACGAGCATTGCCAACACCAGCACACGGATCTGCCGGTTCTTCGACACCGACCTGCGCCTAACCGAACCGGGAGAAGAAGTCGACGATTCTCTGCGTGTCGTCAGAGAACGCCCAGCGTTCCGTGACCTTTCCGTCTTTGACATGCACGATCTCCGCGGTCCGGTAGGTGAAGGGCTCGTCACCGACGTTGACCGTGGCGGTGACCAGACCGACCAGATGGTCGTCGTTGGCGAGCACATCGTGCACGTCGACCTTCAGGTCCACCCCCTCCATACCCTGCATCGACTCCAGCAAGGCCTGCTTTCCCCTGATCGGCTCGTCCGATCCGATCTGCCACCAGACCACATCATCGGCGATCGACTCTTCGAAGGTGCTCGAGTCCCCTGCGGAGAATCGCTCCATGGCCTTGCGGTACAGGGCGACGTTGGGATGCTCACTCATGAATCCTCCTCTGTGAAGACCGCAACCCGAATCTACTCCTCCAGGGACAGGTCTCATGGGGCGGTATCGTCGTCGACATGGACATCAACGGCCAGACCTGGGTGGTGACCGTCCTCGATGACGGCACCGGAGCCCTGACTCCACCCATCGAGGGCTCGACGATGACTCTCGTCTACGACGGGGAACGGGTCAACGGGACCGCCGGCTGTAACAACTACTTCGGCCCCGCAACTCTGGGTGAGACGGCGCAGGTCGGCCCTCTCGCCTCGACCATGATGTTCTGTTCCGAACCTGACGGAGTCATGGATCAGGAGATGCGGTTCCTCGCCCTGCTCGACCAGACCGACTCGGCTGAAATCACGAGCGACCGGATCGAGATGCGGCGCGGTGGCCACGCCGTGATGGTGTTGGCTCCGCTTCTGGTCGGGTTGACCGGCTCGTGGTCGGTGCTCTTCTACAACAACGGCATCGCTCTGATCAGCCCGATCCCCGACACCGAGATCACGGCCATTTTCGAAGATGGGCGTCTGCGCGGTCTGGGAGGGTGCAATCGATACACGGCCACCTACGAATCTGACGGAGCGTTGCTTCGAATCTCCCCTCCGGCCGGCACTCGAATGAGCTGCACTCAGCCCGAGGGGCTGATGTCCCAGGAAGCCAGATACCTAGAGCTGCTACCGAGCACCGCGAGCTACCTGATCCGCAACGAGCGTCTGCTCGACCTCTACGACACGGATGGGCTGCGCATCGTGCAGTTCGTCAGGATCTGACACCGGCTCAACCAACGACCCGCAAGCCCACGTCCGGGACTTCTCGGGTGACTTCTTCGACCGGCGCCAACCCGGCCAGATCTTCACGCCCGGTCATCTCACTCATTCTGGTCAGCTGCGGTGAGACCTTGCTCGCCCAGGAGCCGATTGCTCCGTTGAAAGCACGCACTGCGCCGGTCAGACCGTTACCGACTCCTTGGAGATGCCCGGCGAAGGTCGACATCCGCTTGTGCAACTCACGTGCGTCCTCGAGGATCCGATCGGCTTGCTGTAGCGCGTTGAATTCGGTCAGTAACGACCCGACGGTCAGCAACAAGGCATACAGGGCGGTCGGGCCCGTGATGATCACCCGACTCCCCATCAGCCGATCGATCAACTCGGGGTGTGCCTCGGCCGCCGCCTCGTAGACGGCCTGCGACGGGAGGTACATCACCACGTAGCCGCCCGAGGCGAGCTCGGCATATCCCTTGGCGGTCAGCTCCTTGCCGAGCCGCTCCAGCTCCTTGCCCTGTTCCATGAGCAGCCTGCCACGACGGGTGGGATCTTCCTCGGCCAGGGCGTCGAGGTAGCGGGCCGTGGGGAACTTGGCATCGATCACGATGTTCCGACCGCCGGGCAGATGGACCACGGCGTCGGGCTTGACTCCCCCACTGCTCACCTGGCAGGTGAAGTCCCTGCCCTCCACCAGTCCGCCCTGCTCGAATATGCGTTTCATCCCGATCTCGGCCCAGCCACCCCGGGCCCGATCGTTGGTGAAGAGGGCCGTGATGCCCTGCATCTGGGCACCGATGCCCCTCACCTGCTCGTCGAGGGCGGCCTCCCTCCCGGTTACCGACTGTTGCAGAGCGGCGAGCTTGGCGTCGAGCTGGGCCACCTGGGCGTCGAGGGCACCCTCACGGCCGGCCAATGTGGTCTGTACCTCCTCCATCCGCCGGGCCAGCCCGGATTCGGGGGACAGTTGGCCCGTCTCGGGACGGCTTCGTCGCGCCGCATAGACGGCGATGGCGAGCCCGATCACCCCTAGTACGGCGAGTCCCGCGATCGCCAGGGCAATCGTCCCTGTCGCTGGATCTGTCATGTCCTCGTTCCTTCTTTCCGATGTGAGGACATCGTCCCAAATGGGTGTGACATTTTTCTTGCCTAGGGTCACTCCGATGATCCATTCCGAGAATCCTTTCCGGCCCGAGCCGGGAGATCGGGACGAGGTGAGGCGGTTTCGGGGGCGTATCGCCTCCGGAGTCACCATCGTCACCGCAGGATCGGGCTCGGAGCAAACCGGCCTCACCGTGTCATCGCTTCTCCTGATCGAAGGCGAGCCGGCCGAGATACGTCTCGTCGTCGGGCCCTCCACCGATCTGTGGTCGGTCATCGCCGACGCCGGCCGCTTCGTGATCCACATCTGCCGGTTCGAACATCATCAGATGGCCGACGTCTTCGCCGGTCTCGCCCCTTCTCCTGGAGGGCTGTTCTCCTCCGTCAGGTGGACGGAGTCCGATTGGGGCCCGGTGCTGGACGATCTCCCCGACCGTCTCTACTGCACCTTCACGTCACAGGAACAAACAGGCTGGTCGGGTGTGGCTGCCGGGACGATCGATTCTGCCGACGTCTCAGACCTGACCGATCCCTTGATCCATTTCAGGAGCCGTTACCGGCATCTCGCCGATCCGCCCACAGGGTCCGCCTAGGCCTTTATCTCCCACACCCGAACGGTCCAGAGAAGACGGCTGCCGCGTTCGGTGAGCTCGATCACCCGGTCACGGATGAGACGGATCACCGCCGGTTGCTCGGCCAATGCCGATGGCAGCGGGATGTGCTTCTCGGTGAGCATCCTGATGGACGTGAACACGGAACGGGCCTTCTCCATGATCGAGCCTTCGTCCTGAAGGGTCCCGGTCGGCAACAAGAGCTTGCCTCCCTTGCGGAGAAGGCGCTTGGCCTCATCGAGCATCCGCATCGGCAACTCGGCCCCGGTCGGCCCACCGGCGAGACCTGATGGGAACCACCCGGACACCCTGGCGAACTCGTCGGGAATCCCCGATACGTCGCCGATGACGACATCGGCCGTCTGGCCCTCGGGCAGGGCTTCGAACATGTCACCCTGGAAGAATTGGACCCGATCCGCCACACCCTGCGCCTCGGCGTTGGCTGTGGCGACCTCGACCGTCCCATCTGCAGCGTCGACCCCGTAGACCATGCCGGCTCCCAGTTTGGCGGCGACGATGGATAGGACCCCGGAGCCGCAACCGACATCGATAACCGTCGAGCGATCCTCGATGTCCATGGCTTCGGCCAGGAGCATCGAGATCGTCGATGGCCGGAAAGTGTCGGGGCCCACTTTCAACTCGAAGGGGCCGCAACGGCCTTTCCAGACGATGGTTTCGGATTCCATGGATGCATGCTATCGAACCCGGGGGCCGTACAACGCCTGGTCCTCACTCACCTCGACCGTGACGCGGTTCAGCATGCCGAGATGACTGATCTCGTGAGATACCGGCTTCAGGCCGCCATCGGCCATTTCGGCCGCGACATCACGATTGTTGCGACATGCCGAGCGATCGACCACTCGTTCGGCGTTGCGATCCTGACGACGGGCTATCCACCCGACCGAGGACCGTCCATGCTCGACCAGGAGAATCCGCCCGCCGGGCCTGGTGACCCTGGCCATCTCCCGGAAGGCGGCTACATGATCCGGGAACGTGCACGATGACAGCGCCGAGATCACGAAGTCGAAGCTGTCGTCAGGGAACGGGATAGCCCCGGCGTCGGCGACAAGGAGAGAGACCTCCATCTGCATCTGCCGGGCTCGTAGTCTCGCCTCCTCGATCATCCCGGACGAGAGATCAAGGGCAGTGATCCTGCCCGCCTGCTCCAGGTACGGGAAGTTCTCCCCGGTGCCACAGGCGACGTCCAACACCTCCCCGGTGAGACGGGAGAACTGCCTTCTCCGAAGTCGGTTGATCAGCGTGAGCGAGTCGACGATGCCGAACAGCCGCCAGTGGCCGGCCATCTCGTCGTAGCGCCGACGCACTTCCTCGATGGTCATGCGCCCGGTCATGGGGCAATGATGCCACGGTCCTGGCGGTGCTCTCCGAGCTCATGGGGGCTATGGCGAAGGGAGCTCCGGCTCCGCACCAACCCGGAACAAGGCCGCCACCAGGCTCAGAGCCTTCTCGAGCCGGGAGGTGGAGGTTTCCTCGATCCAGAAGGGGTCACGGCGCGCCATCCGCTCAGTGGAACGACGCTCGGCAGCAGGCAGGGCTCGGCGGAGTCGTTCGTCGACCATCTCACGATTCAGGGCATAGGGATGGATGCTCATGCCGGGAAGAGCCGCTCCCGTGCCGGCTGATACCTGATCTCCGGTTGACCAGGGTCGCCTCACAGCGGGACCGGTGACTCCTCGCTGTCGGGCACCTCGTAATCGAGTGCCCGTCGACCATCACATTGGGTATCCGAGTTCACCTGCTCGACATCATCATCGACGGGTTGATTGCACGCTTGGCCGGAGCAGAGCGAGACTCGAAGTGATCGGATCGTATCCGGGAGAGGCAGACCCCGCCTTCGGTCCTTAAGCTGCGCCCGGGCGAGCGATCACTTTACGTGGCGGGTTGTGCGCTGTATCGACCTGCAGGGAATCGGGAGGTAGCAATGGGTGAGGGAGTACCAAACCGCACACTGCGTGTTCTCGTCGTACTCGGTGTCACGCTCATCGGCACCAGCCCGTTTGCCGTGTTCCTCTTCATCATGGGCCTCGTCGCGGCGGAAGAGGTGATCTATCCGACGGCTACGTTGGCTACTGGGGCGATCTCAGCCTTGATCGCGAGCTGGGCAGCGAACCTGTTCGCCGTCGACGAGAGGAGAACCGATCTGGCGAGAGTCGTGACCCACAATGTCATGTGGGCGATCCCCATGGCCGTCACCACGATTTTCCTGCCTCCGTATCTGGACAGCCCGATGTGGCTGATCGCCGGCGTCATTGCCTACTGCGGCGTCATCGCAACCATCCTGGCCTTTCGTCGTCGCACCGATGAGGCCGATGCCGCCGCTGACGGCCAGCTCACCGTCGGGTGGCTCCTCGGGACTGCGGTCGGATTCGGCTTGGTCATCTTCGTTGCTTCTCTCTTCGGGTTGACCGGGGCGTGACCACCTACCACGACCGTGTCGTCGCTATCGGCCGCCTCCTCGAAGACGCCGCTCGGGCACACCATGTGGCGTTCGACGACGAGCCGCACCCGGACTGGCCGTGGTGGTATGCGCGCCACGTGCGGGAACCCATGGCCGCCCATGTCGGGTTCGCCCCGGGAGTGGAGGAGATAAGGGACTGGCTCATCATCGCCGACAGAAGACACCAGACCGAAGCCCCGGACCGACAATGGCCCGAGTTCTTTGCGACAGTGATCCTCGAGCTCGTCGAAGGAGACACGGCGGGCGTGTGAGAACCGGACGCGAAGAATCCCGAGGGAGTGTCAGCCGAAGCCATCACCCTCTCGGGATTCCCGACCCGCCTGGCACTCCAACCCGAAAGTTGGTCTCCCAGATGGGTTCCGGAGTGGCCTCTCGGCCGCTTCGAGTCCGGTCTGAGGTTGCCCTCAGTCCGGCTCCGCCACCATAGGGTCCCCCTCGAGCACGACGCAAGTCCGAGGGCTATCTAGTTTTCGCGATCTAGTCGAGATTTTCGCGAGCCTCCTCGAGGGTCCTCGCGCAGGCAGTGACTCCACGATCTACCTCTAGTCTTGCGGCATGGCGGATCGTGACCAAGTGACCCGGCTTGGCCGCCTGTTCGGGGCGGTGGCCCGGGATCACCATGAGGTGACCGGTGGTGAGAACCCCGAGTGGGCACGATGGTATGCCTCCCGTCTCGAGGGAGAGATCGACCCGCTGGTCGGCTTCAGCCCGGGCGTGGACCAGATCGAGGAGTGGCTGATCCGGGCGGACGAGAAGCACCGTGCCGAGGCGCCTGAGGCCAAATGGCCGTTCTACTACGCCGAGTTGATCCTCGACTCCCTCGAGGTGGAAACGACGCCCACCGACCAGAACGGGTGAAGGACTCGGTCGACGCAGTAGGTTCAGTCCTCATTCACGATCCGGCCGACCTGCTCCCCGAGGAGTCGGATGGCGTTCATCACCCGGTCGTGGGGCAAGGTGCCGACGCTGATGTGGAGCATGAAGCGTTGGATCCCGAGTGCCTTCTTCATCCGCAGGATCTTGGCCGCCACCGTCTCGACGTCGCCAAGCACCAGGGATCCCTCCGGTCCCCTCATCACGTCATACTGCTGTCGGGTCATCGGCCCCCATCCCCTCTCCCGGCCAAGTTGGGTCATGGCCACGGCGTACGAGTTGTAGTACTCGTCGGCGGCCTGCTCGACCGTGTCGGCGATGTAGCCATGGGCATGAACCGCGAGGGGCGCAACGGCTGGGTCGAATCCCGCCTCGACCAGGGTTCGACGATGGAGATCGGCGAAGGGCGCGAACCTGTCCGGGTTGCCCCCGATGATCGCCAATGCAACCGGAAGTCCCCGTTTCCCGGCCCGTACGATCGACTCGGGGCTCCCGCCAACGCCCACCCAGATCGGGAACGGGTCCTGCTGGGGGCGGGGGTAGATGGCTTGCTCGTGGAGGGGAGGGCGGAACCGCCCGGACCAGGTGACCTGCTCGCTGGCCCGGATGGCGAGGAGGAGGTCGAGCTTCTCGCTGAAGAGTGCGTCGTAGTCGGAGAGTGAATAGCCGAAGAGGGGGAACGACTCGATGAAGGATCCACGCCCGACCAAGAGCTCGGCCCGGCCGTTGGACACCAGGTCGAGTGTGGCGTAGTCCTGGAATACCCGGACCGGGTCATCTGAGGAGAGGATCACCACTGCCGGGGTCAGCCGGATCCTCTTGGTACGCCCTGCTGCGGCGGCAAGCACCACCACGGGGGATGACGAGGCAAAGTCGGGGCGATGGTGCTCCCCCACCCCGTACACCTCCAACCCGACCTGCTCTGCCAGCACGATTTCGGCGATGACTTGATCGAGCCGTTCTCCATGGCTGATCAGCTCACGAGTCTTCGGGTCGGGATAGGTCTCGGCGAAGGTGGTGATGCCCAGTTCCATGAGGGAGGCGCGATCAGAGCGAGCTTCTAAACCGGCTCTTTGCCTGTCACCTTCCGAGCTGCGCCGTCAGGGGCGCTCCGTCTGATCCAGGCGCGCACCCACCACAAATCGTCATCGGGCCGGCCGGCGCCGGGGAGCCGCTCTCCGGTTCCCGGAAGATGGTCGAACCGGCCTGCCTCCATCGCCTCGCGGATCAGTCGCTCTGGAAGTGACTCGTGAAGTTCGCCGAGGTCCACGAAATGAGGCTATACGACGCGAGGCCTGGCTACCGCCAGTCGATGGTGTGGATCTGCACCGGTTCCGCGATCCCCTTCAGGTCGACCGACCTGGCTTCCGAGACGGGGAAGCGGATCGCGTCGGTGGTCTCTAGGGCCGCCCCGGAGACCACGATTTCGTCCGCGCTCCCAATCGCCCCGACCCGGGCAGCCACATGCACTCCCTGACCTCGATAGTCATTGCCGTCGACAGTGGCTTCGGCGGTGTGCAACCCGATGCGCACGGAGGGTGCGAACCCGTGCTCACGACGATGCTCGGCGAGACGTCTCTGGATCGCGACCGCCGCGTCGACGGCGTCGGCGACGTGGTCGAAGCTGACGAAGAACCCATCGCCGGTGTGGTTCACCTCGACGCCGCGATGGGACGCGAAGGCGGCACGCAACTCCCGGTCGTGCCAGCCGAGCAGTGCCTCCCAGGCTGAGTCTCCCATCAGCGCGACCATGTCGGTGGAGTTCACGATGTCGGTGAACATGAACGTCTTGGTGACGCGACTCCGGTCCTGGGCAGGCTTGTCGAGCTCGTACGCGATCTCATCGAGACGACGCAGGTCGAGCGCCGCACCCAGTCGCTCTAAGACCGAACGGGCCGCACTCAGCTCCATCCGCGCCCGTCCGGTGTCACCGGCCATGAGTTGGGCCTGGCCCAGCAGCATCCTGGTTCGTGCTGCCTCGTATGGAAAATCGATCTCCAGCCATAGCCTCAAGGCCCTCTCCAGAACCGGGATGGCGCCCTCGGCATCCCCATCGTGGAGTGACGTCTCGCCGCGTGCGAGCGAAGCGGCGGCGGCGAATGCGGGCCGATCGAACTCGGAGGCGAGCGACTCGAGTTCCTCGGTGGCGCTCCGGGCCGTCTCGGCGTCGCCGCGGGCCAGCGCCACCTCCACCTGGGCCGGGAGCAGTCGAGCCCTGGTTAGCAGGTCGGCATGGTCGCTCTTGCCGGCCGGGCCTTCGTTCAAGCTCCGCGCCAGCGCCCGGGCTGCCTCGTCGGCCTGTCCCCGGGCCAGCATGAGCATGGCCAGACCCGGCTCGGGCTCCCACCCGCGCTCGAATGCCATCTGAAAGGCCGTCTCGGCCCCCTCCAGGTCTCCCATATGGAGTCGAACCTCTCCCACCTCGTAATGGGCCGGCCCCAGCCCGTCGAGGATGTGGTATCGCTCGAGCTCCTGGCATGCGCTGCGAGCTTGCTCCTCCGCAACGGTCCAATCCCCGTGAAGACGTTTCAACTCGGCTCTGTGCACCTGGCATACGCCGGGATACCCGCCCACGGCATGACGGCTCATCCATCGGTCGGCCTCATCGGTCCACTCGCCGGCTCGTTGGAAGTCGGCGAGGTTGCGGCAGGTGGCGATGGTTATGCAGTAGACATCACTGGCCGATCTCAAGCTCAGGTCACCGGAAAATGCGGCGGCGGTCGCCTCGTCGATGAGTGCCAGGCCCTCCTTCCACTGGCCACCGGCCACCATCGAGTAGCCCTTGAAAACCAGCGCCAGTGTCTCCGCATCATGGTTGCCAGTCCTGCGGGCAAGGTCGATCGTCTCGTCGGCCACCTCGAGCACTCGGTCCAGTGTTCCGGTGGCAGTGGTTTCGACGACCTCCAGCAACCTCAGGAAGGCATGGACCGGTGTTTCCGGCTGACCCTGCAAAAGACGCTCCGCCCTTGCTCTCCATCCCGAGGCGATGGAATGGGCCAGGCGTCGATTGGCGAAATATGCGAGCAACACGGCGACCTTGGCTGCGTCGACCACCATCCCGGCGTCGACGTAGCCGTTGTAGGCGCGTTCCAGCGCGTCGACCGAGTCATCGGGGTGCCCGGCCCACCAGGCGGCGTCTGCCAGCAGCTCGAGGTCCTGAGGGGTGAGAGTCTCCTCGCGATCCACTTCGCTGAGGGTCGTCCAAGCCTCATCCCACGCTCGTCGCCGGATGGCCTGCTTTCCAGACTCGAGTGTCTGTACCACGCAACCCGTGAGCCTACTTCGGGGACAACCTCAGTTCCCCACGATCACCGCATCGGGATGTAGGTTTGGGCGGCGAGCAGGAGGTGAAACGATCAGACGTATGTTGCTCATCTGCGTGGCTCTCATGATCACTGTCGTCACCACCTCATGCGTCATCCGTCTCGATGGAGCCACCATCGAGGGATCGGGCAACGTGATCACCGAGACTAGAGACGTGTCAGGCTTCAACGAGATCGACCTCTCGGGTAACGCGCGGGTCGATATCGAGGTCACCGGAACAGAATCTCTGACCATCGAAGCCGAAGACAACATCATGCCCGAGCTCGAAACCGTGGTCAGGGGCGGCCGTCTCGAGCTCGGGACGAAGTCGAACCTCGAGCCGACCAGGGTCATCGTCTACACGATCACCGCCGCCAGCCTCGATGGATTGACCCTCTCGGGGAGCGGCGCCGTCGACGCGACCGGCGTCGACACAACCGACTTCACGACAGACATCAGTGGCTCGGGCAGTGTGAGTGTGGATGGTGCGGTATCCGGCCGGCTCAGCCTCTCGATAAGTGGCTCCGGGGTCTTCGACGGGGAAGCCCTGATCGCCGTCGACGGCAGAGTCGACGTCTCAGGCTCGGGGCGGGCAGTGGTCAATGTGACCGACAACCTGTTCATCGACCTGTCCGGCTCAGGAGCCATCGAGTACATCGGCTCCCCTGCTGTCGAGAGCGACAATTCGGGGTCGGGAGTCATAACCCAACGCAACTGATTCCCCGCACGGCACTCAGGAAATGGACCTTTGCCCCTGCACGCCCGGGGAGGGAGTGGCGACGATGGCGGTGAATAGCGAGTAGGAGACCAGAAATGGCTGTTCCCGAGACATCGAAGAAACGACGGACCGTCAGATACCTCGCCGCCGCGCTGGCCGTGCTCACATCTCTCATCTACTTCTTGATCGGTTTCCAGGTGCTCGCCGTGTTGGAGGACCCGACAGACCAAACCGTATTCGGGTTGATCTCCGGGACGGCCTTCATGGTCGGTGCCCTGGTGATCCTCTTCTTCGACAATCGCCTGCTGATGGGGCTGGGCGCACTTGCCCAGGCGATCATCATCTTCACCTACTTCAACCTGGCCCCGGAGCGTGAGCCGAACTTCGAAATGTGGGGAATCACCATCCGGGTGATCCAGGTGCTCCTGCTCGGCGCCCTTGGCTACCTGGCGATTCGCCCCAGGATCGAGGCGTCTCCGGCTGAGAAGGAGGCGCAGGAGAGGGTCTCGGTGGCCTAGCCATGTCGACGGAAACAGCACAACTGGAGAAACCGCGACCAACGGCAGGGGCCCGCCGCTTTGGCTACATGGTCGCGATTGTGATCAACGTCATCATGCTCGTGGTCGTCAACAACATCCTCGAGTGGGGCTGGTTCTCCTTCCTCACCGAGGACTTCGAGAGCATGATCCCGCTGATCAACATATCGCTGGTCGCCACGATCCTGGCCAATGGCGTCTATCTGGCGTACGACCCAGCGTGGTTCAAGTCGTCGAGCCAGATGGTCCTCAATCTCATCAGCTTGATCGTCACCATCCGGATGTATCAGGTATTTCCCTTCGATTTCTCGGCGTCTCAATTCGATTGGGAGCCGATCGTCCGAGTCGTGATCATCCTCGGCATCGTCGGCACCGGCCTCGCGGTCGTCGTCGAGCTGGTCAAGGCGACCCGTGCCCTCGTGCAGAACCGGACACCGGAGACGAGATGAGTGGTAGACATACAGCACACAACAGAATCGGAGAAGGGCAATGGCCGACGACAGTCAAGACAAGACGACAGACTCAGGCGAGGCTCGCCAGCGATGGGTCACTGAGGTGCAAGAGGCCCTGGATCGCACAGGGGAGGCCTTTAAGTCGGCCTGGGAGGCCACACGGGAAAGCCGGATGAGTGCCCTCGAGTCGGCCAAACAGGCGGCTCAGGAGCTGGGTGAGGTGATCGACAAAGGCATCGCCGCCGCCAAGGAGCGGTGGGCCGCCTCCGAGCAGGGCGCAGAGGGGAGCGCATCCGAGACCGCCGTCTCCGAGGAGGAGTAGCGCCCGATGCGCCAGCACTATGTGCCGGCGCGCTCACGACACAGGCGCTCGATCATCCGGTCCGGGTCGTAGACCCTGACCATCGGACCTGACGGCCAGTTGACCGTGTCCGGGTCGTCTCCGACGAAGACGAACTCAGGACGCTCGGCTCCACCTTCAGCCGCGGCATGGGGCCCTACCAGGGCGAGGCCGCGGACTCTCTCATCCATGTGGGCGCGTTCATCGGCTGCCAGCAACGCCTGGTGGGCCTTGGGGTGCTCGATCATCAGCAGCGCCAGCACCACTTCGTCGTACGGCTCGGAGACTGTCTCGGAGTCGAAGGCGTCACGGAGTAGGTCTCGAGCCGCGTAACCCCTGGCCAGAGCCCAGGCGGCATGACCCCGGATCATCGATGATGGATGCCCCAGATGCGCCTCGAGCGCACCATGGGCACCGGGCTCACCCGCGTTACCGGCGGCGACCAGCAGGTTGCGCCGTATGAATCGGCCCTGCCTCCTCGGCACGTACCACCAACGGAATCGGTCGAGCAGGGCATCGTCGTCAAAGGCGAGCAGCTCGGCAAACGGGAGGTGCAACGGTTTCTCGCCTGCAGCAGCCAGGGCGCGGCCGCCGGGTGGGCAGGCGGTGAGACAGTCGTCGCACCCGTAAACCCTTCGCCCCATTCTGGGTCGAATCCACTGCGGTACCGACCCGGCCGTCTGTAGCCAGGTGGAGAGACAGCGTCTCGCATCGAGACCCCAATCCCCCAATGCAGCAGTCGGGCATGCCGGGATGCAGGCGACGCAGGTCCCGCAGTCCCGTTGCATCGAATCGCTCGTACCGAGCGCGGCGTCGGTCACGACGGTTCCCAAGAGCATCCAGGGCCCGTGCCCCGGGGCCAGGACCATGGTGCTCTTCCCCGACCAGCCCAACCCGGCCCTGATCGCCGCGGCCCGGTCGAGCAGGCGGTTGTCGTCGATCAGGGTCTCCGCGCGGTACCCGGAGGCGCGGAGGTGATCGGCAAGGGCGTCCGTGATCCTCCGCAGTCCCTCGTAGTTGTCTCCGGTGGCGAAACGCCCGACAACAGCACCGAGCTCCGCCGGAGTCCCCGCTCGTGACAGGTACCCCCAGCTCACCACCACCAACGAGCGAGCCCAGGGGACCGACCTGGTCACATCGGTCGCCACATCCGGATCGTCATAGGTGAATCGAAGCGGCCCGGAGAGACCATTCTCGCGGTGTGATCGGAGGGTGATGCGCTCCCGATCGAACTCGGCGACGCCCGTCACGCCGAACCCGGCTGCGCCGTGCCCGGCGGCGAGCTCGGAGAGCTGTTCAGTCAGGTTCGTCATGCCCAGAGTCTGGTCCGCTGGGTGTGCTTCTCGTCGCCGGCCAGAAGCGCGGGCATACGCTTCGTGTCACTGACAGGGAGGTCGTGATGTTCTTGAACGAGCCCGGGCCGAGCCCGGCGAGGGATCGGCTGTATGCGGAGGACGTTGCCGACGAGGGCTACGTGATGAACCTCACCCGATCATGGGCGTGGCATCCCGGGCTGTGCGACGGCTTGTTCGACCTGCTCGACGAGGCCAAGGTCGCCGGCGATCTCTCATTACGTGAGCGGGCGCTACTCGTGACCTCCGCGGCCTCGGCGCTCGGCGACTCCTACTGCTCCTTGGCTTGGGGAACCCGACTCGCCGAGTTGACCGATCCCGCCACGGCCATCGATGTGGTCAGCCAGGGGGGCTCCGAGACCCTTCCAGACGACGAGGCAGTCCTGGTGGAATGGGGTCGACTGCTCGCGACCGACCCGAACTCGACTACTCGCTCTCACATCGCCCGGCTCAGGGAGATCGGTTTCGACGACGGTCGACTATTGGCCATGACCTTCTGGACCGCCCTCCGTCTCGCCTTCTCGATAGTCAACGACGCGCTCGGGAGCGAACCGGACGCTGAGCTCGTCCAACGTGCCCCCGACGGCCTCGTCTCGGCAGTCACCTTCGGCCGACCACCGGCGTGATCGGCCCCCGCAAGGGCGGACGTCATGCTCCTGTCGACAATCAGCCGCCGGATCCGAGCAGAGCTCCCACACTCCGCAGGAATTCCGCTGCCGGCGCACCATCGATGAAGGCGTGATCGAAAGTCAGCGACAACACCACCCGTGAACCCTCGATGACGGTGCCCTGGTCGGATAGCACCGGCACCCGACGCACCGCCCCGACGCCGAGCACGGCGACCTGGGGAAGATTGATGATGGGGGTGAAGCCGTCGACGCCATAACTGCCGAGATTGGTCACGGTGAAGGTCGCACCCTCGTAGTCGGTCATGTCCAGCTCGCGCCTACGGGCCCGCTCCGCCAGTACAAGTATCTCCTGGTGAATTTGCTCCACGCTGCGATCGCCAGCGTTCCTGACCACCGGGGAGACCAGACCGTCATCGGTCTGCACGGCCAACGAGATATCGGTGGCCGAAGCAGGGATGAACCGGTCTCCGTCACGGGTGCCGTTCAGTGCAGGGTGGTCTTGCAGCGCCAGCGCAACTGCTCTTATCACCGACGCGGTCATGTGCTCTGGCACTCGGGAGCCCAGCTCCACCTCGCTGGTCAGGGTCACGGGAGCGGTCTCGAGATGGCCCCGTCTCATGTTGCGGGCGATGACCGCGCGGAGACCGGTCATCCCTCCGGCCGCAGACGGCCCGCCTGTGGCAGCAGCACGCACGTCGCTCTCGGTGATCCGTCCACCTTGGCCTGTGCCCGCCAGCCGGAGAAGGTCGACACCCAATTCACGGGCGACTCGTCGCGCCGCAGGTGAAACCGGGGGGCTGGTCGCCGGGGCCGTGCGGGTTGTCACCACCACGGCCTCGGGCGCCTCACGGCCGAGATCCACCTCCTCGACGGCGACCACCCGACAGATCAGCTCACCCTGGGGCACAGGTGCATTGATGGGCACCAAACCCACGACCGCCCCTGCCACCGGTGCGTAGACCTGTTCGGCCACCTTCTCCACCTGGATCTCGGCGATCAGTTGGCCGGCTTCACACCGCCCTCCTTCGTCGACCAGCCACGCGGTGACGACCCCGTCCTCACCGGGCTCGGTGAGGACGGGCATCAGTACATCGGTGGCCATCGGTTCAGGCCGAGACCAGCTGCTCCGCGGCTTCCACGATCCGCTCGGCCGAAGGCAGGGCGAATTGCTCTAGGGGCCGGCTGTAAGGGATAGGGGTGTCGGGCGTCGCCACCCGCACCGGCGGCGCATCCAGGTAGTCGAACGAGCGCTCGACCACCGTGGTGATCACCTCGCCGGTCATCCCGAAGCTCTGGTAGTCCTCGTCGACCACCATCAGCCGATGGGTCTTCGCCACGCTCTCCGCGATCGTGTCGCGATCGAGCGGGACCAGCGACCGCAGGTCGATCACCTCCGCGGAGATCCCCTTCTCTTCGAGCGTCTCGGCGGCGTCGAGTGTCTTGTGCACCGAGAGCCCGACCGTCACGACGGTCAGATCCTCTCCTTCCCGGGCGATGGCGGCTTTCCCGATCGGGACCTCGTAGGCCTCGGCCGGGACCGGTCCGGTCGCCCTCGGGTTGTTGACCATCCAGCCCAGGCCCAACACCCCTTTGTGGAACATGTAGAGGACCGGGTTGTCATCCCGAATCGCCGCGGTCATCAGGCCCTTGGCGTCATAGGGATTCGACGGCACCACCACTTTCATTCCGGGGAGGTGGGCAAAGGTCCCCCACAGTGTCTGGGAGTGCTGGCCAGCGTCGGAGTAGCCGCCGCCCACGGCCATCATCAGCACCATCGGCACCTTCACGTTGCCCCCGCTGAAGTAGTGGATCTTCGCCATGTTGTTGTAGATCTGATCCATGCATACGCCGAAGAAGTCCACGAACATCAACTCGGCAATGGGCCGCAGACCGTTGATGGCCGCGCCGACGGCGGCTCCGATGAACCCGGTTTCCGAGATCGGGGTGTCGATCACCCGGTCGGGGCCGAAACGGGCGAGCAGACCCTCGGTGGCACCAAAGATGCCACCGTAAACACCGATGTCCTCGCCCATCACCAGCACCCGGTCGTCGGTCTCCATCTCCAGGCCGATGGCCTCGGCAATCGCCTTCTGTGTGGTGAGCTTGCGATCGGTTGTAATAGTCATCTGACCTCCTCGTTCAGGCGAAGACGTCGGCGAGGGCGTCTTCGGGCTCGGGATACGGGCTGTCCTGGGCAAAGGTGAGAGCCTCCTCGACCTCGCCGTACATGCGGTCCCTGATCGTCTCCAGATCGGCGCCCTTCAGAACGCCCTCGGAGACCAATCTCTGACCGAACATGACGACGGCATCGCGCTCGACCATCGCGTTCTTGAACTCGTCCGTCCGGTATGCGTCTGCATCGCCCTCGAAATGACCCCAGAGACGATCGGTCTTCACTTCGATCAGACTCGGGCCGCCTCCGCTGCGGGCCCGTGCGATCGCCTCACCGGCGACCTCATAGACGGCGATCGGGTCGTTGGTGGCCACCAGCACCCCCGGGATCCCGTATGCGGCCGCCCTGTCGCTGTTGTCCGGGATGGCTGTGGCCAGGCTCTTCGGGACCGAGATGGCATAGGAATTGTCCTCACAAATGAAGACAACCGGGGCCTTCCAGATCGCGGCTAGGTTGAGAGACTCGTGGAATGCTCCCTGATTGGCAGCACCCTCCCCGAAGAAGGAGAGAGCCACGTTGTCGGTGCCCCGCCGCTTGAAGGCGAGTCCCGCCCCAACAGCGACCGGCATGCCCTCCGCGATGATCCCGGAGCACCCGAAATTGGGCTCGACGGAGAAGAGGTGCATGTGGCCACCCTTTCCCTTACCCAGCCCGGTGCTCCTCCCAAAGATCTCGGCTGCCATCCTCCGGAGGTCGACACCCTGTGCGATCGCGATGTGGTGGGGCCGGTGGGTAGCGGTGATTGCGTCCCCGGCTTTCAAGTGTGGCCTCACCCCGGCCGCCACCGGCTCCTGTCCGGCGGCGAGGTGCATCTCGCCCGGGATCAGACCGGCGGCAATGTCGAAGGCAGGCAGTTTGTCATTGAGGTAGATCTCCCGGATCCGCTCCTCGAAGCGTCGAATCTTGACCATGGTCTCGTACATGTCGACCAGGTGCTCGTTGGGAATGTTCATCAGCACCTCCTGCTGGTTGCGTGGCGCGCCGATGCGGAGAGTCGGCGCGTGCCTTCTCCGGCCTGGTTGTCCTTTACTGCCGGGACGAGGGCTGAGCTAGGGGCGAAGGACCCTTTGCCAGCAAAGACCGATCGGGGTCGAGGACCCTCGGGCCGGTGACAACACTAACGATCGCGTCCGCGGCCATGATTCGGCGTTCTCCGTCGAGGGCGACGATGCCCCCCTCCACGTCGAGAGTCACCTGGGATCCGATGGCGTGGTCGGAGTGCTCGACCACCGGAACGTCCAGAACGAGACCGGGGCCGAACACCGCCCTCACCGTCCGGTCACCACCGAATCTGATCCAGCGGGCGTGTCCCGGTTCGAGCGGGCCCAGTCCGGCGCTGACCGAGGCGATACCCACCGCGGTAGGGCGGGCGGACGTCACCACGGCCTCGATCAGCAGATCCGGTTCCCAGAGGGCCCCTGACCCGATCCAACGGCCACGGACCGAGACGACGTCGATCACCGCGGCTGCCACACCGGCGTCGGTCTCGACCTGGAGGGCCGTAGTCGGGACGAAGACCGACGTGTCGCCCCTCGCCAGCGCGGTCACGATGGATAGCCCGGTGACTGTCGGCTCGAGCGTGAGGGCAAAGGCGTTGTTTGTCCCGGCGGCCAACGGCACGAGTGGTGCCTCTGGCCAGCCCTCGACTGCCGCGCGGACAGTCCCGTCGCCACCTACGGTGACCAGAGCGTCCGCCTCCCGCTCCGCCAGTTGCGACGCCGCCTCCCGGGTGTCCGTCTCAGCGCCTCGAGCCTTGATGGGGAGGAACTCGACCGGCGGAGACGACGCGCCCGCCATGGAGATGCCGCGCTGCACCAACCCGGCTCGATCGTCGAGAGCCAGGACGGTCACGCCGGATGCCGATCCCAACCCGACCAGGAGCCGCGCGATCAGATTCGCTTTCTCCTCCGAATCGACCACTCGGGCAAGGCCGGTGAGTCGCCGGATGTCCTTCGAGGAGACCGGGTTGGCGATCAGGCCGATCAGCATCTTCTCAGGCTAGGGCGCGCAGACAGATGGTCCCCCGGGGTCACATGGCTCAGACGACACCGAGATCGATATTCGACGCCAGCGCCCAGGCCGCCTCGCCTTCCCGTTCCATCACTGCCAGTCGGTCGTAGTAATCCGGGAACTCACGGAGATGGGCGAGGGCGATCTTGGCGCTGATCACCGGGTCGTCTCCGGTGACATCCAGATCCGGGTACCTGGTGCCGTGCTCCAACTCCACGTTCATGCCTCTGAACACGTCGTCGAGATCGAAGAGCTCCGACGCGAGTTCGATGCCAATCTCGGTGACGGCCCTGGCTGCAGTTTCGAGGGTGTACATGTCGCTCCTCTTTCCAAGCCAGGGTTGAGGGATCCGCCGGGGCCCGGCCAGAGTCGTTCGGCCCTTTCTCCCAGACCCGTTACGTTGACCCCCTCCCGCAGGGGACGTCATCACGATGAAGGCCACCATCAGATTCCACGAAGATCTCGAGTTCTTCCTTTCCAGCGGTGTTGTCGGCGGTGTCGTCGAGCCCAGCTTCGAGGTTCCGGGGAGTATCAAAGACATGATCGAGGCATGTGGGGTTCCCCACATCGAGGTCGGCCTCATCCTGGCCAGCGGCATCTCCGTCGACTTCGGCCATCAGGTGAGCGACGGGGACTCGATCGACGTCTACCCGCCTGGCGGGTCGATCGACCCATCCATCTCGAAGGTGCTGCCCCTGCCGGTTTCAGTCGTGCGGTTCGTTGCCGACGACCATCTGGGTCGGTTGGCACGCTTCCTCCGGCTCCTCGGTCTCGACACCCTCTACCACCCCGGGTGGGCCGACCGCGACCTGGTCCGCGTCTCGATCGATGAGGAGCGCATCCTCCTCACCAGGGATGTCGGGTTGCTGAAACACCGAGATCTAATCCACGGCTACTACCTGCGGTCGACCGAGTCCGAGCAGCAGCTGATCGAGGTGTGCAGGCGTTTCCGGCCGGTGGGACAGTTCGCCCCCTTCAACAGATGCATGGCCTGCAATGGCCTGCTGAAGGCCGTGGCCAGGGAAGAGATCATGGATCGGGTGCCCCCGGGTACCAGTCGGAGTGTCGACGAGTTCCGTGTCTGCCAATCGTGTGACCGGATCTTCTGGAGAGGAGCACACCACACCCGGTTGGAGCGCCTCGTCGCCGCCGCCCGCGCCGCATCTGAGTAACGGAATCAGCCCGCCCCGATGCTGCGCAGCAAACCTGAGTGTTGGCGGCTCATATCCGGAATAGCGTGGCGTCGGGGCGGGTTACACCGGTCTCACCCATCCATACGAGGGATCACAAGCGAATGCCAGAAACCGCCCAACTCACACTTCCCGTCCTCCCCCTCCACAACGGTGTCGTCTTCCCCCACATGGTGGTCACGGTGCGCATCGAGACCAGGGAGGGCAAGACCGCTCTCGCCGCGGCGGCCAAGAGCGGTGATCGACTACTCCTCGTTCCCCGTCTCGATGGCCGATACGCCGCGGTGGGGACGATCGCCGACATCCAGCAGAGCGATGAGGGCACCGTCGTGGTATCCGGGGTGGCCCGGGCCAGGGTCGGGGCCGGATCAGTGGATGAGACAGGAGCACTCTGGGTCGACGTGCACTCCTATCCCGAGGTGGACATCATCGACGAGGAACTCGACGATCTGATCGCCGAGTATCGGGCTGTGGTCAGCGCCGTCCTCGAGAACCGAGGGATGGCCGGTGTGGCCGAGCGTCTCCTCGACATGGACAACCCGTCCCGGCTCGCCGATCTGGCTGTGTACTCCCCCGACCTGAGCCTGGAGCAGAAGGTGGAGCTGCTGGAGGCGCTCGACATACGTCAGCGACTCGGCATGCTCCTCGACTGGATGCGGGAGTTGCTCGCCGACCTCGAGCTGCGACGCAAGGTGCGCGACGAAGCTGCAGAGCGGATCGAGAAGGGGCAAAAGGACTACATCCTCCGCCAGCAACTCGATGCCATCCGCAAGGAGCTCGGTGAGGAAGGAGACATCGCCTCCGACTACCGGGCCAAGCTGGCCGAGCGCGCGCTGCCAGAGAAAGTGACAGAGGCCGTCACCCGTGAGATCGACCGTCTCGAGCGGATGAGCGAGCAGTCACCCGAGCACTCCTGGATCCGCACCTGGCTCGACACGATGTTCGACCTTCCCTGGGGAGAGCGATCCGAGGATCGCCTCGACCTCGACGAGGCATGGACCGTGCTCGACGCCGATCACACCGGTCTCCAGGACGTCAAAGAGCGCATCGTCGAGCATCTGGCGGTGCGCAAACTGCGCGTCGAGCGAGGTCTCTCCGAGGAGAGTGACCGGCACACCGGCACCATCCTTCTCCTCGTCGGCCCACCCGGGGTGGGCAAGACCTCCCTGGGTGAGTCGGTCGCCCGTGCCCTGGGGCGCAAATTCGTGAGAGTCAGCCTTGGTGGGATCAGGGACGAAGCGGAGATCCGCGGTCATCGCAGGACCTATGTCGGGGCGCGACCCGGAAGGGTGGCGCGCGCCCTCACCGAGGCAGGGACGATGAACCCGGTGTTCCTGCTCGATGAGATGGACAAGGTCGGGGCCGACTGGCGGGGCGACCCATCCTCAGCCCTGCTCGAAGTCCTCGACCCGGCTCAGAACCACACGTTCCGCGACCATTACCTCGAGGTCGACCTCGATTTGTCCGACGTCCTGTTCATCGGCACCGCCAACCTCATCGAGACGATCCCCGGCCCACTGCTCGACCGGACCGAGGTCATCACCATCGACGGGTACACCGATACCGAGAAGGTGGAGATCGCGCGCGATCATCTCCTGCCTCGTCAGCTCCGCGCCGCCGGTCTGGAACCGGAGGAACTGGATGTCACCGAGTCGGCTCTTGCCGCAATCGTCGACCGGTACACACGGGAGGCCGGGGTGAGGGGCCTCGAGCGCCAGTTGGGCAAGCTGGCCCGCAAGGTGGCGACTGAGGTTGCGCGAGGCACCGGCTCGATCACGGTCCTCGTGGACGAGCCTGAGGTGAAGGAGTATCTGGGCAAGCCAAAGGTATGGAAAGACGAGGCCACGGACCGGACCGATGTCCCTGGGGTGGCCACCGGGTTGGCGGTCACCGGGTCCGGCGGTGATGTCCTTTTCATCGAAGCCACCGCCATGGACGGCGAGCCCGGGCTCACCCTCACCGGTCAACTCGGTGATGTGATGAAGGAATCTGCCCGTATCGCCCTCTCCTATGTCGAGGCCCATGCCGACGAGCTCGGCATCGACCCGGCGGCGTTGAAGAGGAAGTTCCACGTCCACGTCCCGGCAGGCGCCATACCCAAAGACGGGCCGTCGGCGGGTGTTGCCATGCTCACCGCACTGGTATCCCTGCTCACCGACCGAAAGGTGAAGGCGACCGTGGGCATGACCGGGGAGATCACACTCCAGGGAAAGGTACTGCCCATCGGAGGGGTGAAGCAGAAGATCCTCGCCGCCCACCGGGCCGGCTTGAAGGAAGTCATCGTGCCTCGACGCAACGAAGCCGACCTGGACGACGTGCCTGAGAAGGTCCGCGCCGAGATGACCTTCATAGTCGCCGACACCGCCGGCGACGTCCTGGAGACGGCCCTGACCTAGCCCTGTGCCTCGTCCTCGAGCCACCAGGACGCGGACCGGGACCTTGCCGTTGTCTCTTGGGCGGGAGCATCAGCGAACACCTGGACAAGTGGCTCGTCCTCGTGCTCGTCTTCGGGGCGCACGTGTTTGCCTTCCCGCTCGATTGCCCTGGCGAAGCGATCCCGGTCGACCGCTCCGCTCAGACTGGCGATGAAGTGGACGCTGACGTGCCCGCACGCCTCACAGACCACCCGCTCTATTCCAGAGCTCTGAACGGCGACCGTGACGGTATGCGCGCAGCGGTCTTGCCGGCGGATGCGGCGCAATACGTCCATTTCTTCCCGAGCCTCCCTGGTTCGACCCGATGTCAGTCTGCAGGTGCTCGGGGGCCTCGAAAAGGGCCAACTCTGCGGGAGCCGCTCTAACTAGTCACCCCGAGGGAGATAGACCACCTCGAGCGATTGACCCAGGAAGGTCAGGAGACCCCATCCTGCGCTGCATCACCCCGTCTGCTCACCGGTGAGGTGGTACCAATCGCAGTGCAAGCACCGGTTCACCCTCACATGATCGAAGTTCCAGTCTTCGCAACTTGTGACGAATACCCGTGCCGCAACGGTGCTGCGAAACGAGCATTTCCCGGTTGCCCGGCATCGGGCCGCCGTCTCATATCGCATCTGCGCCGAGTTCTCCCCATATCCATCCTCCCCGTCCAGTCTCTCCGAAGGTACGGTGTGGCTGAGACAGAATCCGCTGCGGATAGCCTCGGGGCCATGAGCGAAACTGAGCTGGTCGAAGCACGCCGCAATGCCGACGCCGACCCAACCGACGTCATTGCACAGATGACCGCGGCCTACGCCTGTGACAGCAACGACTACGAAGATGAGGCCGTTGCCTACTACGACCGGGCCTGGCGGTTGGGGGTGCCGGACGAGGAGAGGCACGACTTCCTGGTTGGCTACGGGTCAACCCTGCGCAATGTCGGTCGGCTCGACGAGGCGTTGGAGGTCCTCGGCATCGCTGCGGGCGAGTACGAAGGGGACCTTGCGCCGCTCGCGTTCATGGCGCTCACGTTGCACAGCGCAGGTCGTTCCGACGAGGCGATGGCGATTCTCCTCGATTGCCTCGTTGCCGGGGGCGGCCCGGGTGTGGACCGATTCGCGAGAGCGTTGAGCTCGTACGCCGACTTGTTGCGCCACTGACCTCGCTTCAAAGCAACTCGACGTCGACCAGCAAAGCGGCATGGTCCGAGCCCCGGACCGGCTCGACACTGGTTGTCACAGCCCGGGCACCCTTGCCGAAGACGTGGTCGATTCGCAGCAGCCGGGGCCATCCCGGCCGCCATCCCCAGGTCGGAGACGGTTTCGTTCCCGAGGATTTCGCCAGTTCGAGTAAGAGGTCGGTCCAGCGCCCCGAGAGACGCCTGTAAAGCGGCCACGCCGGGGAGGCGTTCATGTCACCGGCGAGGATGATGGCGTCGCCTGTGTTCCTGGCATCGGCCCAGGCGAACAAACCGTCCAGTTGCTCGCCCCGCAGCCTCACCGATGTCCACCAGGGAAAGGCGATGGGATTCCGGATATGGGTGGTGGCGACGACCACCGGTCGGCCTTCGATCGTCACTCTCGCCCAGGCGACCCAGCGCCAGGGAAGGGGCGCCGAGCCCAACTCGGCGTCGAGTCGGCTGGCCACTCCTCGACCCTCGTGGTTGGACGCCGGCTTGAGATCATGGTGCGGATAGCGGTCCGCGATCACGGGGACTATGTCGTGACCCATTTCCTGGATCACGCACAAGTCCGGTCGATGCCGGTCCAGGATCTCGGCGACATGGCCGGGGTCAGCCTTGCCGTTGAGGAGATTCGCTGTCATCAACCGAAACGATCCGCCCATCCGGGACCGGACGCTAGACCACGAAGTTGGATAACCCGGAGATCACTTGTGCACAGCCTTGGGTCTCTTGACCCATGGTCGCTGGGACGGGAGGTCTGTAATCATTGGGCCAAGGAGGAGAGAGCCATGGGAGGCATCCAACCCGCCGTCGGTGTCAGACGTGCCCGGCCACTGTCGAGAACCTGTCCTCACCGCGCAACCATGAGCACCATCGCTGCAGGGTTGGAGCGGGTCGTCTGTGAGACCTGTGGCCATCTCAGCTTTCGCTGGCACGAAGACGTGTCCGACTACATCGACCGGGAGAGGTCGGGGGCCAGGAGCCACGTCACGCCCTCAGAGGACCCGGGCGTGTTCGCCATTCAGGCCCGGTTCCACCTCCGCAGCCGCTATGAGCTGCATCCGGAGCCGTTCCCTCTCCCTGGCTAGATCGGAATCGCTCCACCGCTCCACGCGGCACGCCGCTCGCGGATAGGCCAATCGTCGGGGAAAACCGGGTCGATGTGCCCTGGCCGCCACGCCACTCCGCGGTGGACACTGTGTTTGTACGCGTTCGGGAAGTGGAGGTGCGACATGCGAGTTCTGGTGGCACATGGCTCGCGAATGGGAGGCACCACGGGGATCGCAGAGACGATCGTGGAAACCCTCAGACAACAAGGCCTGGAAGCCGAGATGCGCGCGGCCGGGGCCATCAAGGATGTGGCCGGATATGACGCAGTGATCGTCGGTGGGGCTCTCTACGCCAAGCGCTGGCACAAGGATGCCCGGCACCTGGTCAAGAAGAATGCGGCGATTCTCAAGACGAAACCGGTTTGGCTGTTCAGCAGCGGGCCGCTCGACGACTCGGCCAAGGTCGGCGACCTTCCCCCGGTGGACATGTTGCGGAAGCTGATGGAACAGATCGACGCGCGAGGCCACCACACCTTCGGGGGGAGGCTTCCCGCCGATGCCGACTGGTTCCCGGCCTCGGCCATGGCCAAGGAGCATGCCGGCGACTGGAGGGACATGGCCCAGGTCACGTACTGGGCAACCGAAATCGCCAGCGAGCTGAGTTGGAAGGTGGAAGCCCGGACGACCTGACATGCCCCGGTAGCATTCCGCCGCCTCGACAGTGGAGGGTTTCTGTCTGTCCCCAATCTCTACGACGTGATCGTCATCGGGGTTGGCGGCATGGGCAGTGCCACCGTCTACCACCTCGCCAGACGCGGGCTGCGGGTTCTCGGCCTCGAACAGTTCGACATCCCCCATGAGCAGGGGTCATCGCACGGGGTCAACCGCATCTTCCGGCTCGCCTACTACGAGCATGCGTCATATGTGCCCCTCATGGGCCGTGCCCGCGATCTGTGGCTGGATCTGGAGGTCGAGGCCGGAGAGACACTCGTTCATGTGACCGGCTCGGTCGATGCCGGACCTCCCGGAGGCGATGTCTTTCGAGGGTCCCTCGAATCTTGCCTTATCCACGGCCTCGACCACGAGGTGCTCGACTCGGCCTCCCTGAGCACTCGATTCCCGGGCTATCGGCTCCCCGAGGGGCACATGGGATTGTTCCAGCCGGAGGGCGGGTTCGTCCTGTCCGAACGATGCATCGTCGCCCACGTCCAAGGCGCCGTGGCCCGAGGCGCCATGGTGCGGACACGAGAGGCGGTGCTGGGCTGGGACACGACCCCCGGTGGCGCGGTGCGGGTTGTGACTTCTCGGGGTGAGTACGAGGCAGCAAGCCTGATCGTGACCTGCGGGGCCTGGGCCGGGGCCTTTCTCCCCCAGATCGGGGATCTCGCCACTCCGGAGCGGCAGGTCCTCGGCTGGTTTCAGCCGCTCCGTCCCGAGTTGTTCGGCACGGACAGTTTCCCCGTGTTCAACCTGGCGGTGGATGAAGGCCGCTACTACGGGTTCCCGGTGTTCGGGGTTCCCGGGTTCAAGATCGGCCTATATCACCATCTCGAGGAGGCCACCACACCCGAGACCATCGACCGCATGGCCTACGACCGGGATGAGGAGGTGCTTCGCGCCGCCGTCTCCCGTTACTTTCCCGACGCCAACGGGCCGACCATGGCCCTGAAGACCTGCATGTTCACCAATACGCCCGATGAGCACTTCCTGATCGACGTCCTCCCCGAGCATCCCCAGATCGCCTTCGCTGCCGGTTTCTCCGGTCACGGGTTCAAGTTCGCCGCTGTGGTGGGTGAGATCCTCGCCGACCTCGCCCAGAGCGGCCACACCGAGCACGACATCGCCATGTTCAGACTCGACAGGTTCCACGCCCTGTTCGGTTAGCCAAGCCCGGTTCATACGATTCTGCAGATGAAGATCGCCGTCGCCGGAGCCACCGGATACATCGGGGGCCGGCTGATCCCCCGATTGCTCGACGCCGGCCACCAAGTGGTATGCGTAGCCCGCACCCCAGGGAAGCTCGAGGACCGGATCTGGCGGGATCGTGTCGAAGTGCGCCGATGTGACGTCTTCGACGCCGAGGAGGTGAAGCAGGCCTTGGCCGATTGCCAAACCGCCTACTACCTGATCCACTCGATGGGTGACGAGGCCGACTTCGCCCGCGCCGAGAGTGAGGCTGCGAAGAACTTCGCGGTCGGAGCCGAAGCCAATGATCTGAATCGGATCATCTACCTCGGTGGGCTCGGTCATGGCAAGGACCTCTCCCGTCATCTCGCCAGCCGTCAGCAGGCGGGACGCGTCCTCGCCTCCGGCGACACCCCGGTGACCGAGTTGCGTGCGGCGGTCGTGATCGGTGCCGGATCGGTCTCATTCGAGATGCTCCGCTATCTGACCGAGGTGCTCCCGGTGATGGTCACCCCCCGGTGGGTTGAGACCAGATGTCAGCCGATTTCCATCGAGGACGTACTCGACTACCTGGTCGCGGCCTTGGACGACGCTCCTGGAAGCCATGTATACGAGATCGGCGGGCCAGACGTCGTCTCCTACCGGGACATGATGCAGGTGTATGCGGACGTTGCCGGGTTGCGGAAGCGGATCATCGTCCCGGTGCCCATGCTCAGCCCACGCCTCTCCTCGTTGTGGGTCGGGTTGGTAACCCCCGTCCCGGTGGGCGTGGCAAGACCCTTGGTCGACTCCCTGGTCAACGAGGTGATCGTCAGCGATCCGAGCGCGGACCGATTCGGAATCAATCCGACACCGCTCCGCCAGGCAATCGAACGGGCACTCGGCAGGGAGGAGAGGTTTGACATGCCTAGTCGCTGGTCTGACGCCTCGACCAGCCCGGCCCTTCCCTTCTCGTGGGACCCGGAGTGGTCAGGGGGGACCTTGCTCGTCGACCGCCAGAACGTCCCCACCCGGGCGCACGCGGATGACCTGTATTGGGCGTTCAGCCGCATCGGTGGCCAGGTCGGCTACTACACGTTGGACTGGGCCTGGAGGGTGCGGGGGCTGCTCGACATCCTGGTCGGCGGAGTCGGCCTCCGCCGCGGACGGCGGGACCCGCAGCAGCTCAGGCTCCACGACACCGTCGACTTCTGGAGGGTCTCGGCTGTGACGCCTGGACAACACCTTCAGCTCTCAGCCGAGATGCGGCTCCCCGGCGAGGCCTGGCTCGAATGGCGCATCGAAGAGGGGCGGGCGGGGACCATCCTTGCCCAGACCGCCTATTTCCGGCCGCGCGGTCTCGCCGGCCGTGCCTACTGGTTCGTGATGCTCCCCTTCCACCATCTGATCTTCGGGCGCATGGCACAGAAGATCGCTGCGGCCGCAGAAGACCGGCACCACTGAGATCAGCTGTTCGCGACCCTGTCGAAGCGACCGACCGCGCGTTCACTCACGGTCAGCTCATCACCCTGGCGGTCCAGTGCCTCGAACTTTGCGCCGACCGTTTCACGCCATGCCTGCCAGTCTCCCTCGGACCTCCAGCGGTCGATGGTGATGAACCGCTCCGGGTTGTCCCGATCCTGATAGAAGTCCGTGCCGAGATATCGCGGCGACCGCCGGAAGAGCTCGACCCAGGCTCCCTCCGGCCCGTAGAGCCGTTCGAATTCGTCCGACCGTTCAGGATCCAACAGGTACTCCCAGACGTAGACGTACATCGGCCTCAGAGCCCGATGATCATTCCCGGAGTCCCGGGAATGATCTCCAGACCGTCGGAGCGCTCCCTCAGCCATTCATGGATCTCGTCCAACTTCTCATCACTGTGCGCCGGATCGTGATGGAAGGTCGTCAGAGCCTTCACGCCGGTCATGTGAGCAAACCCGAGAAGATGGGTATGCGAGCTGTGGCCCCAGCCAACCCGCTCGGCGTACTCCTCGTCGGTGTACTGGGAATCGTGGATGAGGACGTCGGCTCCCTCGGCCAGGTCGTGCCCAGAGGTCCACTCGGGATCGTGGGGAAAGTCGTGGGCCCCCAGCGCAGGCTCGTGATCGGGGAGGTAGGTGAGAGCCTTTCCCTCCTCCTCCAGCCGGTAGCCGAGGGTGACGCCGGGGTGGCACACCAGGTCGGCGGTGACCTGGACACTGTCGATCTCGAACATACCGGGGGACACGTCGTGGAAGGCCACATTGGGGAGGTCACGCACCCGCACCGGGAACAGTGGGGGTGACAGATAGCGATTGAGCCGTTCCTGGAGGGTTTGGCGGTGCGAGACCGGGCCCCATACGTCGACGCGGATCTCGGGATCGTGGAGCGGAGCGAAGAAAGGGAGTCCCTGGATGTGATCCATGTGGAGGTGGGTGATGAGGACGTCGACCTGTTCTACCCCGTCAGCCTCGGTGCCGAGGATGCGGATCCCGCTGCCGGCGTCGAGGATGATCAATCTCCCTCCGCGGCTTCTCACCTCGACAGCCGAGGTGTCCCCCCCGTATCTGGCCGTCTCCGACCCGGCGCTGGCGATGGAGCCTCTGGTCCCGCAGAGCTTTGCTCTCAGCTCTCCACCTCCCAGAAGATGGCGAGGACTCCGAGGAACCGGCCGCCCTCGCCCTCGATCGGGATCGCCGTCACCTCGACTGCTCGCCACACCCCGTCCATACCCTGGAAGCGGACCGCGCGGTGCGCCGGCAGCCGTTTGCTCAGGGCGATCACCACCGGGAAGTCGTGGTCGGGAAGCGGAGACCCGTCGGGCTCGGTCACCTGCCACGCTCCCACCAGCTGCTCGGCTCGGACCGGCCCTACATCGTCGAACCGGATGCCGAGCAAGCCCTCTGCCGACTCGTTGTAATAGATGAGGTTTCCGGCGTCGTCCATCATCCACATCGGGATGGCGAGATAGCTCGAAGCTTGTCGGAGCAGGATCATCTCCACGGGCTGCTGGGCCATGACGGAAACTTACCCGTCCTCGATAACGATCACGCGTTTCAGGGCCTTGGGTCGATGTACCGACCGCTTGAGACCTTCCAATAACCTGGGGCGATGGGTGCTGACGTGGTCGTGGTGGGCTCGATCAATCACGATCTCACCATCGTGACCGAACGCCACCCGTCCCCGGGCGAGACCGTGCTCGGACGGTCCCATTACTCGGGTGCCGGCGGCAAAGGCGCCAACCAGGCGGTAGCCGCGGCGCGACTGGGGAGCAGCGTTGCCATGATTGGCCGGGTCGGCAACGACGACGAAGGAGCATCTCTCATCTCGCTCCTCTCGACCGAAGGGATCGACGTGACCGGCGTGAGCATCGACCGGGGGACGCCGACCGGTTTGGCGGTGATCACCCTCGATGACAATGCCGAGAATTCGATCGTGGTCAGCCCTGGAGCCAACTCGACTCTCGGTGTGGCGGACATCTCGGCACGCGGGAAGCTGATCGGGGAGGCCAAGGTCGTCCTGGCGCAGCTTGAGATCCCGATGGAGGTGGTGCTGGCTGCAGCCTCCGCGGCCAGAGGTCTCTTCTGCCTGAACCCGGCGCCCGCACGACCCTTGCCCAAGGCCTTGCTGGATCGGGCCGACGTGCTCATCCCCAATCGATCTGAGCTGGCAACTCTCGCCGGGGTCCCCAACCCGGCGAGCCTCGAAGAGGTGATCGAGGCCGCAGACCGATTGGGCTACCTGGGAGCCACGGTGGTGACACTCGGTTCCGAGGGCTGCGTCGTGATCGATGACATCACCGTGACACCGATCGAGGCGGCCATCGTGGATGCGATAGACACCACCGGGGCTGGCGACGCCTTCTGCGGCGCCCTGGCTCATGGTTTGAGCCGGGGGGAGCCGCTGCCCTCAGCCGCCCTTTGGGCCACGACAGCAGCCACTCTCGCCACGACTCGAAGAGGCGGCCTTGCAGCCATGCCCACTGCAGCGGAGGTGGTGCGCAGTCTCGGCCGATGATTAGCCTGCCGCCATCGCCCGTCCGATAATCATCGACACCGACCCTGGCCAGGATGACGCAGTCGCCCTCCTGGTCGCCCTCGCCTCGCCGGACGACCTCGACGTGCGGGCCGTCACCACGGTCGCCGGGAATGTTCCGTTGCCGTTGACCGTGACCAACGCCCTGGCACTGGTCGAGTTGGCAAATCGCCGCGACGTGCCGGTGCACGCCGGCTCGGTCCGCCCCATGGTCAACCCTCTGGTCACTGCCGAGTACGTCCACGGTCCCACCGGGCTCGACGGGGCCAACCTTCCTCCGCCATCGCTCCAACCCGCCCCGGGCCATGCGGTGGATCGGATCGTCGAGATCCTGATGACCGAGGACGAAGGCACCGTCACGGTGTGCACCCTGGGCCCGATGACCAACATTGGGCTCGCCCTCGTTCGGGAGCCGCAGATTGCCCCCAGGATCAAGGAGTTGGTGCTGATGGGTGGCGGCTTCTTCGAAGGGGGCAACACAACGCCCGCCGCCGAGTTCAACATATATGTCGACCCTCACGCCGCCCACGTCGTCTTCACCAGCGGCATACCCCTCGTGATGCTTCCCCTGGATGTGACCCACAAGGCTCTGGGCACGCCGGATCGGCTCGATCGTTTCAGAGCCCTGGGGACAGCAGCCGGAGATGCAGTGGCCGGCATGCTCGACTTCTACGACCGATGGGACATGGAGAAGTACGGGTTTCCCGGAGGGCCCCTGCACGATCCAACGGTGATTGCCTACCTGCTCGACCCGGGCATGTTCTCGGGCAAGCGGGCCCATGTGCACATCGAGACCGCCCCAGGCGCAACCCAGGGGATGACCGTCATCGATTGGTGGCAAGTCACCGACAAGGTGCCCAATGCCATGGTCATGCACGAGATCGACTCCGATCGGTTCTTCGACCTGCTGGTCGAGCGCATCGCCCGTATCTGAGCAGAGCGCCGGTCAGCGCCGAGGCAGCAGGCGGGCGGTCGACCCTTCGACCGAGATCGTCTCGCATGGGGCGAGAGTCCCTCCAAAATGTTCGCGCCCCTCTCCGGCCCCCTCCACTTCCTCGGGTCGGCGCCCATTCAACGAGTGAAAGTCGACAAAGCTTGCTACCCGGAGATCGTTCAGGACCAGCCACGAATACGCCTGGTAGGGCTCCTCGTCCGGATTGCGCAGGATCAAGCCGGAGCCGTTCAGCGGCTCCCACGGGCCGGTGATTGAAGGGCCGACGAACCCGTAGAGACCGGTCGGACCGGTCACATCTGGGTGAAACGTCCGCGCCTGCGTCGAGAAGAACAAGTAGTAGGAATCGTTGCGAACGACCAGATGAGGTCGCTCCAACTCGTTGTTCACCCCATCAGCCTCGACCAGGGGCGGGAGGAGTGAGAAGAATCCTCCTTCCTCTCGGGCCGCGATGCCGATGGCGCCATCGAAGTCGGTCGCCGAGTCGGCCAGCGACGCCGTGAACAAGAGGTATTCCCGGGAGTCGGCCGGGTCGGTGAACCGAAACGGGTCACGAAAGGCCTTGATGAACCCTGGCTCACCGCTGTGCTGATCCGCTGTGGACTGGTATCTCCCCCCCGGTATCACCGCTTCTCGATGCTGCGCCCAGTCGCCGAACCGGACCCCGCCATCGGCTTGGAGCGTCGCCGAGGTCTGGACGATGCGCTGAGCGAAGGTAGGCCGGCTCTCCCCCGCCATCCCGGAGGCGGTGTAGTAGACGTCGAGAGCACCTGACTCCGGGTGGAACGTGGCACATCCTGCCCACTCACGGCTTCCCGGCGAGGCACCATCGGGAAACAGCGGGCCGAGATCGGACCATAGGTCATCGTGACGGGAGATGAGTCTGATCCTGGCCACATCGTGGCGCTGTCCCGGGTCGAGCGACGACGATGAAGACAGAGCCATCCAGACTTCCGTTCCGTCGATGCTCGCCAGTGTCCCGTCGTGGAGCCGCACCGGCCACAGATCCCACAGATACAGATCGGGCAGCATCCTCTCCGTCTCATCGATCTGAAGAGCCCCGGTGCGCGTTGTGGGACCTTCATCGAGCAGTGCGACTTGCTCTCTGGTCCAGGAGGTGGTCACAGACGGTTGGCCAGTCGGAGATGACCTTCTTCCGTCACCAGCACCGGCACCGGGTCCGAGATAGCGCCAACGAAGTGCGAGCCCGGTCGCACCCGGTCCCAGGCAAGGTAGGCCAGACCGCGGTCACCGAGATCCACCAGCCGTCCGGCGTACTTGGACCCGGATTGGTCCGCCTCGAGTGCCTGGGCGTCACCGAGTGAATAGGGGCCGAAGGCCTCGGGCGCTCGCAGGTAATAGGTGCCGGTGCCGGGTCCGGACTCTCTGCGGGTCTCACTCTGGGTGGGCAGGTCACTGCAAAAAGTGAGATACCAGTGCTCACCGTATGGGATCAGCTGACTCACCTCCACCTGGCCAAAACCATCCGGTCGTGTGATCGGGGGGAGGACCTCCCAGTCGAGGAGATCTCGGGATCTGGCATGGGCCACCACCCCGCGGCCGTGACGGGGCCCGAGATTCAAACGGGCGGTGATGGTGGCGTGGAACAGCCCGTCGCCATGGAGGAAGACAAAGGGGTCGCGCCACGCCTGATCGTGCCAGTCGGCCGAGTCGAAGGTCTCGTACCACCGGGGGTCGGCCTCGATCACGGGCTGATCTCCATGACGCTCCCAGGTTTCGAGGTCGTCACTCACTGCCAGCCCGATCCGCTGCACCAGGCCATCCTCGGCATTGGAGGTGCCGGTGTAGAACAGATGCCACAGCCCGTTGTGACGGACGACAGACCCGGTCCACGTCGTCTTGTCGTCCCAGGCTCCTCGGGGCCCTGGCGCCAGGGCGTCGGGCTGGACCTCCCAGTCGATCAGGTCGGTGGAGATGGCATGACCTATCGACACGTTCCAGTGGCGCAGCTCGGGATCACCGATCGATTTGGGTGCCTGGAGGTAGAAGACGTGGTGCAGCCCACCGGTTTCGGCCAGCCAGAAGTCCCAGATCCATTTGTCGTCGAGATGGAGCGCCAACTGACACCCTCCAAGAGGTGCGCGGTTATACCACTTTGTTCATCGGCGGCGACGTCGATCTGCTTGCGTTCTCCCGTGGCCGACACCGCCACACCGATCTAGCCGCGCATGAACCCCCGCACCGTGTCGATCGTGTCGGCTTCGTCGGGTCTCTTGTCGTCCCTGTATTGCTTCACCCGGGCGAATCGGAGCGCCACCCCGCCCGGGTATCGGGTGCTGCGCTGCACCCCGTCGAAGGCGATCTCGTAGACGATCTCCGGCTTGAGGTATACGACATGACCGGTCCGGTCGTCCTCGATCTCGAGGAATCGCTCCGTCTGCCAGGCCAGCATCTCATCCGTCAGGCCCTTGAAAGTCTTGCCCAGCATCACATATCCACCGCCATCGTCCCGGGCGCCGAGATGGAGATTGGACAGCCAACCCTCCCGGCGCCCCGACCCCCATTCGGCTGCCAGGACCACCAGGTCGAGAGTGTGGGTCGGTTTCACTTTGAGCCACCCTGCCCCACGCCTTCCCGCCTCATAGGGCTGAGAGGGATCTTTGACCACGACCCCCTCGAAACCCGCATTCACGCTCTCGTCGAAAAAGCGATCCGCCGCCTCGGGATCGTCGGTGATCAGTGAACCGACCAATGCGCTCGACGGCACGGCACTGGCCAGTGCGGTCCGGCGCGCGGTGAGCGGTTCGTCGATGAGGTCGATCCCATCGAGATGGAGACAGTCGAAGTAGAAAGCAGTGAGCGGTGGCCCTCCCTCCTCCGAGCCGAATCGGCTCATCGAGTCCTGGAACTCCTGTGGTGATCCACCCGGTCCGATCAGCAATGCCTCCCCGTCGAGGATGAGTCTGGCGGCGTGGAACCGGAGAACCGTCGCCACGACCTCCGGCACGGCCTCGGTGACCTCTCTCAGATTCCTGGTGAAGACGGCGACACGGTCGCCGTCTCGGTGCACCTGGATCCTCGCCCCGTCCAGCTTCCACTCGACGATGGCGGTGCCGATCCCCCCCACCGCTTCACCGGCCGTGCCGGCGGTCTTGGCCAGCATCGGCTGGACCCCGGTGAACAGGGTGAGCCTGGCATGTCCCAGAATGGCCGGCCCTTCGGCCAGGGCACGGGAAGCCACGGTCACCAAATCACCTTCCAGCATCGCTGCACGCCGCACCCGCTCTACTGGAACGTCGACAGCGGCCGCGACCGCGTCGGCCATGATCCCCTCCAATGCCCCCTGACGAAGGTTGCGCAGGACCAGGCCCCGGAGAAACGCCTGCTCCGAACTGGTGGCCTTCTCCAACAGCTCGGTGAGGAGGGTCTCTCTCTGTCGCTTCGACCCGGCACCCGAGGCACCGGCCACGTCAGCGAGAGTTGCGTCGACCTCGGTGATGGCGAGGCTCGCCTCCGTGGCAGGCTGAGCCTCTATCCCATAGATCGTCGCCCATCCCACATTGAGACGGGCTTGCAGCGGTCTGCCGGCGAGATAGGAGACCCCAATCGGCGCTTCTACCGGTGTGAGACGACGCAGGACATCCCTTAGCAGGGCGATCTTCTTCGAACGTGAGCGGGTGGCGGCGACCGCCTCGGATGCGGTGACCAGGTCTGCGAGTAGCACGGGTCGAGGCTAGGTCATCGGTCCTAGGCCCGGAAACGGTCGAATGGCTCCAGCTCGATGCGGGCGGCGGCGAGTTCTTGCTCCACCGTCTCCTTCGCAGGGATCAGGTCGACGGCCTCGGGTTCAGACCACGGATCGGAGGCGAGCCGGCCCTCCACGGTCGTAAGCCGGATCTCGTCAGGCTCCACCTCATCGACCTCCTCCCACGAGAGAGGAGCAGCAACCGGGGCTCCATGGCGAGGACGGAGTGACCAGGGAACCACGGAGGTAGACCGGGGAGCGTTTCGCAGCCAATCGACGAAGACCCGGTCTCCTCGGTCGGCTTTGCGAAACGCCAGCGTCATCAGATCGTCGTTGGCAGCTGCGGCCAGTGCCGCGGTTCCGCGGGCGATCCGGGCCGCCTCATCTGACGTGACGGTCGGCTCCAGCCGGGCGCGAAGGTGATAACCCTTGGAACCGGAAGTGAGTGGGAGGGTTGGGATCTCGTGCTCGTCGAGGATGGATCGCATCCGCCCCGCCGCCTCCCGCACCAGATCCACCCGCCCCGGGGGCGGGTCGAGATCCCAGATGGCCCAGTCCGGATGATCCTCGTCGGCGACTTTGACCGGGGGAACATGGAAGGTGATCACACCCAAATTGGCGAAGAAGGCGATTGCCTCAACCGAGTCGATCACCGGGTACACCGTGGTGCCCCCATCCTCCTTGGGCACCTCGTAGCGGCCAATCAGTTCCTCCGGATAGTGGTCCGGGACGTTCTTCTGCATGAAACCGGGGGCATGGATGCCACGTGGGAACCGCTCCACGCTGAGTGCCCTCCCCTGAATGAAAGGGAGCATCCGGGTGGCGACCCGGGTGTAGTAGTCGACGACTTCGCCCTTGGTGATCCCGTCTTCGGGGAAGATCACCCGGTCGGCGTTACTGACCTCCATCCCGTCAGGTTATGAGTCGACATCCACTGTGTTGGGCAGCCGACCTCAGTCCCCTTCGGGGATGATGATCCACAGGACGATGTAGATGAGGAGCTGCGGCCCGGGGAGGACGAAGGAGACAAGGAACAAGAGCCGCATCATCCCGTGGCTGATCCCGAACCTGTCGGCGAGACCCGCAGCCACCCCGGCGATGACACGATCGTTCTTCGGCCGGACAAGACGGGGTGTATCTCGATCGGTCATGCCCGAACCCTACGCCCGACTCACATTCGGGGAGCTCAGAGGAGAAGCCTTCGCCCTTCGATCTCACCGTCGACGATGTTCCCGGTTGGCTCGAAGCCGTGCCGGCGGTAGAAGGGAGCCGGTGACCCTTTTCCCTCCACCCAACTCGTGAGCAGGGTCTTGTCGCCCCATGCCCGGCATTCGTCGGCGATCAAGTCGAGGACACGACCGCCGATCCCCCGGCGCTGATGCAGCCGGTCGATGAGGAGACGCCATAGATATGGCTCGGGGTGATGCGGGGTGCGGAGAGCGAGCATGACAAACCCGACGATCTCCTCATCGGCGACCACCGCCCGCATCCAGGGGACGAGTGGGGCGCCGTCCACCACCTCGGGGAAGAGCGCGTCGGTGAAGGACCAGCACATCGGGGCGACGAACTCCTCCTGGGTCTTCTGGGTGGCCAGCTTCGACACGAGTCCCTCGTTGTCGGTGGTGACCTCCACCAGACGCACCTCATCCGGCGGCTGCTGGGGCCGGTTGACCCAGTTCTCCCAATCGGGACGGGTGAGACCATAGATCCAATCGTCGGATACCTCACCGTCCAGCCAGAAAGACAGCTTGGTGTGTCCCTCGAACAGGAAGCCGGTGCGCTCAAGCACCATCGCCGACGCCGGGTTGCCCGGATGGAGCATGCCGAACGCCCGTGTCACACCCAGGTCTGTGAACAGATAGCCGACCAGCGCCGACACGGCCTCCACCGCGTAGCCCCTTCCCCAATGCCGGGTAGCGAAGGTGTAGCCGACTTCTGCGGTGTGGCTGTTCTGGGTGAGGTTGAGGGCCAGGTCGCCGAGCACCTCACCGCTCTCCAGGGAGCAGACGGCCGCCATCCACCATTCCCCGTCGGCCGGCCCATCCATCTTCACCAACTCGGAGACCACCCGCTCCGCCTCCTCCCGGGTATACGGAAGCGACCAGTCCTGGTAGCGGGCCACGTCGGGGTCATTGCGCCGGGCGACCACACCGTCGACGTCGTCGAGCATGAAGGGGCGGATCAGCATGCGCTCGGTGCGAATCGGGGTGAACAAGGAACCAGATTCAACCACCGTCCCGACCCGAACGCGACCTGGGGTTTCAGCAGAGGATCTCGATCTCCAAACCGACCCACGCCCGCCTCGACCAGCAGAGGTTCACACGCTGCGCCGACCCCTTCGAACCCTCCGGCTCCGCTCAGCTCCTGGAACGACTCGGCGGCCGCCGCCAACGACAGTATCTGAACCCTCCTTCCCACAACCCGGGCCAAGGCATCGATGTACTCCTGGTGCAAAGGAGCCAGCGAGTGGGGAGGCTCGATCGTGGACATGCCCACATGAACCTCCTCCAAGGCGTCGAGAAACGGGGTGAGCGCCCCGACCATCGCCTCTGGGTCGTAGTCGCCCTCGAGCGTCGGAGACGAGAAGAGCGCTTCGAGAATCGGCCACAGAGGAGCGAATTCCTCTTCGACGGCACGCCCGTAGGCGGTCTCCGAGGAAGTTGGATCCCTCCCCACCTCGACCGGGCGGCCAGCTAGAAGCCCGAGGAAGCGCCTGTAGAACTCGTTTGGATCGACAACACCGGTGGCCACCGTGATTGTCTGGCCTTCGTCGTGTCTCATCGTCCGGCCTTCGTCGGGACCGTCCTCGACGACCGAGATGGCGACTACCTCCGTGGTCACCAGCTCCGATCCCGAGATCACCGCCGCGGCCAGTTCGTCCCACAGATAGAAGAACCCGCGGGTCACGGCCGGGGTGATCGCCACCTGGCGACGGAGGTAGGTGATTGGCTGGCTCTGTGTCGCATGCTCGAGTACGCGCTCGTACCAGACAGGGACCGGGACGTGGTTCGTAGCGTCGAGCGGGACGAGAGTCACCGGGATCCCCGATCCGATCACGGTCGAGGCCGCGTCGACATCCACCCAGATGTTCCACTCGGCGTTCCGACCATCCACATTGCCCGGGACATCGACCGCACCCCCCATGATCACGATCCGACCGATGTCCTCGGCAAGACTGCTGTGCTCGTCGATGGCCCGGGCCAGATTGGTCAGCGGGCCCACCGCCCACACCACCACGGGTCTTGGCGACTCCTTTGCCACTGCGGCAATGAGGCCGGGTGCTGCCATGGCCGCCGGCTCGGCTGTCGATGTCGGCAACCCGAACAACAGATTGGTCCCGGGTAGGAAATCATCCGGCCAGGGGTGCGCTCCGACTGGAATGTTTTCGTCACACGCAACCGGGATGTCCTCCTTGCCGAACATGGCGAGCACCCGGACCGTCACGTCGAACCCGAGGTCACATCCTGCTTCCCCGGTCGGTGGAAGTGATATGGCGATCACCTCGACACCTGGATCGGAGAGCAGATACATCAGCCCCCCGACATCGGAGACAGTCGGGCTGTAGTCGACGATGACCGGAATGAGCTCACCGTCCTTGCTCTGGGCGGGGATACCGGTGGTAGGTGTAGCGGTCGTCGGCGACGGCGACGCTTCTGGCACACATGCGACGGCGAGTGCAGCCAACAGAATCGCCGGCCACACCCCAAACATGGCATCTCTCCTGGCCCGCGACCCCGCGGCTGGGCGCTTCGGTCTCACGTGTAACGGACGACCAGCGACCTCCTGGCGGTGACAAGGACGACATCCGGCTTCGATCGCCTCGATGGGCCGCTCTGTCCACCCGGCGCGGGCCTTTTTCCTCTATCGAATTCGCCCCCATCACGTCGAATATGACAGGAGAATCCCAAGAAATCGAGGAGCGACTACATGGAGCAAGTGTCGGCCACTCGCTCCGAGTTGTTGGCCCGTCGGGCCCGCCTGGAGCTGGCGAGACGGGGGCGCGCCCTCCTCGAGGAAAAGCGGGATCAGTTGATGCTCGAGTTCCGAAGAGCGGCCGGTCAGGCTCTCGCCGAAGCGGGCCATCTGGACGAGATGGCAGCCGGTGGCCGGCGCGCTCTGGCTCTGGCCGAGGCGGCGGAGGGACCGGAGACGGTCAGGTCTGCGGCCCTGGCCGCGCGAAGGGAGATCGGGCTTACTGCCCGCCCCATCGTGGTCGCCGGCATCCACATCGTCGAGATCGACTTCGAGCCGGTCGGGAGGGCCCGTTTTGAACGGGGCTACACCGCGGCGGGGAGCAGCGCACACATCGACGCCGTGGCCGGCAGTTTCGAGGCTGTGATCGAGCAAGTGCTCCGTCTCGCCGCGTTCGAGGTTCGGCTGCGCAGGCTCTCCCAGGAGATCGGTGTCACCAATCGAAGAGTGAATGCCCTGGCAACAGTGGTCATCCCACAACTGGAGAGCGAGACGCGTCTCATCCTGTCCCGCCTCGAGGAACGCGAGCGTCAGGAGATCTACCGGCTGAAGCGGATCAAAGAGCGCAAGGGCACCCTTCTCGAATTGAGCCTGCGATGAACGAGGCCACCCGTGCCCTGGAGCAGATCCGCCGAACGGAGTTGGAGGCAGCCCAACACGTGGAGGAGGCACACGTCCGTGCCGGTGAGATCGAGACGGAAGCCAGGGCTCGGGTGCGACGAATAATCGAAGAGGGCCGTGAGCGGGGCCGGCTCGCAGCCAGGCGCCGGCTCGACGCGGAGCTCGAAGAGGCCGGAACGGAAGCCGCGGCGATCTTGCAACGCGGCGAATCCGAGGGCCGGGCTCTCGGAGAGTCGGCCGAGGGACCGATGGAAACGCTGATCGCAGAGATGGTTCGCGTCGTGCTGGCACCGCCATCCGAGAAGGGGAAGTAGCGATGCTGGTGCCGATGTCCAAGGTGAACATCGTCGGTCACCGACTGAGCCTTGACGCAACCCTGACGGCACTGCACCGAGGCAAGCGAGTCCAGGTGATCGATGTGAACGATGACTCCGGGGTCCGTCTTCCGCCCCTCACCGTCGACGATCGGCAACTGCGAACCACCGAGGACCTGCGCTACCTTCGGGCCCGTCTCGACGCCCTGCTCCGGCTGTTGCCCGAAATGGAGAAGGAGCATCCAGGGCAGCCGGTCCCCGAGGTCGATTTCGATGTATTGAGGGCGGAGGTGGACGAGGCAGGACCCGAGATCGAGGCGTTGCTCGGCGAGCTCGACGGCTTGCGCCGTGAAAGCGAGACCCTTCCCAAACACCTGGAGACGCTGGGGCGACTGCTCCCCCTCCTTCCCGACATGACCGGGCTGGAGGGCTATGAGACCACCGCACTGCTGGTCGATGCCCGGCACGCGACGATCCTGGGCGAGCTCAACGCACATCTCACCACGGAGCTGGAAGGCAACTTCGAGATGGTGTCCGACCGGGTCGATTCCCGCACTATCGGAGCCGTGGTGATCTATCCGAGGCATGCCTCACAGCTCGTCCTCGGCCGATTGGGTCATGAGCAGGTGAGCCGGGTTCGCTTGCCGGGGCAGTATGAGGCGATGCCGTTTCGTCAGGCGATGGTCGCCATGGAGAGCCGGCGCGTCGAGCTTCCTGCGGCGATAGAGACCGCCGAGGATGCCGTCACCGATTTCGTCCGCGCCCACCCGCACTGGGCTGGGGGGCGGCGGGCAGTTGCAGCACGTCTGGAGCAGCTCAGTGCGATCCGCAGCCTCGGCGCAACCCCCCACACCTTCGTGCTCTCCGGATGGGTGCCGACCGAGGAGCTCGCCGATCTCCGCGACGACCTCCAACGTGAGGTGGGCCGCGAGGTGGTGGTCCATGAGGCCGATATCGAGAGTGACGAGGAGCCGCCGGTGCTACTCCGCAACCCCAGACCGGTCCGACCCTACGAATCCTTGGTCAAGCTCCTGCAGATCCCGAGGTACGGGACACTCGACCCGGCGACGCTGATGCTGATCTTCCTTCCGTTGTTCTTCGGGATGATGCTGGGCGACGTCGTCTATGGGGCCATCATCGTGCTGGGGGCATGGCTCCTGCGACGCCGACTGGGCACAGTCGGATTCGCCCACGATCTGGACCGGGTGCTCATGCTCAGCGGCGTCTGGACGGTGATCTGGGGCTTCGTCTACGGCGAGTTCCTCGGAGACCTCGGCAATCGCCTCTTCGGCTTCGAGCCGTTGTGGATCAACCGGGAGGAGGCAATCGAGCCGCTGTTGCTCTTCGCCCTGGCCGTCGGAGCGGTGCACATCACCCTCGGCCTGGTCCTCGGCGTATGGCAGGCCTACCAGGTCAAGGATCGGCGCAAGCTGGGCGAGCGGATCGGCATGCTGCTGGCCCTCATCGCTCTGTTCGCGATCACCGGTGTGGCCGCCGGGATGCTGCCCGATCAATTCATGACGCCGGCAATCGCCGGCGTCATCGTGGGGCTGGTCCTCCTCATCGCCGCCGGAGGTGTGATGGGTCTGCTCTTGGGACCGCTCGAAGTCATGGGCACCATCGGGAACGTGCTCTCGTATCTGCGCATCGCGGCGATCGGGCTCGCCTCGGTCTATCTGGCGCGGGTGGCCAACGAGCTGGGCTTTGCCGCTCCGGTGTGGCTGGGGATCATCGTTGCCACGCTGTTTCACGCTCTCAACCTGGTCCTGGGAGTGTTCAGCCCCACGATCCAGGCGCTGCGACTCCACTACGTCGAGTTCTTCGGGAAGTTCTACGAGAGCGGAGGAAAGGCATTTCGACCATTCGGAGGGGACGAGAAGGATCCGCTCCGACCCACCTACCAGAGATAGGAGAATCATGGAACTTGGTCTCATCGCCATCGGGGCCGGCCTCGCTGTCGGTCTCGGCGCAATTGCAACCGGGTTCGCCCAGGCGCGGATCGGCTCAGCGGGAATCGGCGCCATCGCCGAGAACCCCGAACTGACCGGCCGAGTCATCCTGCTCGTCGCAATCCCTGAAACCCTGGTCATCCTCGGATTCGCGGTGGCGGCGATGCTCATCATCCTGCTCGGGGGCTGATGGCTCTCGAGGACATCCTCGAGGCGATCCGCGCCGAGTCCGAGCGGGCGGCCGCGGAGATCCTGGCCACGGCGGAAGCCGGTGCGAACGTGCTTCTCGAGCGCGCCCGGGACGAAGCCAAGCGGGAGGAGCAACGGCTGTCGAGCTCGCTCGACGACCAGGCCCGCCTTGAGCGGAGCAGGATCGTGAGCCGGGCGCACCTCGAGGCGGCGACGGAGCGACGAGACGCCCGTGAGCAGGCTTATCGGGCGGCACGGGAGGGGGCAACCCGGCAAATCGAGGCTCTTCGCTCGTCCTCCCAGTATGAGAAGGTGCTTGCCGATCTGCTCGATGAAGCGCTGGCCGTCCTGCCCGGCGCCACGGTGGTTCGGGTGAACCCGACCGATGTGGCGACGGTCGAGCGCCTGCTCGCCGACAAGGATCTCGACATTCGAATCGAGCCGGACGCCTTGCCACTCGGAGGGGTGGTGGCGGCCGCCGAAGGCAGGTCCGTCGACAACAGTCTGAGGTCGCGGCTCGATCGCGCCGATGAGCACCTGCGCTATGTCGCTGGAGAGCTCGCCCCGGGTCTGCGGGGAGGAATGGGATGATCGGCTACGAGTACGGCAACACTCGGCTTCGAGCGATGCGCACCCGCCTGCTCGCCCTGAGCGATCTGAGCGAGATGATTGCGGCCGGTTCCCTGGACCGCATGCTGGCGCTGCTGGCAGACACCAGCTACGGGCCGGACCTCGAAGCTTCGCTGGTTCGCACCCGGGGAATGAGTCGGCTCGACGAAGCCATCCGTTCCAACCTGTCCCGCACCCTGCGGCAGATGTCATCGTTCTATGGCGATGACGCCCGGGAAAAGATCGACCTGCTTCTCCACCGCTGGGACCTGCGCAATCTCCGGGCGCTCGTCCGCCTCCCCCAGGTTCCGTTGCAGTGGGCGGATGTGTCTTCGCTGCTCGTCCCTGCGGGCCGTCTCGGCGAGACAGAACTGGGCGAGCTGGCCGTCCAACCCGATGTCAGATCCCGGATCGACCTGATGGTTGCCTGGGACATCCCGTCACCGGAGACCGCACTCGACCTGGTCAGGGCCCGGGGTCTCTTCGAAGCCACTGGTGACACGACCGTGCTCGAGTCGGCTCTCGACGGCGCCTTCGCCGCCGAGATGGACGAAGTCCTCGGTGAGGAGCGCACCGGTGCGGCGGCGGTCCTCAGATCGGAGGTCGATGCGCGCAACCTGGGAAGCTCGCTCCGTCTTCGTGCCGCTCGGATCGACCATGAGTCGGGCTGGTCGGAGAGATCGGGCGAATACCTGGGTGGAGGGATGGTACCGGTCCATGTTTGGGAGCAGGTAGCCGACACCGACCCGCCTGAGGTCGTCGCCGAGCTCTTGGTCCGACAGAGACTGCTGCCCGGATGGGACGCCGCCATCCAGGACTGGGTGACTCACGGTGAGCTCACCACGCTGGCCGACCAGCTGCAACGGAAGACGACAACTGCGGCTGTCGCCAGATTGGTCGGCGGCGATGTCCTCGGCTTCGACGTCCCTCTGGCGTTCACCTTCGCCAAGGAGGCAGAGGCGAGGAACCTTCGCCTCATCGGGCGTGGCATCGTTCATGGCATCCCGATTCACGAGATCGAGACACGCTTGGAGGTGGCGGCGTGACCACCCAAACCGTGACTGTCGTCATCCCCCCCGAGTTGGAGATCGGGTTTCGCCTGGCCGGGGTGGAGACCGTACCCGCAACAACCCCGGCAGAGGCGGTCGACGCCCTGGATCGTCTCTTTTCGGAGAGCACCGGGGGCGTGATCGCGGTCTACGAGCCCTTCCTCGCCGAAACGCCATCGGGAAGACGGGCCGTTTATGAGGCATCCGTGTCCCCGGTGGTGGTGCCGCTTCCGGCAGGTCTCGAAGAGCACGACGAGGAGAGCCAACGCGCCCGAATCTCGGCCATGCTCAGCCGGGCCGTCGGCTACCACATCACATTCGGCGAGGACATCTCACCATGACCGCCGCGACTGACGTCGGCAAGGTGGTCCGGGTCGCCGGGCCGGTGGTCGTGGCCGAAGGTCTGCCCCGGGCTCGGGTGTACAACGTGGTGAGGGTTGGGCGACGAGGCCTGGTCGGCGAGGTAATCCGGCTCAAGGAAGGCGAGACCGTGATCCAGGTCTATGAGGAAACTGCGGGTCTCCAGGTCGGCTCGAGCGTCGTGGACACCAATCGCCCGCTCAGCGTGGAGTTGGGGCCAGGTCTGATCGGGGGTGTCTTCGACGGGATCCAGCGCCCGTTGCCGATCATGGCGCGAGACTCCACCGGGCGTGTCGCCGAGCCGTTCGTCAGACGCGGCATCGAGCTTCCTGGGCTCGACCGGGACAGAGGCTGGCCGGTCCGACACCAGGTCGAGGTCGGAAACGAGGTCGGCCCGGGCGACACCCTGGCCACCATCCAGGAGACTGCCGCCATCGAGCATCGCATCCTCGTTCCATCCCACCTCCACGGCACCGTCACCGGGCTCGGCGGTTCGGAAGTCACCATCCAGGATCCTGTCGCCATGATCGACGGCGAACCGGTGACCGCCCTCTCGCTGTGGCCGGTGCGCCGGCGCCGACCCGTGCTGAAGCGCCTCGACCCGGTGGCCCCGCTGATCACCGGCCAGCGAGTGTGCGACACCCTGTTCCCGGTGGCACGTGGCGGCAGCACCACCCTCCCCGGAGGGTTTGGCACCGGCAAGACCGTCCTCGAGCAGACCATCGCCCGTTACGCCGACGCCGACGTGATCGTGTTCATCGGCTGCGGGGAACGCGGGAACGAGCTTGCCGAGGTGCTCGAGGAGTTCCCCGAGTTGGTGGACCCTAGGAGCGGCGCCTCCTTGATGGAACGCACGGTGATCATCGCCAACACTTCGAACATGCCCGTGGCAGCCCGGGAAGCGAGCATCTACACGGGGATCACAATCGCCGAGTACTACCGCGATCAGGGATATCACGTTGCGGTGCTGGCCGACAGCACCAGCCGCTGGGGCGAAGCCCTCCGCGAGGTGTCCAGCC
>Ga0105100_10000006_pt1 | contig 102077 bp, 78 predicted proteins | sample PPLLak12cMay2015_2_FD_87033 | JGI IMG/M metagenome (GOLD analysis project Ga0105100, IMG submission 87033) | Freshwater sediment microbial communities from Prairie Pothole Lake near Jamestown, North Dakota, USA - PPLs Lake P8 Core (1) Depth... | ecosystem: Environmental > Aquatic > Freshwater... | reverse complement strand
TTTACTTGTGTAAGCGTCGATATTCTAACTTGGGTTTCCCGAAATTGATCAAAAGACCGACTTCTATTCCGGTAGCTTTGAGGTAGTTGATCAATTGCGCTTGATGTTCGGGAAGCAGTGAAGTGACGGCTTTTATTTCAACGATGATTTTATCCTCGATGAGAAGGTCAGCGTAAAAATATCCGACGGATTGTCCGCGAAAGATGACATTAATCGGATACTGGGATTCGAAACGCAGACCATTTTGATTTAAAGCGACCATTAATGCATTTTGGTATACTGATTCCAGAAATCCTGCACCAAGCTCGTTGATTACTTCAAAACTGGCTTCTAAGATCTATCTGGAGATTTCTTCATAAAGCAAGGTCATAGTGTTTCACCATGAAATAACTATACAGGAAAGCTGAAGCCTTTCAGCTTACACAATCGATAGCTATGAGTATCTTGGAGTTGCCAGGACAGCCTTGCAACTATCGCTGGTTCGGGCTGCTTAAGAATAATTTGAGTACAATATAACAAAGCGAAGATTTCATCCTGTATATCCTGTGCATCCCTGTTAAATCAGATCATGAATCAAAACCTCATATACATTCATGGATTGGAAGGCACCAGCCAGGGAGTCAAGGCGGTGCTGCTGCGCGAGCTGTTTCCGGGTATATTGACCCCAGATTTTCGCGGCTCGCTGGATGAGCGCATGCACAGCCTGGACAGCATCCTCGGAGAGACGCTGGGATGGACGATCGTCGGCTCGAGCTTCGGCGGGCTGATGGCGGCCATGTTTGCCTGCCGGCGTCCGCAGCAGGTGAAGAAGCTGGTGCTGCTGGCGCCAGCGCTGATCTGGCCCGATTTTGCCGCCGACCCGCCCGACCCCATCGACACGCCTACGGTGATTTACCACGGCAGCCTGGATACGGTTATCCCCCTGGCTATGGTTCAACCACTGGCAGAGCGGGTGTTCCGCAACCTGGTCTTTAACGCGGTGGAGGACGATCACGGCCTGTACAACACCGTGCATGCCATCGATTGGCGGGCATTATTAGGGCAGTGATCAGGTGATAAGGTAATCAGGTGATCAGGTAATAAGGGTATAGGTAAACGATAAGGCGATGCTGACGAATTTCTACTCTCGCGTCTCGGGTCTCGTCTCATGAACCAGGCAACCTTCCATTTTCTGGGTAGCCTGAACGATTTCATGCCGGAGAGGCAAAAGGGGACTGAGTTTCCTTGCTCCTTCAACAGCGGCCAATCGGTCAAGCACCTGATCGAGTCGCTGGGCGTGCCGCACATCGAGGTGGGACGCATCCTGGCAAACGGTATGGATGTGGATTTCAGCTACCAGGCATGTGATGGCGACCGGATTACTATCCATCCTCTGTCTGCAGATGACACACAATTGACATCGATTGAAGAGGCGCTCTTCGTGCTGGATAACCACCTGGGCCGGCTGGCGGGCTACCTGCGCATGCTGGGTTTCGACGCCCTGTACCGCAATGATCTGCAAGATGCTGAGCTGGCAGAGATCGCAGAGGCGCAAGGACGCATCTTGCTCACCCGCGACCGGCGCTTGCTGATGCGCAAGCAGGTTCAGCGCGGCTACTGTGTGCGGGATAAGACACCGCGCCGACAGGCAGTAGAGGTGGTGGTGCGATTCGGGCTGGCAGGTTGTGTCGTGCCTTTCCTGCGCTGCATCCGCTGCAACGGGCTGCTCCAGCCGGTGAGCAAGCAGGCGGTGCTGGAGCGCCTGGAGCCGCTCACCAAACAATATTTCGAGGAGTTCCGCATCTGCCCGGATTGCGAGCAGATCTACTGGCAGGGCTCGCACTACGAACGCATGGCGGATTTTATCGAGCACATCCGCCGTGCAGCAGGTGAGTTGGGGGATATCGGCAAGGGCATGTCAGCGTATAATTAGGGATGCACGGAGGTGATAGGACATGGATTACGAAGCCTTCCAATCCGAGATTACCAGTATCTATCCACCTGAGCGGCTGCTCACCCGCCCTGCCCAGCTGGCGCCCTTCGAGTCAGATGCCCTGACCTCCTTCCGGGTGCGCCCCAGGGCGGTGGTGTTCCCCGAGACGCAAGCAGAGGTGATCGAAACGGTGCGCCTGTGCCAGCGCTACGAGGTGCCATTTGTGGCGCGCGGCAGCGGCACGTCCCTGTCCGGGGCCTCCCTGCCAGTTGCGGAGGGCATCGTCATTGCATTGAACAGGCTGAATCACATCATCCGGCTGGATCCCGACGAGCGCCTCGCCGTGGTCGAGCCGGGCGTGATCAACCTGGATGTCAGCAAAGCCGCCGCCCCCTATGGACTGTACTACGCCCCCGATCCCTCCAGCCAGCCGATCTGCACCATTGGCGGCAACCTGGCGTTCAATTCGGGCGGGGCGCACTGCCTGAAATACGGTATGACCAGCAACCATGTGCTGGGCCTTAAGGCGGTGCTGCCAGACGGCGAGGTGGTGCAGTTGGGCGGCGAAAGTCTGGAGAACACCGGTCCGGACCTGGTGGGGATGTACATCGGGTCGGAGGGGCTGTTCGGGGTGGTGCTGGAAGCCACCTTGCGGCTGCTGCCCAAGCCGGAGGCTTACAAGACTGTGCTGGCGGCATACCACGCCCTGGAGACCGCCGGAGAGACGGTGGCGAAGATCGTGGGCACCGGGCTGCTGCCGGGGGCGATCGAGATCATGGACAACCTGGCAATCCAGGCGGCGGAGGCGGCTGTCCAGGCGGACTACCCGGCTGATGCCGCGGCCTTGCTGATCGTAGAGCTGGATGGAGAAGCCGCCTCGGTCGAGGTGGATTTCATCCCGCTGATGGAGATCATCCGCGCCTCTGGCGCTTACGAGGTGCACATCGCCAAGGATGACGCCGACCGCATGCGCATCTGGAAAGGACGCAAGAGCGCTTTCTCGGCGGTCGGACGGCTCAGCCCGGACTATATCGTACAGGATGGCGTGGTGCCGCGCGGGAAACTGAGCCAGGTTTTGGTCGATATCCAGCGCCTGAGTGCAGAATATGGCATCCGGGTGGCGAATGTTTTCCACGCCGGGGATGGAAACCTGCACCCGCTGATCCTGTTCGATGGACGGGAGCAAGGCGCATTGGAGCGGGCAGAGAAGCTGGCAGGTGAGATCCTGGAGTTGTGCGTGCGCTGCGGCGGCTCGATCACCGGTGAGCACGGCATCGGCGTGGAAAAGCGGGAATACCTGCCGGTGATGTTCAACGCGCAGGATTTGAGCGCCATGCGTGCCATCCACGCCCAGATCGATCCGCAGCATATATCCAACCGCGGTAAAGTGTTCCTGTCTTAGCTCGATTTTGGACAGAGTTGCCAAGGTAAAAGGGGTGTTTTGCGGCGGCGCAGCCGCCGCAAAACACCCCAACTCACCATTTTTGAGATGAGTTCTAGTTTTAGATCAGACATTATGGATAGATAGACAAAGCCGGAAGCTGTCTTAATGAGAGCAATATGTTAACCACTATCGAAGGCTACCAGGAGATAATTCGCCAGCAGCGGCAGGTCTGCGTGCGCGGAGGGGGCAGCAAGACCGCTCTAACCTGCACGGAGGATGGGGTGACGCTGGTCTCGACTGCCGGGCTGAGCGGTGTGCTGGAATACCAACCGGACGAGTTCACCTTTTCCGCTCTGGCAGGCACCCCGGTGGCAGAGTTGGAGCGCATCCTGGCAGAGTATGACCAATACCTGCCTTTCGACCCGCTTCTGGCGGAGGCGGGCGCCACCCTGGGCGGCTGTGTGGCGTCGGGTTTGAGCGGGCCGGGGCGCTACCGCTATGGCGGGGTGCGCGATTTTATCCTGGGGGTGCAGTTCATCGACGGGCAGGGAGGGCTGGTGCGGGCGGGCGGTAAGGTGGTCAAGAACGCCGCCGGGTTCGACCTGCCGAAGTTCATGGTCGGCAGCCTGGGATGCTATGGAATGCTGGTGGAGCTGTCTTTCAAAGTGCTGCCACGCCCGACTGCAACTGCCACGCTGCGGGCGCGCTACGAATCGCTGGTGAACGGGCTGGCTGCCTTGGTGCGCCTTACCCGCCAGCCGTTGGAGATCTTCGCCCTGGAGCTGGAGCAGGACGCCAGCCTGCTGGTTCAGGTGGGGGGAGCGCCTGAGACCCTGAACGCCCGCCTGGAGCGCCTGCGTTTGCTGTTGGGTGGTGTGGAAGTGGAAACGCTCACGGAAGAGGCGGAGCGGGAGCTGTGGCAGATGCGGCGCGAGTTCGCCTGGCTGCCGCAGGGATGGAGCCTGGTCAAGATCCCGCTGACGCCTCGGCGGGCACCTGCCCTGGAAGCCGAGCTGGAGAGCGCTGGCGCCATGCGAATCTACAGCGCGGGAGCCAACCTGGCCTGGGTGGGCTGGCCCGGTGAGACCGGCGTCCTGGATGCGCTGCTCACCCGGCTGGATTTGAGCGGCTTAAAGGTGTTGGGCAAGCCGGGTGAGGCACGCCTGGGCATGCAAACTGGGGCGTCTTTCGAGCGGCGTATGAAGCAGGCGCTGGACCCGCTTGGGCGCTTTGTTTGCGCCAGATAATAGCTGACTGATGGGAGCGCGATATGCAGCACAACATCCCCGTTGAAACGCTCGGACCATTGGGCGAGGTTATGGCGCATGCCGTTTCGAAATGTGTGCACTGCGGGTTCTGCCTGCCAGCCTGCCCCACGTACACCCTCCTGGGCGAGGAGATGGATTCGCCGCGCGGGCGCATCATCTTGATGAAATCGGTGCTGGAAGGTACGTTGGAGCTGGAGGATGCTATCCTGTACATCGACCGCTGCTTGGGCTGCCAGGGATGTGTGACTGCCTGCCCCTCGGGGGTTCCGTACGGCGAGTTGATCACTCCCTTCCGGGCTTACGCCCAGGAGCGGCGCAAGCGCCCGGTCGTCGAGCGCGCTGCCCGCGGCTTGATGTTGGGAACCATTCCCTACCCGGGACGTTTTCGCCTGGCAGCCGGCGCGGGAAGGCTGGCGCGCCCGCTGAAAGCTGTCCTGCCAGGGAGCTTCCGGGCCATGCTGGATATGGTGCCCGATAAGGCTGTGCCGGCATTCACTCTGCCGCAGATCACCCCGGCGCAGGGAGTCCGGCGGGCGCGCGTGGCATTGCTGGTAGGCTGCGTGCAGCAGGTGGTCTCGCCAGGGATCAACCGGGCGACGCTGCGCGTGCTGGCGCGCAACGGCGTGGAAGTGGTGGTGCCCGGCGGGCAAGGCTGCTGCGGGGCGCTGGCGATGCACACCGGCGAGCTGGAGCTGGCGCGCGCCCAGGGGCGCCGCAACCTGGGGGCCTTTCCCAGCGATGTGGATGCGATCCTTACCAATGCCGCCGGCTGCGGCTCGGGGTTGAAGGAATATGAATTGATATTCAAAGGCACGCAGCTGGAGGAGCAGGCGCGGGAGTTCGCCGGGCGGGTGCAGGATGTGAGCGTCTTCCTGGATGCGCTCGGCCTGGTCGAGCCGCCCGAGCTGCCGGAACCCTTCAAGCTGGCTTACCACGACGCCTGCCACCTGGCGCACGCTCAGGGTGTGACTGTGCCGCCGCGCCGACTGCTGGCGAAGATTGGCAACCTGACCTTGCTGCCCATCCCGGAGGGCGAGCTGTGCTGCGGGTCGGCGGGCAGCTACAACCTGGAACAGCCCGAGATTGCCGCGCTGATCGGCGAGCGCAAGGTCAAGAACATCCTCAGCACCGGCGCCCAGGCAGTCGCCAGCGGCAACATCGGCTGCATGGTGCAGATCCATAATCACCTGGACCGCCTGGAGCAGGCGATCCCGGTCTGGCACACGCTCGAAGTTCTGGAGCGAGCGTATGATGGCTGGGAGCATGCCTGAGATGCCGCGCTACTTCACCCTGGAAGAAGCCAACCGGGCCTTGGAGATGATCCGCCCGCTGGTGGAGCGCATGCTGGAGCTGCGCCAGGCGATCCTGGAGCGCCAGCCCGAGCTGGAGCCGGTGCTGCACAAAGTGGCCGGCAACGGCGGGGGAGCTGTCGCCAGCCGTGTTGCCCGCGATTTCGAGCGGCTGCAGGAGGTGATGCACCGCATCCAGGAGTTGGGGGCGGAGATCAAGGACGTCAACACCGGGCTGCTGGATTTCCGCTCGATGCGGGACGGGCGGGAGGTATACCTGTGCTGGCGCTACGGGGAGGGGGAGATCGCCTTCTGGCACGATCTGGACGCCGGCTTCGCCGGTCGCCAACCGATTTAAGAGGTTTCACACCGGAGTGCGCAGAGTTCGCAGAGAGTTAGTTAGAACTCGGCGATCTCTGCGTGCTCGGCGGTGAATTGATCCTCGGAGCGGGGGGAGTTTTAAGGCAAGGACAGGTCTTGCCGAGGGTTATAATCGACGTGTGGAAAAAACCGACCCAACCAGTTCAGCCGCGGTTGTGAGCGCTCCGCATACGGAACAGGGGAGAAGACGCTTCAGCGCCCGCGGCACTTTCGCCTCGCTGCAGCATCCCAACTACCGCCTGTGGTTCTTCGGGCAGATGTTCTCGCTGGTGGGCACCTGGATGCAGTCTACCGCCCAGGGCTACCTGGTCTACGAGCTGACCGGCTCGCCGCAGTATTTAGGCTATGTGAGCTTTGCCGCCGGGCTGCCGTCCTGGCTGTTCATGCTGTACGGTGGGCTGGTTGCCGACCGCGTACCGCGCCGCAGCCTGCTGATCGTCACGCAGGCAGCCATGATGCTTCTGGCGTTCGGCATGGCAGCCCTGAAGTTCACCGGGCTTATCCAAGCCTGGATGGTCGTGCTGATGGCGTTTCTGCTGGGGATTGTCAACGCTTTCGATGCCCCGGCGCGCATGGTGTTCGTCAACGAGCTGGTGGATCGCAAGGATTTGACCAACGCCATCGCCCTCAACGCTACCATGTTCAACTCTGCTATGGCAGTCGGTCCGGCGGTAGGCGGTCTGACTTACGCAGCAGTCGGGGCGGAGTGGTGCTTTGTCTTGAATGGCATCTCTTACCTGGCAGTGATCACCGCCCTGATGTTGATGCGTATCCGCGCCGGCGCGCCGGCTGCCGTGGAGCGCTCCCCACTGAAGGGCATCCAGGAGGGCATCCGCTACGTAGCCAGGCAAAAGGTGGTGCGCACCGTGATCCTGAACGTGTTCATGGTCAGCCTGTTCGGGATCAGCTTTGTCACCCTGATGCCGGCCTGGGCTGTGAACGTGTTAGGTGGGGATGCCACCACGAACGGCTACTTGCAGTCAGCGCGCGGCATCGGAGCGCTGGCAGGGGCGCTGATGCTGGCTACACTCAGCGGTATGGTGCCCAAAGGCCGGCTGATCACGATCGGCAGCTTCATATTCCCAGCTATGCTGCTGATTTTTTCCAGAGTCGATTACCTGCCGCTCTCGCTGCTGATGCTGCTGGGTATTGGCTTGGGATATATGCTGTTCATCAACACCAGCAACGCCCTGGTGCAGGGACTGGTGCCGGATGAGCTGCGCGGCAGGGTGATGAGCATCTACACCCTGACCTTCTTCGGCTTCATGCCGATCGGAGCGCTGCTGGCAGGCGCCGTCGCCGAGCGCATTGGCTCTCCGGCGACGGTTTTGTACGGGGCAGTGATATCGCTGGCTTATTTCGGACTGGTGTTCTGGCGCGTACCGGCGCTGCGTCGCTCGGAGTAAAGGGTTTGGGGTTATCGATGGCGGCAACGCCGCCATCGATAACCCCAATAATTCTCCCTTTATGGCTAACGGGGCATGGTTTTTGCATTGCGGAGAAAACCATGCTAGCAAATCGAATCGACCTTGACCCAGGCATGCAAATGGATTAAAATCACGAGCGCAAGGCGGAATGTCTTGCATTGCCCTCGTAGCTCAGTGGATTAGAGCACTTGCTTGCGGAGCAAGGGGTCGCGTGTTCGAGTCGCGCCGGGGGCGCCAGAATCAAGGCTCCCATATCTGGTAATGTGGGAGCCTCTCTTGTTAACTTAACTTGAATCAAAGGTCTGCCAGAACTGCGATCTTGATCTCTTCGCTGGATACTGAAACCGCCAGTGGAGACGTCGCATGCAGCGTCTCTATTACCTGTGCTTCACACCTTATCTTGATCCCTGGACAGGGATTAGGAGAGAAATGCTCGATCCTGAAGATCGCACAACAATACAGCAGAGTCTGGCCGCCGCCATGTCGGATCTGTTAGCCTGGGCGCTCGAGCTTTATCAGCAGAAACACTTAGATAACACACCGCCGCAGGCTGAGGGGGACAGGACGCCCAATTCCTTGACAGAGGCAATCGATTCCGACACGACCGATCAGAGCGAGGGCGATAGCCTCATCATCCCATAAAGCTGCTGATGCCGTGAGGCTCAGGCACTTATGTCTCTGGGAGGCTGCGTCCGAGCAGGTCGGCCAGGAATCTCACCTGCGCAGCGGCCTGGAAATCCTCCCCGCCTTCGTGGTTGTTATAGGGCCAGATGTTGATGGCTTTCTGCCCGGCATAATGGTTGTACGCCGCAAACACAGTGGAAGGCGGGCAGATGTCGTCCATCAATCCCACCGAGAATAAGGCCGGGGCGCTGGCGCGGGCGGCAAAATTGACCCCATCGAAGTAAGAGAGCGTGGTGAAGACGGTCTCGATCTTGTCGCGGTGGACCATGCAGAAGCGGCTGATTTCGCGGTATGGATCGGTATCCACCAGCTCGGTGGCGCGGCGATAATGGCACAGGAAGGGCACGTTCGGCATAACTGCCGCAAGGTCGGGTACCAGGCCCGCCACTGCCAGGCTGATGCCTCCCCCCTGGCTTCCTCCGGTGACGGCCACGCGGGCAGCGTCCACAGCCGGATGGCTGCGAACAGCTTCGATGGCGCGCACTGCATCGGCGAAGACCCGGCGGTAATAGTACGTATCAGCCTTGAGGATCCCCCGCGTCATAAAACCGGGGGTCTGCGGGTTGCCGCCCTCGGGTTCATGGTCAGGGGTGTCGCCTTTGCGCCATTCGCTGCCCTGGCCGCGCGTATCCATCACGAAGCTGGCGCAGCCGGCCGCACTCCACAGCAGCCAGTCATAAGGCAGGCCGCGCCCGCCCCCGTAGCCGATAAATTCCACCACACATGGCAATGGCTCTGCGCGCTGTGCCGGAAGGAAGAACCAGCCTTTGATCGGCTGCCCTGCATATCCGTTGAAAGTTGCGTCGAATACCTGCACGGTTTTCAGCCCGGCGTCATACGGCTCGAAACTTGCCTCCAACGGGTGCCGGCGCGCCGCTTCCAGGGTGCGCTGCCAAAAATCGTCGAAGTCTTCTGGCTCGCTGCGTTCGGGTTTGTACGTCTTGAGCTGGTCGAGGGGGAAATCGAAGTACATCTTTACGCTCCAGTAGCTTGTTGAATTGGGCTGTCAACCTGGTCTTTTTAATTGGCACTTGGGATGATTAAAGCTCTGACGTGACTTTTATCCACTCCAGGATCTCATCCAGCTTTCCAAAAGCCAGGGCTGTCACCGTATCTGCCCCGCCGTAGTAAATCGCCACCCGTCCGGTGGGCCGGTCTACCAGGGCTGCGCAGGGGAAGGCTACATTGGGTACATCGCCCACGCATTCGTAATCTCTCTGGGGGGAGAGAAGGTAAGGGGCGGCGCGGTAGATCACCTTCCAGGGTTGTTCCAGGTCCAGCAGGGCAGCGCTGAAGCTGTACACGAATCCATTGCAGGAAGTCAGCACGCCGTGATAGAAGAGCAGCCACCCCTGGCTGGTTTCGATGGGGATCGGCCCGGCTCCGATCTTGGTGCTCTGCCAGGTCCACGCTTTAGTGCCCATCACCCAGCGGTGCCTACCCCAATACTGCATATCCGGGCTCTGGCTGTAGAAAATATCCCCGAAGGGAGTGTGCCCTGAGTCGCTGGGTCTGCTCAGCATGGCGTATTTGCCGTTGATCTTGCGGGGGAAGAGCACCCCGTTGCGGTTGAACGGCAAAAAGGCATTCTCCAGCTGGTAGAAGCTCTCGAAGTCGTGGGTGTACCCGACGCCGATGGTATAGCCGTGATAGCAGTTGCACCAGGTGACGTAGTAGCGATCCTCGAGCCAGACGACGCGTGGATCGTAGCGGCACTGGAAGGGTGCTATCTCCGCATCATCGCACAGCCATTGGATGGGCTCGTCATCCAGCTGCCAGCTGATGCCGTCCGGGCTGAAGCCGCGATGCAGGTTCATCTGGCGTGCTTTGTTGTCGCAGCGGAAAACGCCAGCAAATCGACCCTGGTAGGGGACGACTGCGCTGTTGAATATGCTGTTCGAGGATGGGATCAGGTCGCGAGGGATGACCGGGTTGGCGCTGTAGCGCCAGATTACGTCCCCACAGCTCGCCGGTTGTTCTTCCCAGGGGATGTTTGGCAGGGAGGCTGGGTTCATAGGAGGTATCACTTCTTTCGGGATTGGATTTGGACCTGACGAACCGATTCGCGTTCCACCAGGCGAGGATGGATGGTTAAAGTCATGCGCGCCGCATCGGGATTTCCGATACGCAGTGCGAGAAGGTGCACGGCGCTGCGTCCCATGGCGACCGTGTCCACATGCATGGTGGTCAGGGGAGGGTGGGTATTTGCAGCGATGTAGGTGTCATCGAAACCGATAATGGAGATATCTTGCGGCACTTGCTTTCCCAGGTACTGAGCTGCCCGGATTGCTGCGCTGCCGACATCGTCGTTGACGCAGAACAGCGCGCTGATGTGCGGGTACTTGTTCAGCAGGTCGATGACTTCCTGGTAGCCCTTAGACTTGTTGATGTTGAAATTGGTGATATACACTTCGCCGATCCTGTTCTCTTTCATCGCCCTCAGGTAGCCGTTACGGCGGTCCTTGAGGCTGGGGAAGCATGTATCATCGCTGCCTGCCAGCCCGATATGGCGGTGCCCTTTGTTGATCAAGTGCTCGACTGCCTGGTAGGCTGCCCGGAAATTATCGGAGACAACAGCATCGTAGCTCTCAGTGTCGGAATAACCATCCACCAGGACGATAGGTATGCTGCGCATGCCGGATATAGAGTTGAAAGAATCATCCACACACGTGCCTACCATCAGCAGCCCGTCTAAGTTCTCGTTATACAGCAGTTGGGGGACCTCAACCGGACGGTTATTCTCGTCAACCGGTAGGCTGGCGAACAGCAGATCGATGCCCTGCCGGCGGCAGGCATCCTCGATACCCACGATAACCCTGGCATAGAAGGGATTTGCCTGGGGCGTGATATCCGAATCTATTTTCACCACCATCCCGATCGTGGTCAGCAGGCTGCTCTTTTCCCCAGCAGGTTTACCCAGGTATCCGAGCTCACTGGCAGCTTTAAGGACACGGGCGCGGGTCTCTTCCGAGATACCTAGTTTGTTATTCAGCACCAGCGAGACGGTGGAGATTGAAACTTCGCTTTGCCGAGCTATATCGTTTATGGTGACTTTTCTTTTCATAAACCCTCTTTGGCCCGGTAAAAGAGCACTGAAAATTTAGTAAAAATCTAACAGATATTTTAGCATTATGTTTATGCTTGTCAAGCGGCATCTCTTGTCCTGGACACAGATTATATTCAAGCCTGGTACGAAAGGAGCCGGAAAACCAGGCCGCGTACGATTCTCTTACAGTTTTGGGCTTATTAACCGGAATTATTAGACTAAAATAATCCAATAAACGCGAATTTGGGTGGCTGTAGCGAAAATGTTTCTGTTTCCGAATCGAGGATCGGCGATTATTACTAAATAGTCCTTGACAACCGCCTAAAATTTTTATATAATTTTAGATAGACTGGGAGCGCTCCCAGGATTGTATACGCTTATCATGTTCACCACAGAATCCACCGGCTAAAATCCATAGGCATCCATGGTTGAACTGACATTGGAGGATATTGCTAAGCTGGCAGGCGTGTCACGCTCGACTGCATCCCGTGTGGTCAACGACCATCCCAATGTCAGGGAAGATGTGCGGCAGCGGGTGATGGAAGTGATCCAGAGCACGGGCTACCGCCCAAATCTGGCAGCCCGCACGCTTGCCTCCCAGCGCTCCTGGATGATTGGTCTGGTGCTGCCCCGCAGTGCCAGCTCTTTCTTTTCCGATCCGTATTTCCCTCGCCTGACGCAGGGTATTGCCCAGGCATGCAATCAATACGATTTTACTTTGGGTCTTTTTCTGGTCGCATTAAAGGAGGACGAAGAGAAAATCTACCCGCGGGTATCCCGCCGGGGCTTTTTAGACGGCATCCTGATCCAATCAGGGCAGATCGGGGAACAATTGATCGATCGCCTGGTCAATGCCAACATTCCGCTCGTGATTGTTGGTCGCCCGTTCCAGGTGGGCGACTTAAGTTATATCGATGTGGATAATGTCCCTGCAGCCTATAAAGCTGTCGTCCACCTGATTGGATCAGGCTACCAGCGCATTGGAACGATCACAGGCGCATCGAACAGCACAGTAGGTCTCGACCGCAAGGAAGGCTACCTGAAAGCGTTGGTCGATTATGGTCGAGGTGTGGATGAGTCTTTGATCGCTGAAGGGGACTTTACGGAGGAGAGCGGTTACTCAGCGATGCAGAAGCTGCTCGAAGCCAGGCCGGATGCAGTTTTCGCGGCTTCCGATCTCATGGCGATTGGCGCCATGCATGCTGTACGCGAAGCGGGTCTAAAGATCCCGGACGATGTTGCCTTCGTCGGTTTCGATGACCTGCCGCTTGCGACCATTCCAGATCCAAAGTTGACCACCATCCGCCAGCCGATCTATCGTTTCGGCTTCAAAGCTGTCGAGATATTGATCGATCTGATCGAAAACGGGATCAAGCCTCCCCGGCGTATTGTCATGGATACAGAGCTGGTCATCCGCGGCACCTGTGGCGCAAAGAATAAGATGGTCGTCGAGTAAGGCAATTTAGATGTGCATAACGATTGAGTAATTCGATCCCAGTTAATTAATCGCCCTTGCACCAAGAGGAGGTGGAAAATTATCCATATAGGAACCTGATCTGGCTGACCAATTGTAAGATCAATCGACACATACCTAAGGAGAAAAAACAATGAAACGCTCGTATTTCGTAATAACTCTGCTGATGGTGCTGGGCCTCGTGCTCGGAGCCTGCGCAACACCTACACCAGCGACCATTATCCAGACCGTTGAGGTACCGGTTGTAGAGACCGTTGAAGTACAGGTTGTGGAGACTCAGGTGATCATCGAAACTGTTGAAGTTCCGGCGCCGACTGTATCTCCAGAAGAACAGCTGCCTCGCAATGAAACCCTGTACTACAACGGCATACAGTGGAGTGCGGTTGTTGGTTGGAATCCCTATTCTTCCAGCATGAATAATGGTATGGCTGTCACTGCGAAGGACGCTGCTCGCGTGATCATGTTTGAAACCCTGTACCTTTACAATATGATGGATGGCAAGTCATATCCTCTGCTGGCGGACGGCGATCCCGTGTGGAATGATGCGCGTACCGAGATCACTGTAAAGCTCAAACCAGCCGCAAAATGGAGCGATGGCACCCCCCTGACCGCCGAGGATGTAGCCTACACCTGGGCTGCCAATGTCAAGTACTCAACCAATGCTGGCAATAACTTTAAAGATTTCATCGATACCATTGAAGCGGTTGATCCGCAGACAGTCCTCATCAAAGCTAAATTGGATGATGAAGGCAAAGCGGTCAATCCGCTGATGCTCGAGTCCGCCCTGGACGGTATATATATCTGCCAGAAAGCCTGGACCGAGACCCTGGAAGAGCGCACCAACGAGGATGCGACTGCATTCTTAGCGGATCCCGCTGAAGATGCCGTATACTCCGGCCCTTACCACAAGTTCTTCTCTGACGATACGAAGGTTGTCTACGTTCGCGATGATAACTACTGGGGTCAGGATGCCTCCATGTGGGGCAAGTTGCCGGCTCCGAAGTACATCGCGCATACGATCTTCAAGGATAACGCAGCCGGTTCAATTGCTTTGGCGCAGGGTGAAGTGGACGTCAGCCAGCAGTTCAACTCCAACATTCAGGTTTTGTGGCTCAACTACGGTCTGCCCGTTTCCACCTACCTGCCCGAGGCTCCCTATGGCATTGGCGCAACCCTCCCAACCGCTTTCTACAACCTGAAATCCAACGGTTTGGATAATGCTGCTGTTCGTAAAGCGATTGCAATTGCGGTTGATTATCCAACCATCATTGCGAATGCGATGACCAACCAATCGGCCACTTTCGAGCAGGTTCCACGCAGCCTCATGAACCCGACCCCCGGCGAGCAGGCTCTATATGACCACGACGCTGTCGCCGAACTTCAGTGGGTGGGCAACGACATCGAAGGCGCCATAAAACTCTTGGATGACGCTGGGGTCGTGGATACCAATGGCGATGGCAATCGCGAATACAATGGCCAGGAACTTCACTATATCGCAACCTGTCCCAATGGCTGGTCTGACTGGCAAGCGGCGATCGAAGTTGTGGCTGCTGCAGGCAAGAAGATTGGCATTGACATCACCACCAACTTCCCTGAATGGGGAGTTTATCAGACCGTGGTCACCAAATCAGATACGCCTCTCCCAGAAGGCTATGACATCTTCATGATGTGGAGTGACGGCGCCGGGCCGACCCAGCCGTGGGGTCGTATCCGCCACTTGTTAAGCTCTGAATTTGTTGGTCAGGCGGTCAACTGGAATGGTAACTGGGGTCAATATAGCAATCCTGACGTCGATGCGTTGATCAACCAGATCCCCGCTGAAACCGACCCTGCCAAGCTGAAGGAAATTTACACCGAATTGGTCAAAATCTACCTGACCGACGTGCCCTCCTTCACGCTCATGTACCGCCCCGATTTGTTCCACGCGGTGAACGAGAGTGTTTGGACTGGCTTCCCTCACCAGGATGATGGTTCCGACCCGCCCATCCCGCCGATGATCTGTACGGATGGCTGGAGCATCGCTTGTCTCTATAACCTCACCTTGGTTAATCCATAACCGCGAGTGCTACAAAACAGCCATGTTCCGGGAATTCCGGAACATGGCTGTTTGCTATAATATATTTTAAAATAATGTACGAGTTACGCACTTCAGGGGAATATTGGGGGTGTTTGGGCGGGCGTCGCCCGCCCAAACACCCCCAACCTCCCGCCAGCTGCGTAAGATATTAAGTGTATAACAGTTGATCGGTATCAGATCAATCGGAGGTGCTGGTTTGAAAGGATACGCTAGATACTTCGGGAATAAACTGATCTGGTTCATCATCACTTTCATTATCGCCTTCCTATTGAACTTTATTCTGCCCCGCCTGATGCCGGGTGATCCTGTGGCAGCCATCGTAGCACGGATGGCACAAAGCCAATCCAATGCGAGCGGCGTGCAAGCCATATATCGTCAATATACAGAACTGTTCCACACCAACGAACCCATCCTCAACCAGTTTTTCATTTACATTCGAAATGTTTTAAACGGCGATTTTGGCTTCTCATTCAGCCAATATCCGCGAACGGTCGCTAACGTTCTACGAATATCGGTCTGGTGGACGGTGATGCTGCAGTTTCCAGCGATTATTGTTGGCTGGATTATCGGGAATACGCTCGGAGCCTTGGCGGCATATATCAAGGGTGGTTACGATAAGCTGATCCTGCCAATAAGCATTTTCGTAAGTGCTTTACCAGCCTTTGGCATGGCCACCATTTTATTAGTTATATTTGGGGTCACTTTAAGATGGCTTCCCACTTCAGGTGGTTATGGTTTTGACCTGCTCCCCACCTTCAATTGGAAATTCATATCGTCTGTGATCCTCCATTATCAATTGCCATTCTGGTCGATTGTTCTTATCGCCATCGGTGGTCAGGCAATCGGTATGCGCTCCATGTCCATTTATGAGCTGAATGCGGACTACATAAAGTACGCCCGCTTCATGGGCATCAAAGACACGAAAATCATCCGTTATGTATTCCGCAATGCCATGCTTCCCCAGATCACCGGCCTGGCGCTGGCGCTGGGTACCATGGTGGGAGGGGCACTCGTGGCGGAGGTTGTCTTCAGCTATCCAGGGCTTGGAACCACGCTTTTATCCGCAATATTGGGGCAAGATTATCCGCTCATCTCAGCCACCACATTGATCATCACAATCATGGTATTGATTGCTAACTTTGTCCTTGAAATTTTATATGGCTTCATCGACCCGCGCATTAAAGCCGCGCAGTCGGATTAAGAGAGGCCGTTATGAAGAATACTCTTAAGCAGGTTTTTCACTCTGGTAAATTTGTAGTTGGTTTTTGCATCCTCACATTCATCTTGCTGACGGTGATCCTTTATCCACTATTTGTAAAAACCCCTCCATTGGGAATTATCAGCCAGGGTACTTTTTTGCCGCCTGGCATCTATGTCAATGTTTATGACAGCGTCGGGACGAAATTTTATATACTTAACCTGGATGACGCGGCTGCCAAACGAATCGCCAGCAAGCTGAGCGATGATGACCGCATAGCTATGAAGGAATGGCTTGTGAAAGCCGGGATCCCCGAACAGCAGATCGATACCACGGATACGAAAGCTCTCCTGACTTTATGGGAGAATAATTATGATCCTAAGAAGCAAGTCCCTGGAATGATCTTTGCGAAGACGCGCTATTATCAAAGGCTCAACGCTTCACTGCAGGGGCTGTTGTCTAAGGAGGGGGTAACGATTGCCTCAACCGATCCTGTGTCGAGCACTCTGACGTCATCGGGCATCATCAGGCAGACTGACTATGTGAATATTCGTGAAGTTCCAAATGTGCGTACGCTGTTGCTCGGAACCGAGAACTTCGGCCGTGATGTTCTGGCGGAGCTGATTACAGCCACCGGGGTTTCACTTCTTATCGGTATTGTAGCGGGATTAATCGCCACCTCGATCGGTTTAATCATTGGATTGGCAGCAGGTTATGTCGGTGGTACGTTAGATGATATCCTTACATTCTTCACCAATATCTTTACCGTTATCCCTTCATTTATATTATTGATATTGATTTCATTCAGCATCGGACAGGAAAAGCGCGGCGCAGTGACCATCGCGGTGGTGATCGGGCTCACCTCCTGGGTATGGACTGCCCGCGCGGTGCGGGCACAGGTGATCTCACTGCGCAATCGTGATCATGTCAGCCTGTCAAAGCTTTCCGGGCACCCCATTGCCCGCATCATATTTACAGATATCCTTCCTTACATCGCTTCCTATGTTTTCATGGCGCTGATTTTGCAAATTTCCGCCGCCATCCTGACAGAGGCGAACCTGGCGATCCTTGGCCTGGGACCAAGGACTACCGAAGTCCCAACCCTGGGTTTAATGTTAAATTGGGCGTTTATCTATCAGGCACAGGTGCTCGGAAAATGGTGGGCGTATATGCCTGTGATTGTCGTAATTGCTTTGGTTTCTTTTTCACTGAACTTGATGAATACGGGTCTGGACCAGGTATACAATCCGGCATTAAGAGAATAGGTGATCGAAATGCCCAAAGATTTTGCGCTAGATATCGGGGATCGCAATAGAAAAGTTGTAATGCTAGAGGTCAAGGATCTTACAACAAAATATATCACCCGGTACAATGAAGATGTTTACGCTGTTGACCACGTTTCACTGGTAGTTGAAGAAGGGAAATCGCTGGGAATTGCTGGTGAATCCGGTTGCGGTAAGTCGACGCTGGCGCTCAGCATGATGGGCTATTACTTCGCCCCGCTGCATTACATGAGCGGCGAGATTATCGTCGACGGGCGTAACATATCCGGGATGAAACCCGACGAGGTGCGTAAATCAATATTGGGTAAGGAGATCGCCTATATTCCCCAGTCGGCGATGAACGCCCTCAACCCTACCCGGAAGATCATCGACTTTGTTGAAGATGTCCTCCAAGCACATGATTTGTACGTCAACAAGGCCCAAACTTATGAACGTGCCAGTGGATTGTTTGAGACCCTGGGGCTTCCACAAGAGGTGCTGTACAAATACCCGGTGGAGCTATCTGGCGGCATGAAACAGCGCACGGTGATCGCCGTATCTGTGATCCTTTTGCCCAAAGTGCTGATTGCAGACGAGCCCTCCTCCGCGCTGGATGTCTCCTCCCAGAAAATGGTCATCAAGATGCTAAAGCAATTGCTGGAAACGGGGCTGGTCGGAGCGTTGATTTTCATCACTCACGAGCTTCCGCTGCTCTACAACGTGACGGATGATATCATGGTCATGTATGCAGGGCAGATCGTGGAGAAGGCCACCGCCAAACAAGCTGTGTTTGATCCTCTTCATCCCTACGCGAAAGGTCTCATGGGCTCGATCATTGTGCCTGAGAGTGGCTTACGGGATGTAAAGCTGACTGCGATACCCGGGGTGCCGCCCAATCTAAAAAATCCCCCATCCGGCTGCCGGTTTGCCGAGCGCTGTAAATACGTCCGACCAGAATGCAAATTGATGTCCGTCGAGCTGCGTGATATTGGAGCAGGTCGCACATACCGATGTGTCCTGTCGGAAAATGAACTGAGGAATCTATATAAGAAAGAGGCGAACCATAATGCCTGACGAGAAGAATATAATCCTGAGCGCCTCAGGTCTCACGAAGGTATTTGGATTGGGTCGCACGAAAACGCTTGCTGTTGACCATGTTGACCTCAAGCTCTATGAAGGCGAAGTCGTCTCAATCGTGGGCGAATCGGGCAGCGGTAAGACCACCTTGGCAAAGCTCCTTTTGGGATTGATCAATTTGACCGAAGGCGAAGTTTACTTCCAGGGCAAATTGCGCGATATCTCTTCACATAAGAAGAGACAAGAATACTGGAAAAACATTCAGGCCATCTTTCAGGATCCGTTCTCCTCATATAACATATTTCACAAGATCGATGCAGTGCTTTTAGATTGTATTCGCATGCGTGGCGGTGGAAAGCTCCCGTGGGAGAGAAAAGTCGAGTTAATGACAGAGGCGTGCAGCTTTGTCAACTTAAAGTATGAGGAAATGACCAACAAGTATCCCTTCGAGCTCTCCGGCGGGCAGATGCAGCGCCTGATGATCGCCCGCATCTTCCTGCTGAAACCGAAGATCTTGCTGGCTGACGAACCCACCTCGATGATCGATGCCTGCTCGCGCGCCACTATCCTGGATATGCTGATGCAATTGCGGGACGAAATCGGGATGACAGTCATTTTCATCACGCATGATATTGGTCTGGCGTATTATGTGTCAGATAAGGTGTATATCATGGAGCGCGGCAAAATAGTAGAAAGCGGGACTGCTGATGAAGTGATTCTGCATCCCAGAGAGGCTTACACCCAGCGCTTGATCAGTGATGTCCCCAAGATCTATGAAGAATGGGATCTCTCAACAGTTGTTTATCCCTCTTGAGTTTGGATACAAGCGAATATGAGGCTTCAATCTCTGGCAGGCGCCTGGGAATTTCAGCAGACGGGAGCGGGAGAGTGGCTGCCCGCCAGCGTGCCAGGCGGAGCGCATACCGATTTATTAGCCCTGGGTCACATCCCCGATCCCTTTGCAGCCGATAACGAGAAGCGCGTCCAGTGGGTTGCTGAATCAGATTGGATCTACCGGTGCAGTTTTAGCCCTTCACCGGAACTGCTTGGCGAAGGTAAGATATTTCTGGTTTGTGATGGCCTGGATACGCTGGCGACGGTCGCCCTCAACGGTCATGAGCTTGGTCGCACCGATAACATGTTTCGCCGCTATGAGTGGGAGGTCAAACCATTATTAGCACAAGGCGTAAATGTATTGGTAATTAGCTTCGCTTCGCCAGTGAAATACATTGCAGAGAAGCAATCTGTTCGTGAATTGCCCGGTCCTTGCCATTCACTGCCCGGAGGTCCGTACATCCGCAAAACGCCCTGCCAGTTTGGCTGGGATTGGGGTCCGCAGCTCGCGCCGGTCGGCATCTGGAAGGATATCTGTCTGGAAGGTCACAGTGATGCGCGCCTGGCTGATGTCCATCTGCGACAGGAACACGGTGATGGGAAGGTGGATGTCGATGTCTGCGTTGCTGTCGAGTGCTGGGGAGAAATGCCGCTAACGGCACGCCTGCGCATCACAACCCCAAAAGGTGAGGTCATTGAAAACGAGGCTGCCATTCAGATGCAGGGTGATACAGTCCTGAAGTCGCCGATTCCCAGTCCTGAGCTGTGGTGGCCTAATGGATATGGCAGACAGCCCCTCTATCAGGTGGAAATATCGCTGACACACAAGCATGCCTCCGGGGAGGCACTCCTGGACCAGCGCAGGTACCAGGTTGGACTGCGCACGATTGAACTGCGCCAGCAGAAAGACCGGTGGGGACGCTCATTTGGATTTGTCGTCAATGGCCTTCCAATTTTATGTAAAGGCTCGAATTGGATCCCGGCAGATTCCTTCCCCACCCGTATTACGGATGAATACCTGGAACGCCTGATACGCTCGGCTGCTGAGACGCACCAGAATATGCTGCGCGTCTGGGGCGGTGGTTTCTATGAAGACGAGCGATTTTACGATCTCTGTGACCGCTACGGCATCCTGGTCTGGCAGGAGTTTATCTTTTCCTGCAGCATTTATCCACTCGATGATCCGGATTTCGTGGAAAATGTCCGCCTGGAAGTGGCTGAGAACATCCGTCGCCTTCGCCATCGCGCAAGCCTGGCATTGTGGTGTGGGACTAACGAGATGGAATGGGGCTGGGTGGAATGGAAGTGGGATATTCCAGAGCTGCAGGACTTAAAGGTTGCCTACGATCGATTCTTCCATCACACACTGCCCGCCTGGTGCCAGGCTGAAGATTCGGAGCATGCCTATTGGCCCAGCTCGCCATCTTCCGATACGCCTTTTCACGATCCGAATGGTCAAGCTCAGGGTGATTCGCATTACTGGGACGTCTGGCACGGGGGAAGACCTTTCACCGCATACCGCGACCAATACCCACGCTTCATGAGCGAGTTTGGATTTCAGGCGCTGCCTCCCCTGGCAACGATCCGCACGTATGCGGACGAGGCCGAGTGGAACATGACCTCTTACATCATGGAGCTGCACCAGAAGAACTCCAGCGGAAATTCGCTGATGGTGCGGCAGATGCTGGACACCTTCCGACTGCCCAAGGATTTTGCTTCGATGGTATACCTGAGCATGGCTCTCCAGGCAGAAGGCATCCGCTATGGCGTGGAACACTGGCGGCGCTATCCGGAGCGTGTCGCCGGGATCCTGTACTGGCAGCTGAATGACTGCTGGCCGGTGGCCTCCTGGTCCAGTATAGATTACTACGGGCGGTGGAAGGCCTTACACTATGCGGCGCGGCGCTTCTATGCTCCCCTGCTGCTATCTATCGAAGATAAACCGCCTGTACAAAAAGTTTATATCTCCAATGACCTGTGTGAAGCCTGGGAAGGCATCGTGAAGTGGTCGCTGGAAACCTTTGCTGGTGAAGTGTTCACCTCGGGGGATGCGCCAGTCGAGGCCGCGCCGCAGGCGGCAAGCCTGGTCTGCGAGCTGGATTTCACCAACCGCATTAGCTATGACAACCTGCGCAGGTTGGTTTTTATCGCCGAGCTATGGCAAAGAGACCAGCTTGTCACCCGTCAGACTGCACTCTTTGCCCCGATCAAGCATTTATCCCTGACCGATCCAACGATAACCGCGAACGTGCAAAGCCAGAACGGGGAAATATCCGTTGAGCTGACTTCGCATTCCCTGGCTCTGCTGGTGGAGGTCTCTTTGAAGGGCGCGGATGTTGTCTTCAGCGATAACTACTTCAATCTGCCTGCTGGACGGCCTGTGAAAATTTCTTGTCCTATGCCGGCCGGTTGGACAAAAAGCCGGGTGCGGAAAGAGCTGTGCATTTGCTCGGTCTACGATTGCTATTCTCACCCCGCACCTTGATAAGTTCTTTATATTGACCAGTTGTTTATGATCGGTTGCATCCGTGAAATCCGTGTACCTCAATCTCGGAGTAGAACTCCTTGATACTCGAAGCTATCTCAAAAATAAGGTAAAGGGTGTGTTTTGCGGCGGCGCAGCCGCCGCAAAACACACCAACTCACCATTTTTGAGTTGAGTTCAATATATAACCCTGGAGAGGATTAAGCCATGACTGAAATTATAAAACTGGTCAAGCAAATGACGCTGGAAGAAAAAGCCGCACTGTGCACGGGCGCCAGCTCCTGGATGACGACTCCGGTCGAGCACCTGGGCATACCGGAACTGACCGTTTCAGACGGGCCACATGGAGTACGGCGCGTTGAAGAAGTGGACAATTTGCTTGCCAACAGCCTGCCCGCGACTTGCTTTCCCACCGCTTCCTGCATGGCCTCTACCTGGGATGTGGATCTGATCCATGCCGTGGGGCAGGCAATCGCAGAAGAATGCATTGCCTTGAAGGTCGACGTGGTCCTCGGCCCGGGCGCTAACATGAAACGCACACCCCTGTGTGGGCGGAATTTTGAGTATTACTCGGAGGATCCTTACCTGGCGGGGGAAATGGCAGTAAGCTTCATTACCGGTGTGCAGAGCAAAGGCGTTGGCACTTCCCTTAAACACTTTGCAGCCAACAACCAGGAGTACCAGCGCCTGAGCATTAACGCCGAAATAGACGAGCGTACTTTGCGTGAGATTTACCTGCCTGCTTTCGAAACTGCGGTAAAGAGAGCCAGGCCCTGGACGGTGATGTGCGCCTACAATAAGCTCAACGGCACCTTCTGCTCTGAGCATCACAGGCTGCTGGTTGAAATTCTCAAGGGGGAGTGGGGGTTTGAGGGCTTTGTCGTCTCTGACTGGGGCGCAGTCCACGATCGGGTGGCCTCGCTTAAAGGCGGCGTGGACCTGGAAATGCCCGGTCCGAGAGACCGGCGTGTAAAGGCGGTCGTGGAGGCCGTACGTTCCGGCGAGCTGAGCGAATCGGTATTGGACGAATCGGCGCGGCGTATCCTGGGCATCGTATTCAAAGCTGCTAAGACGCCCAAAGGTGGGAGGTTTGACATCGCAGCTCACCATGCCCTGGCGCGCCGGGTTGCTGCGGAAGGCATGGTGCTGCTTAAGAACAACGGTATCTTGCCCTTGAAGGATCAAAAGCATATTGCTGTCATTGGGCGGACAGCCAAAGAGGCGCACTTCCAGGGTGGAGGCAGCTCGCATATTAACCCGACCCAGGTGGATGACCCATTTGTTGAGTTACAAAACCTGGCTGGGGACGCCAGGTTGAGTTATGCTGAAGGTTATCCAAAGGATGAGAGCTTCGACCAGTCTTTAATTGATGAAGCGGTGCAGAATGCTCAATCCGCTCAGGTCGCCCTGCTGTATATTGCTTTGCCTGAATCGAAGGAATCGGAAGGATACGACCGGCCCGACCTCGACCTGACCCCGCATCAAATTGTGCTGATCAAAGCGGTCGCGGCTGTCCAACCAGATACGGTTGTCATCTTGAACAGCGGCGCTCCGGTGGTGATGGGTGAATGGATAGACAGCGCGGCTGCAGTGCTGGAAGCGTGGATGATGGGGCAGGCGGGTGCTGGGGCAATCGCCGATGTCCTGTATGGCAAGGTCAATCCATCCGGCAAGCTGGCGGAGACTTTCCCTCATCGATTAATCGATACCCCTGCTTATATCAACTATCCCGGAGGGAACGGTGAGGTGCGCTACGGCGAGGGCATCTTCATCGGATACCGCTATTATGATGCCAAAGAGATCCCGGTGCTGTTCCCCTTCGGTTTCGGGATGAGCTATACCACATTTGATTACCAGAACCCCAGGGTTTCCTCGCCCAGCTTCCGGGATGTGGATGGATTGACTGTCTCTGTGGACGTGACAAACACTGGCAAGATAGCGGGCAAGGAAGCCGTCCAGGTGTATGTGCACGACCATAAATCGAAGTTAACCCGCCCGCCTAAGGAGCTGAAGGGCTTTGCCAAGGTTGAGCTCCAGCCAGGCGAGACCAGGACCGTGACCGTAGCGCTGGATTCCCGCGCGTTCGCGTACTACCACCCGGGTTATAGGCAGTGGATCACCGAGGATGGCGAGTTCGATGTCCTGATTGGGGCGTCATCTGCCGATATTCGCTGTGTCCAGACCGTGACCCTACAATCAACCCAACAGCTGCCATCTTTGCTGCGGCGAGAATCAACCCTGCGCGATTGGATGGAGGATCCTCGAGGCATGAGTGTCTTACTCTCATTGTTCGAGAGCATCTCCGCCCAGATGAAGGAGATGTTCGGTGGCGAGGCCAGCGCGTTTATAGGAATGGATCCGAACGGCTTTTTGATGGATATGGACCTGGCAGGCTTGCTCAATTTTCTGGGTACTTCCCTGGCAAAACCGCCTGAAGACATCGTGGATGAATTGCTTGCCAGGGTACATGAAAACGATTGATGACCATAGAACCGAGTAAAAAACTTGGAGGTGGCACAATGCAGTTTGGCTACTTCGACGATGAGCGCTGTGAGTATGTAATCACCCGGCCGGACACACCCCTGCCGTGGATCAACTACCTGGGCTGCGAAGCTTACTTTGGACTCATCTCTAACACTGCCGGAGGCTACTCATTCTATCGAGATGCTAGGCTCCGCAGGCTGACCCGCTACCGGTACAACAATGCGCCTTTGGATTGGGGCGGTCGCTGTCTTTATGTGCGCGATGATGATCGCCCTGCCAATTCAGACCTGCCGTTGTTTTGGTCGCCAACCTGGCAGCCTGTGCGCACCGGCCTGGATAGATATGAATGCCACCACGGGCTGGGGTACACGACCATTCGATCTGAATCCTCAGGTATAGAAGCTCAGATCCGCTATTTTGTACCCCTGGGTGAGAACCTGGAGATCTGGGAGCTCAGCCTCACCAACCACCGCTCCCAGGTGGCGGATTTATCCATCTTTACAGCGGTCGAGTTCTGCTTGTGTGATGCCCTGGATGACGCCACCAACTTTCAGCGCAATTACTCGATTGGTGAAGTCGAAGTCGCTGACGATGTGATCTACCACATATCGGAATACCGCGAGCGCCGCGATCACTTCGCTTATCTGGCGTGTTCGGAGGTACTGGCTGGCTTCGATACCCAACGTGAAGCTTTCCTGGGTCCTTATCGGGGTTGGGATACTCCCGCGGCTGTGGAAGCGGGGCAGCTCTCGAATTCGATTGCGCATGGCTGGCAGCCTGTCGGGGCGCAGCATGTCAGGTTGTCCCTGGCGGCAGGGGAGACGCGAAATGTCATCTACCTCCTGGGGTATCACGAAAATCCTACGGATGCAAAATTCGACCCGCCGGAATCGCAGACGATCAATAAGCGCAGTGTAATACCGGTCATCGCCCACTATCTGCGCCTCGAGGCAGTCGAAAACGCTTTCCAGGCGCTTCAGGTTTATTGGAGAGGATTGCTGGAGGGGTTGCAGGTGACCACACCGGATGAGCATGTCAACCGCATGGTGAACATCTGGAATGCTTATCAGGTAATGGTGACGTTCAATTTTTCGCGTTCGGCTTCGTACTTTGAATCCGGAATTGGGCGCGGCATGGGCTTTCGCGATTCCAACCAGGACCTGCTGGGCTTCATGCATCTCGACCCCGAGCGCGCCCGCCAGCGCATCCTGGACCTGGCGGCGACCCAGCTGCCCAGTGGAGGCGCATACCACCAATACCAACCGCTGACTAAACGCGGCAACAACGACGTGGGCGGTGGTTTCAACGATGACCCACTCTGGCTGATCCTTGCGGTGGCAGCCTATGTCAAAGAGACGGGCGATTGGGGCATCCTCGACGAGCCCGCGCTCTATGATAACCAGCCCGGCACTGAAAAACCGCTTTGCGACCATCTGCAGCGCTCCATCCAATACACGCTGGATCGCATCGGTCCGCACGGACTGCCGTTGATCGGTCGGGCTGACTGGAACGACTGCCTGAACCTGAACTGTTTCTCCGATTCGCCCGGGCAGTCCTTCCAGACGACCACCAACAAAGACGGCGTGACTGCCGAGAGTGTGTTCATCGCCGGGCTGTTCGTCCTGGCAGCCAATGAGATGGTCGAGATCGCCAGGCGGCAGGGACACGGAGAGTATGCGGATGACCTGATCGAGTCGGCGCAAGAGATGGAAAGCATCGTTTGGGCCGCTGGCTGGGACGGCGAGTGGTTCCGGCGCGCCTACGATGATTTTGGGAAGCCGGTGGGCTCGGAAGAGTGCGTCGAGGGCCAGATCTACATCGAACCGCAGGGTATATGCGTGATGGCTGGCCTGGGGATAGAGGATGGCCGCGCGGAACAGGCGCTCGATTCGGTGGCTGCAAGGCTGGCAACCCCGCACGGCATCGTGCTGCACCAACCTGCGTACACCCGCTACTACCTGCACCTGGGCGAGATCTCTTCCTACCCACCCGGATACAAAGAGAACGCCGGGATATTCTGCCATACCAATCCGTGGATCATGATTGCAGAAACCAGGATCGGCAGGGGCGAGCGTGCCCTAGATTACTACCTGCGCATCAACCCGTCTGCACGCGAAGGAATCAGCGAGATACACCGCTGCGAACCGTACATCTACGCCCAGATGATCGCCGGGCGCGATGCGCCTACCCACGGTGAAGCCAAGAACTCCTGGCTGACCGGTACAGCAGCCTGGAACTATGTCGCCATCACCCAGTGGATCCTGGGCATTCGCCCGGACTATGATGGGCTGCACATCGCGCCGGTGATACCCCAGGCATGGAGCGGCTTCGAGGCTGAACGCTTATTCCGCGGCGTGAAGTACACCATCCATGTCGAGCGCAGGGGGCCGGGAAACGATATCCATCTGAGCGTGGATGGACGGGCGATAGAGGCGACGGTCGTACCGTTCCCGCCAGCAGGTACGAAGGAAGTCCGGGTTGACGCTTACATCGGGTAGAAATGAAAAACGGATACTTTGACGGGCCTGACCGCGAGTACGTCATCACCGACCCGCGCACACCGGTGAAATGGATCAACTACATTGGCACCCTCGAGTTCGGCGGATTCGTTGACCACACCGGCGGGGCGCTGGTCTGCAAAGATGACCCTGCCCTTAACCGCATTACCCGCTACATCCAGCAGCTGCCGGCCTCCGACTTAAAGGGCGAGACGCTGTACCTGCGCCTGCACTTGAACGGTGGCTACCGCATATTTTCTCCCTTCTTCGTCCCGACGCTCGATCCGCTCGACCGCTTCGAGTGCCGTGTTGGACTGGGGTACACGCGCATCCTCTCAGAATACTTGAGCCTGCGCACAGAGGTGACGATTTTCGTGCCGCAGGGCTCCAGCTGCGAAGTGCGGGATATCCAGATCACCAATCTGAGCCGCGCCCCGGTCGAAGTGGACGCCATCCCGCTGGTGGAGTTCAGCCATCCCGATGCGCTGCTGCAGTTCACCAATGCCGATTGGGTGCCGCAGACGATGCAGTGCAGGGCAGCGGCAGACGGAGAATTCACTATCCTGCTGGAATACCCGTTCATGTTCCGGGATACGAAGGTCAATTACTTCACTTCGAACCTGCCAGCATCGTCATTCGAAACCGATCGCAAGAGATTTCTCGGCGGCAATGAATACGGCACGTTCAAATTGCCTCTGAGCCTGCTCGCACCCGAGTTGAGCAGCCGCCCGGCTATGCGCGGAGATAATATTGCTGCTTTGCTCACTCCTCTGGGGACGCTCCAGCCCGGCGAGACCCGCCGGCTGATCACACAGCTCGGTCAGGCGCGCAACCTGGATGCAGCCCGGGTGGATATCCAGCGCTTCCGCGATCCTGAGCTGGTAAAGACAGAGCTCGAAAAGATCAAAACGTTCTGGGACGAGTATCTGTCTGCCCTGCAGGTCGAAACGCCCGACCAGAGCATGAACATGATGCTCAATGTCCACAATCCGCGCCAATGCTATATCACGAAGACCTGGTCGCGCTATCTCTCAAGCTACCAGATCGGTATGGGTGCACGCAAGATGGGCTTTCGGGACTCATCCCAGGATGTAATGGCTGTGCTTGCCTCTGTCCCCCAGGAGGGCAGAGATTTTATCTGTGTGTTGCTTTCTTTCCAAAAGAGGGATGGCTCTGCCATGCACCAGTTCAACCCTCTTACCCTGCAAGCCGATGAGGGGGACTCGCTGGAAATGGAGGACCGCCCGCACTACTACAGCGATGACCACCTGTGGGGTGTCCTGGCGACCATTGCTTACCTGAAAGAGACGGGGGATTTCGACCTGCTGGAAGAATCGGTGCCCTTTTATGACAAAGATAAAAATGGCGCGGCTATAGAGCGGGGTACAGTGCGTGAGCACCTGGAGCGCGCCCTGGCTTTTACACGCCAGGATGTAGGCCAACATGGGCTGCCGCGGCTGGGCTTTGCCGATTGGAACGACACTGTTAACCTTTCGGCAGGCGCAGAGTCCTTGTTAACCGCCAACTTGTACGGCAAGACCTTGCAGGAGATGATCGACCTGATGGAATATCTGGGCGATGTGCCGGCTGTTAACAAATATCAAGCGGATTATGATGAAATGAAAGCCCGCGTCGAGGCGGTCGCCTGGGATGGTGAGTGGTATGTGCGCTACTTCGACGCAGAGGGGGAGCCGCTCGGCTCAGCCAGGAACACCTACGGGCAGATCTACCTCAACGGGCAGTCCTGGCCGGTGATCTCCGGTTTTGCCTCGCCTGACCGGGCACGCAAAGCCATGGATTCCGTCTATACCCGGCTCAATACGAAATACGGCATCAAGCTGTCTGCGCCCGGCTTCAACGGCTATGATCCGAAGTACGGTGGCATCACCACCTATCCACCGGGGGCGAAGGAAAACGGGGGCATCTTCTTGCATCCCAACCCGTGGGCGATGATTGCCGAAGCTCTGCTCGGGAACGGCGAGCGCGCTTACCAGTATTATGCCCAGATCAATCCGGTGGGTAAGAACGACCAGATTGAAGTATATGAGTGCGAGCCGTACGCCTATGCCCAGAACATCTTGGGCGATGAGCATCCCCAGTTCGGGTTGGGGCGCAATTCCTGGGTGACTGGGACAGCTTCGTGGTGCTACCAGGCAGCTACCCAATGGATCCTGGGCATCCGTCCCGAATATGCCGGGCTGCGCGTCGACCCGTGCATTCCATCAGCATGGAGCGGCTTCTCGGTGTGGCGCAGGTTCCGGGGTAAGCTCTATCACATCACCGTCCACAATCCGCAGCACCTATGCCAGGGAGTGGTCCGGATGAGCGTAGATGGGATGGAGATCGATGGGAATCTTATCCCGGCGGATGTTAGCGGTGAAGAGCACCATATCGTAATAACGCTGCAAGGATAATGATCAAGCCGGGACGCGCAGGCGGTAGCCGACTCCCGGCTCGGTGACAATATAGTGCGGGCGAGTCGGATTAGGCTCAATTTTACGGCGCAGGTTGCTGATATTGACCCGCAGCAGGTGCGGCTCGGACTCGAAGCCGGGTCCCCACACTTTGCGCAGCAATTGGCGGTGTGTGATCACCTTGCCGGCATTCTGCATCAATACACGCAGCAGGTCGTATTCGGTGGGTGTGAGGGAGATTTCTTTGTCTCTAACAGTCACCACCCGCCGGGCGAGATCGATCTGGAGATCATCTACCTGCAAGACCGGTTCTTCTGTGGGCTGCATCGAGCGCCGGATCGCCACCCGGATGCGCGCCATCAGTTCTCCCGTGCTGAACGGCTTGGTCAGATAATCATCCGCGCCCGCATCCAAGGCGGATATCTTATCGCTCTCCTGCTCCCGTACGGATAAGATAATGATTGGAGTTTGCGACCATTCCCTCACACGACGGGTTACTTCAACGCCATCCAGATCGGGTAGACCCAAATCCAGGATGATGATATCGGGCCGGTGTGCGATGATTGAATTCATAGCTTCCCAGCCATTCGCAGCTTCTGATACCAAATATCCCTGCGCATTCAGTGCGGCGCGTAAAAACCGGCGGATGGCATTCTCGTCGTCCACCACCAATACCCGCTGTCCGATCTCGCTCATGGGATGGACTCCTCACGCCGGAAGTCGCATAGATATGATCGTGCCACCGCCTGTCTGGTGGCGGGCTGCGATCTGCCCATGATGCGCTTCCATAATGCCTTTACAAATCGCCAAACCGAGACCTGTTCCTGTGACCTGATCGGGTCGTTGAACGCGGTAGAATTTATCAAAAACGCGCTCCATATCTTCGTCTGGGATACCGATCCCATGATCGGTAACTGTGATGCAGGCCCAAATTTCTTCCAGTCGGGCTTCGATCTCGATCTGTGAACCAGGCGGCGAGTATTTGATGGCATTATCAATCACATTGACCAGGACCTGGACCATCAGGGGGAAATCCATCGGCACCAGAGGGAAGCCTTCCGGCACGGTGATATCGACTGGACGGTCACCCAGGCGATCGGTGAGCTGTTCCAACGCGGCTCCGATTGCATCTTGAACATCTCCGGGTGTGGGTACCACTTTAATGGCGCCACCCTCTAATCGAGTCATCGATAGCAGATTGCCAACCAGGCGGTTCAGGCGATCTGCTTCCTGACGTGCGGTCTCGATCAGGCTGGTGCGAATCTCTTCATCCAATGCGATGCCGCTATCCTGCAGGCTGGTCAGCGCCCCAGTGATCGAGACCAGAGGAGTGCGCAGGTCGTGAGAGATCGAGTTGAGCAGAGCCGATTGGAGCCTCTCTGTTGCATGCAGCAGCTCTGCCTGTTGGGCTTGCTCGGCAAGCTGAACGCGCTCGATCGCCTGAGCGGTTTGGCTGGCAAAAGCTTCTAGCAGGCGTTGCTGGTCCGGCGTCAGGTGTACGCTCTCTGCCTTTGGCTTTGCGCCGAGCACACCGAGGGTTCGTTCGGAAGCCCTCAAAGGGACATACCTTGCTCGGGCCCCCGGGAGTGTATTGGTCCCACGACCTGCCGGTTCCCCGCGCTGGTAAGCCCATACAGAGGCGGCTATCTCGGTTGCGTCCAGCTGATAATCCAGCGCGCGGTGGTATGACTGCAGGTTACCCGTTTTATCTGGAAAAAAAATAAGTGCGTCTCTGCCAAAAGCCTCATCCATATGGACGACGATGGTCTTTATAACCATATCCAGGCCGTTGGCTGAAGCCAGATCACGAGATAAGGAATACAGAGCTGCGGTGTCCGCTTCACGCTTTTGAGCAGCCTCGGCCTGTTCGCGCGCGCGCACCGTTAAATAACTGATCACAATCCCGACCATTAATAATCCAGCAAACGTGAGCAGGTATTCGGTATCGGACACCGAGAGAGTGAGTCGGGGAGGCACGAAGAAAAAATCAAATGCCAGCACGCTGGCAGCCGAGGCTAGAATGGCTGGGCCGCGACCCAGATATACCGCCGTAACCACCACAACCAATAAATAGATCATCACCAGGTTGGTTGGTGATATCCCAGATCCAATTAAATGACTGAGACCGGTCGCCACCGCTACTAACAGCAGGCTATACAGATAACGCCGCCAGGGACGGTGAGGCCGCCAGGCAGTTTCTTCAGGCGCGGTTTTCTGATCGGGCGGTGCGCTTGAGATCACATAGACGTCAATATTTCCACTGTGGCGGATAAGGTGATCGACGATCGAGCCGCGCAGTAGATCTTGCCAGAAGGGACGGAGCGGTTTTCCGGCGATGACTTTGGTGATGTTGTGCTGCCGGGCAAATTCCAATACTGTCCCAGCAACGGTAGGGGAGGTGCTGCTCAGGGGCAAGATCAGGGTTCGAGCGCCTAGCTCCTCTGCCAGGCGCATCGTGTTGCTCACCCGCTGGCGTTCTTCGGCGGAGGTGCCAGGGCGACCGGAAGGCTCCACATACACCGCCAGCCATTCGGCGTTCACTTCATCCGCCAGCCGGCGCGTTGAACGCACCAGACGATCACCAAGCGAGCTGGGGCTGATGCACACCAGTAACCGCTCCGTAGCCGCCCAGGGTCCAGGGATGGCGCGGGTCTGCATATAGGCAGTCATCTGGTCGTCTATGCGCTCAGCGGCGCGGCGCATAGAAAGCTCGCGCAGGGCTGTGAGATTCCCTTTTCGAAAGAATTTTTGTATGGCGCGGGCTGCCTGGTCTGGTATGTAAACCTTTCCGTCTTGCAGCCGGTTCAGCAGTTCTTCGGGGGGCAAATCGACCAGCTCGATATCGTCCGCATTATCGATAACTTTATCAGGGACAGTCTCGCGAATCGGCACCCCAGTGATCTGCGACACAACGTCGTTCAGGCTCTCCAGATGTTGGATATTCAGGGTAGTGTAGACGTCGATGCCAGCCACCAGTAAATCATCTACATCCTGATAGCGCTTGGGATGGCGCGCTCCAGGGGTATTGGTATGCGCCAGCTCATCCACCAGTACCAGACCTGGTTGGCGTTGCAGGACAGCATCGACATCCAATTCACTGAGCTGGATATTGCGATACACCAGGACTTGCCGTGGTATCACCTCCAGACCCTTCAGGAAGGCCTCGGTTTCAACCCGCCCGTGGGTTTCAACATAACCCACAACCACATCCACACCCTCACGCCGGCGTTGGTGAGCGGCCTCCAGCATGGCATAGGTTTTTCCGACGCCGGCTGCATAACCGAGGAAAATTTTTAGCCGCCCGCGCTGATCATCTGGCTCATCCGCGCGGACGCGGGCAAGCAACTGATCTGGATCAGGGCGGCCAATCTTGTCTACCATCATCTTATTTTATACCATCCAACGCCAGATTCAACAGGAGCACATTCACGCGCGGCTCTCCCAGTATGCCCAGCTGACGACCTTTGGTGTGATCATCTACCAATGCGTTAAGCCGCTCTTCAGAGATGCCGCGCTCTCGCACGATGCGCGGAATCTGGTACAGTGCGGCTGCCAAACTGATATGGGGGTCTAGCCCGCTGCCGGAAGCCGTCACCAGGTCGACCGGGATAGTTTGCGTATTGCCTGGATCGGCCAGCTGAAGCGCCTGGATACGCTCCAGGATGGTCTCTCCCAACACCGGATTGGTTGGCCCCAGGTTCGATCCACTGGAAGCAGCGGCACTATAAGGAAAAGGGCTGGTGGCTGAAGGACGTCCCCAGAAATAGCGAGGATCGTTGAAAGACTGACCGATCAGTTCAGAGCCAACTAACTGCCCATCCACCTCGATCAGGCTGCCATTAGCCTGTTTCGGGAAAATGGCTTGGACGATAGCGGTTACCGCCAACGGATAGATCAAGCCTGTGGCTATGGTGAACAAAACCAGCATAACGAATGCAGGTCGCAGCAATGTAAACATGGAAATGCCTTTAGGGTATCAGATTAACCACTTGCCGTTTTTATCCAGCCAGAGCCAAGCCAATCCAAAGATAACCAGGATGATCATGAGCTCTAACACGGTGTGTTCTCTCGGTGTGAGCGTAGCCTTGACCTCCCACATACCGAGAAGGATCAATAATGGGACGGTCAGGTATAGAATCCACCAATTTGGTCGTGAGTGCTTCTTATCCATCAATATCGCTCCTTACGAATTAGGAAGACCGATCATGAAGCTTATGCCGATCCACAGGAACACAACGCCGATCAGCGCCTGTTGGATCACTGGACGCAAAGGCAGTAAACTTGCGGCAGCGACGGCGACCAGAGGTAAACCCATCAGAAAGTATGGGAAGCGTATCCGAAGGTTCAGCTTTTGGTATTTCATCACTCACACTCCATGAACCACCTGCCCCTGAAAAAGGAAATGACCAGGCTCCTCGATGCTGAATTATTCCTGAGTTGCTCACAATCAGACCACCCCTAACGCGACCAGTACCAGATCAATTAGCTTTATACCGATGAAGGGGGCGACTAATCCGCCCAGACCATAAATCAACAAGTTGTCACGCAGCAGCCGGGCAGCTGGGACTGGACGGTATGGCACGCCGTGTAACGCCAGCGGGATCAGGGCAATTATGATCAGTGCATTGAAGATTACCGCGGATAGAATTGCGCTTTCTGGTGTTGCCAGGCGCATGAAGTTCAGAGCGTTCAATTCAGGGTAGATAGCTACAAAGGCAGCCGGGATGATGGCAAAGTATTTCGAGACATCATTGGCAATGCTGAAGGTCGTTAACGCTCCGCGCGTCATCAGCAGCTGTTTGCCGATCTCAACAATATCGAGGAGCTTGGTGGGGCTGCTGTCCAGATCGATCATATTGGCGGCTTCACGAGCTGGCTGAGTGCCAGTGTTCATCGCCACGGCTACATCTGCCTGAGCCAGGGCTGGGGCGTCGTTCGTGCCATCACCGGTCATCGCTACTAACCGCCCGCCGGCCTGGTATTCACGGATTAATTTTAATTTGGCTTCAGGAGTGGCTTGGGCTAAGTAATCGTCCACGCCGGCTTCCGCCGCGATAGCTGCAGCGGTCAACGGATTATCTCCAGTGATCATGACAGTTTTGATGCCGATTTTCCGGAGCTGGGTAAAGCGCTCTTTGATGCCTCCCTTGATGATATCTTTGAGATGGATCACCCCAATTACGCGCTCAGAGCGGGCGAGGACAAGCGGCGTGCCGCCGGTCCGGGCGATCGATTCGACTGTGGATTTGAGCTCTTCTGACAGGTGATTGCCCTGTGTCCCGATCATTTTTATAATGGCATCCGCAGCACCTTTCCGAATACTGACTGTTCCCTGAGGCGTTTCGAGGTCAACACCGCTCATGCGCGTTTGAGCGGAGAAGGGAATGAAGTGCATCTGGTGGGGTTCGATATCGCCCATGCTGACATAGCGCCCGCGCAGGTTGAATTTCTCTTTTGCCAGAACGACGATAGATCGCCCCTCGGGGGTCTCATCCGCCAGCGAAGCGAGCTGGGCTACTTCGGCTAATTCCCGAGGAGAGACTCCATCCAAAGAGATGAACTCTACTGCCTGCCGGTTGCCCAGTGTGATCGTGCCGGTCTTGTCAAGCAGCAGCACATCCACGTCGCCGGCGGCTTCCACTGCCCGACCCGACATAGCAATCACGTTACGCTGGATCAGCCGGTCCATACCGGCGATACCGATGGCAGAGAGCAAGCCTCCAATCGTGGTGGGGATCAGGCAGACCAGCAAGGCTACCAAAACAGTCAGGGTTATTGGAGCTCCACGCCCGGCAGCCTGAACACTGTACTGTGAAAATGGGAGCAGGGTAGCTGTGACCACCAGGAAGATGATCGTAAAGCCAGCCAACAAGGTGTTTAAGGCGATCTCGTTGGGGGTTTTTTGGCGCCTGGCGCCCTCCACCAGGCTGATCATACGATCCAGAAAGCCTTCCCCGGGATCAGCGCTGATACGCACCACCAGCCAGTCGGATAATACTCGTGTACCGCCGGTGACTGCGCTGCGATCGCCACCTGATTCGCGGATGACCGGCGCGCTCTCTCCGGTTACGGCGCTTTCATCGACCGAAGCGATGCCTTCAATTACTTCACCGTCAGCAGGGATCAGATCGTTCAATTCCACCAGGCAGAAATCGCCCTTTTTTAGATCCGTGGAGGCAACGATGTCGTAACCGGCACCGAATTTAGGCTGGCGCAGGCGCTTAGCGCTGGTTTGCTTGCGAGTGCGGCGCAGTGCCTCGGCCTGGGCTTTTCCACGCCCTTCGGCTAACGCCTCAGAGAAGTTTGCGAACAGGACCGTAAACCACAGCCAGATGGCTACCATACCAATAAACCAGGCAGGTGCCTCTGCATTTCCATGCAAAGCCTGCACCCAGAGCAGCGTGGTCAGAACGCTCCCAATCTCGACGACAAACATGACCGGGTTGCGCACCATCCGGCGTGGGTCGATCTTGAGAAAAGCCCCTAGCAGTGCGCGGCGATATAACTGCCGGTTGAAGGTTTTGGGTTTACGAAGATCCGTAGACATAGCATCACATCAAGGCTTCAACGATAGGTCCGAGCGCCAGGGTGGGGAAGAAGCTCAACGCTCCGACAATGATGACGACACCCACTAACCAGGCGATGAATAGCGGCGTATGGGTAGGGAGAGTGCCAGGGCTGGGCGGTACCCTCTTTTTTGCAGCCAGCGACCCGGCAATCGCCAGGGCTGGAACCAGCACTCCGTAGCGTGCAACCAGCATTGCGATACCGAGAGCAGTGTTGTAGAACGGGTTGTTCGCTCCCAGGCCGGCAAAGGCGCTGCCGTTATTATTACCTGCTGATGAGAAGGCGTACAAGATCTGGCTGAACCCATGCGGTCCCGGATTGCTAATCGACCCCTTCCCAGAAGGCATGCTTACCGCGAAAGCAGTGCCGATCAGCACCAGCAGCACCGGGATTAAGATCATCAGAGTCGCCATTTTCATTTCAAATATCTCGATCTTCTTACCCAGGTATTCAGGCGTGCGCCCAACCATCAAGCCGGACACAAACACAGCTACGATCACGAAGGCCAGCATACCGTAAAGGCCTGAGCCAACTCCGCCATAGATGACCTCGCCAAGCTGCATCAGCCACATCGGCACCAGCCCACCTAGAGGAGTGTAAGAGTCATGCATGGAATTGACCGAACCGTTCGAAGCCGCTGTTGTCGCGGTTGCCCAGAGAGCCGAATTGGCAATGCCGAAACGGACTTCCTTGCCCTCCATGTTGCCCCCCGCCTGGATGGCGCTGGGCGAGATGTCCACTCCAAACCGGGCTAAGCTCGAATTTCCAGCCTGTTCTGACCAGACAGCAATGCCTAGCATGACTACGAAGATGATGGTCATAGCAGTTAAAATAGCCCACCCCTGGCGTTTATCGCCAACCATATCTCCGTACGTGTAGCACAGCGCGGCTGGGATTAGCAGGATCGCCAGCATCTCCAGGAAATTAGAGAGTGGGGTTGGATTTTCAAACGGGTGGGCTGAGTTGACGTTGAAGAAGCCGCCGCCGTTGGTCCCCAACTGCTTAATCGCGATCTGTGAAGCCGCCGGACCCAATGCGAGGGTTTGTTGTTCAACCAACTGCCCATCGTTCCCGGTAACAGGTTGCAGCAGGGCTACATCCTGATAAGGGTGTAGAGTTTGGACCGCACCCTGCGAAACAAGCGCCAGCGCCAACAAGAACGAGAGCGGCAGCAGGATGTAAAGCGTACTGCGAGTTAAATCTACCCAGAAATTGCCGATCGTGCTGGCTGTCCGGCGGACAATCCCACGGATCAAGGCGACCAGCACAGCCATGCCGCTTGCCGCAGAGACGAAGTTCTGCACCGTCAGCCCTAACATCTGAGTCAAATAACTCAACGTCGTCTCCCCACCATAGCTTTGCCAGTTGGTATTGGTTGCAAAGCTGGCTGCAGTGTTGAATGCCAGGTCAGGGGCGACGGGACCAAGACCCTGTGGATTAAATGGTAGCAGGTGCTGGATCCTCTGCAGCCCAAACACGACCAATAAGCCGAGCAGGTTAAACAGGAGCAGTACCAGCCCGTAGGTCTTCCAATCCATCTCCTTTTCTGGCTGGACTCCTGCCAGGCGGTAAAGCAAACGCTCAAATGGCCGCATCAGGGAATCCAGGAGAACATCCTGGCCTTGATAAACCCGCGCCATATACGCCCCGAGTGGTTTGACCAGTATAAGCAAGACCACCAGGTATAGAACAATCTGTAGCATGCTGCTGAGGATCATCCGAACCATTCCGGTTTCAAGAGCGCTATGAACAGATAAATCAGCAAGCCTGCCGTAAGCAGGCCAGACAAGAGATCTAATATATTCATGTAGGGTATTAAAACCGGATGGGGGTCAAGAAGGGGTCAAAAATGACCAGCAATGTATCAAGAAAGCATAAAAATGGGGATCGCAATCAGCGGATCCTGACCATCCAGCTGCAGATAAAGCCGAGCAGGCACACTGGTATCATCAGATTGCCGGCCATCACCCAGCCCAGGCCCTCCACCAATCCACCGAAGAGCACCGGTCCCGCCAGGCTGCCCAAGTTCTGCCCGACCATCAGGACAGCCAGCCCTATTCCTGCCCATTCCGGGTGGCGCATGATCTCCGGGGCGGCGGCGAAGATGGCGGTTGGGATTGATCCGGAGACTATCCCCTGGATCAGCATGACTGCCGTTATTTGCCAACCGGTTGCCCGGAAGGGTAAGAGCATCAATGCAGCCAGAACGAGGAACGGCAATGAGAAGACCAGCCTGCGCGAGCCAATCCGGTCGGAAATCCAGCCTGCCAGGGGAGCGATGACGATGATTGCCATGGCGCCGATGCTGGAGATAAAGGCCGCCTGCCCCAAAGGATAGCCACGCTCTTCGCTGAGAAATGTGGGGTAATAAGTTCCTATAGCTGACATCGCCAGGAGCAGGCAAGCAAACCCCGCTGTCAGCAGCCAGATATCCCGGTTCGCCAGGGCCCCGCGTAAATCCAGCGATGACTGGCCTCCCGAGCTGCCGGAGGGTTGATCGGGAGGGTTATGGACCAACAGCCCATAAACACTCATCATCAGCAGGGCAATCCCGGCCCCCAGCCACCAAAGAGCGTGCCAGCCCAGTGCATTGGCTACAGCCGGCGCCATGTTGTACATCAGCACGCTGCCAACCGGGAACCCGGTAGCCCAAATGCCCATCGGCCTGCCCTGGCGCGCGGGCGGAAACCACATGGCAAGGGTCGCCGGTCCTACCACGCCGATCAGCCCGATGCCGATGCCTTCGATGATGCGGCTGCTAAGCAGTAATGCATAGCCTTGGGAGAGGGCGCCAGCTGCTGAACCAGCCGCCAGACATCCCAGGGCGATCAAGCCGATGGTTTTTGATCCAAAGCGCTGCAGCAGCAGCCCGGCTGGCAGAGACAACACCAGTCCGACGACAGCCACGATGGACATCAACGAACCTGCCTGTGTCAGGTCAAGTTGGAAGGTATCCATCAATACCGGCATAATGGGGGGCACCTTGAACTGGTTGAGCGGCACCACGATTCCCGCCAGGTACACTACGATAAGGATCACCCAGGCATAAGGCTTCACAGTCGAGGTCAATCCATTGAGTGGTCTATCTGTCATGGTGAGGTACGCTTCTTCTCAAACGCAGGCGAGTATTTGCAGTATTACGCGCAGCAAATACTCGCCGTTCATACTCCGATAAACGCGACTTCTCACCGCAACTGAGCAAATCCTGAGATTCAGAGGCCCGAGCCGGCAGAAAGAAAGCTGGCAGTGTCGGTGTCAGGTATTGAGGTCACGAAATCCATATAAGTTATTGTATGTCCGGGCTGTACTACTAAAAAGTCATGATCCCAGGGTCCTGTCAGCAGCTTTACAACCAGTTCGTTCGATCCGCGGATCTCTTCATAGCGCAGGTTGAACTGATGGGCGGTCTTGCGCGCGTAGTCGATGTATGGTTGGTTATCGGCGTGACCGGTGTCGATGTAGACCAGGCGCGTGTAATGCTTGAGCATGGCGTCCATTATGTAGTCGGCGCGTTCCTGCCCGTATTTGACAATCATGCGCTCATATTCACCGAATGGGGTATCGGCAACCTCGATCCAGCCTTTGGTGAGGTAATAAGTCCCCGGCTCTTTTTTCGACTGTTCGCGGTATGCCTGGCGCGATCCCAGGAAGATTGCGATGCAATCATCGACCTTGGGGATCACCAACGAGCAACTATTAGCCGATAAACCGACTACGGCCAGGGAACACAGGCCATAGCCGAGCAGGAGGGTGTCGTAGTCAGGGCTGCAAGCGTCTATTACACTTTGCAGCTTATCTTTTAGCTTTCCAGCTGACAGGTGGAGGCCAAAATCCAATACCTGATAAGCCATCCCATCAGGCAAGAAAGGCAGCATTTCTTCAATTACGGTCGCACAGGCGATGATTTTGGTTCGCTTCGGATCCATCAGTAAAATCGGGAGGTAAGTTATGCAGTTTTAAGTGAGCGGCAGATTGAAGTTTAGACGTGTCAGGGGAAGTTGTCAAGGGCGCACGACCAGGTTTGCATCCCCGAAGCGCAGGGCAGCCAATGTGATGGCTGACCAGGGGCGACCGGTTTTCGCTTCCAGTCGCGGCATGGCATAGCTGAAATAACTGATACAATTATTTCCTTGTGGGACACGATCAGACGATCTCGTGTGATGTATTGATCATCGGTGCTGGCCCAGCGGGAGTGTCCACCGCGCTGCACTTGCTTCAAATTGATCCAGGTTGGGCGGAGCGCATGTTGGTCGTGGAGAAGGAAGCTCACCCACGCCACAAGCTGTGCGGTGGGGGAGTAACCCGCCTGGGTCTGAATTTCTTGTCTGGGCTAGGCCTTTCTCTGCCCCTGCCCATCCCCCAGGCGCGTGTGGATGATGTGCACCTGATATATTATGACCGCGTGGTGCGCGTGCACGGATGCCCGGAGATCGTCATTTTTCACCGCCAGGAGTTGGATGCATATCTCGCGGGAGAGGCCAAGCGTCGAGGGGTGCAATTGGTCGAGAACGAGGCTGTGCGGTCGATTGAGTTCGACTCGCGCCGTGTGACGGTATTTAGTGATAGCCGGTGCTATCATTGTCAGGCAGTGGTGGGGGCAGATGGCTCTAAGGGCCTGACGCGCCAGCTCTTTCGCCGCCAAGACCGCCGCCCGCGCACGGCACGGCTGCTCGAGACGGTGGTGCCAGGTGCTGAACGCGATCTGAAATTTACCGGTCGGCGTGCGTTGTTCTATTTCAGTCCCGTTCGCCAGGGTTTGCAGGGATATTTTTGGGACTTCCCTTCACGGCAGGGCGGCGAAGCGATCTATAATCGTGGCGTTTACGAAGCCCGGATTGCCTTGAAAAGACCCAAGGCAGACCTGCCGGGAATCTTGGATGCTGAGCTCCAGCATCTGGAGAGCAGCACGCAGGAACACCAGATCGAGGGGCACCCAATCCATTGGTTCAGCCCGCGCAACCGCTTCTCTCTGCCGCGGCTGCTGCTGGTAGGGGATGCCGCGGGTGCTGATCCCTTGTTCGGAGAGGGGATCGCACCTGCTCTTGGCTACGGGCGAGTTGCTGCAGAAGCAATTCAGGCTGCATACGATCGGAGGGATTATTCATTTCAGGATTACCGGCAGCGGCTGCGCCACTCGACGGTGGGGCGTTATCTCATGCTCCGCTGGGCGATCGCCTGGTGGGGCTACCGTTTGAGCGGATATCCCTGGTTCATGCACTCAACCTGGACGATTGGGGATCTGTTGACTCGCATTTTGCCCGCCTCACCGGCGTTATACTAGATTTTACGGGCCTATTCCTGGATCGCATCATGGCTGAAAGTTGGACTTTGAATGAACGATAACACACCCCAAAAATGTCAAATCTTGCTGACCAATGACGATGGCATCCTATCACCGGGTCTATGGGCTGCAGCTTCGGCGCTGTCTGAAATTGGATTCGTGCACGTAGTAGCGCCGCGAGAGCAGTATTCTGGCGGCGGTCGCAGCCTGCCATCCACTTCGGATGGCATTATCCAGAGCAAACAGGTTGTGGTGAACGGCAAGGAGTGGACAGTCTACTCGGTGGGAGGATCACCTGCCCAATCGGTGCTGCACAGCGTCCTGGAAATCCTGCCTGAGCCACCGGACCTGGTGGTTTCTGGCATCAACTACGGTGAGAATGTCGGCAGTGGGGTGACAATTTCCGGAACGGTCGGAGCGGCGATGGAGGGAGCCTCCCTGGGTATACCTGCATTGGCGGCTTCGCTGGAGACCTCGGAGGAACATCACCTCTCCTATTCTGCGGATGTAGATTTCTCAACCGCGGCATACTTCACTGCTTATTTTGCCCGTCTGCTGCTCGAACGCAAGATGCCGCAGGATGTTCATTTGTTGAAAGTGGATGTTCCCGGGGACGCTACCCCAGAGACAGCCTGGCAGATCACTCGCCTCTCGATGAACCGTTACTTCGAGCCGCTCAGACCAACACGAACTGACTGGAGCCAACGGGGTGCGGTCGGTTATCGCCGGGTTGGGAACATCGATCTGGACCCACATGATACGGATGCATATGCAGTCAGGATCAAGCGCGTTGTTGCTGTGACACCCCTCAGCCTGGACCTGACCTCCCGGGTAAATTTTCAGGAGCTGGATAAGCTGCTGCGGAGGGATTAAGACAAAACCGGTTGGAGGGATTAATCTGCATGGTTAAGCACAACTAGCATTTGAGAGTGGATCGATGGGTTAGCTGCCAGGATCGAAGAACCGGGGGAAAGAAAATCAGGCTCGCCGTGGATGTCGGTTACGTGACCACCGGCTTCAGCCACGATCAGTGCGCCGGCAGCGACATCCCAGGAGTTCAGGCGCAGCTCCCAGAAGCCATCAAAGCGACCTGCTGCAACATAGCACAGATCTAAAGCGGCCGAACCGAATCTGCGAACGCCCTGGCAGCGCAGTGCAAAATTGGTGAAATGGTCAAGGTTGGTCTCCGGATGGGTGCGAATATCATAAGCAAAACCGGTTGCCAGCAGGCTTTGGTCGAGCTGCTGTGCCGTGGATACCCGAATCGGCTTTCCGTTCAGCCAGGCACCTTCCCCTTTCTGAGCGCTGAATAGCTCATCCCGCAATGGATCATATACAACTCCGAGCCGCATCGCTCCCTCTTGCTGGAATGCGATTGAAACGGTAAATGCTGGCACCCGATGGGAGTAGTTTACGGTTCCATCCAGGGGATCCACGAACCACAGGCAGCAATTTCCACCGGCTTTTTCACCGCTCTCTTCGGAGATGATGCGATGATCGGGGAAACGCGCCTGGATTTCGCCCAAAATGAAGCTCTCTGAGCGGTGATCGATCTCAGTCACCAGATCGATAACGCCCTTATGGTTTATGTCGAAATCAGTCCCAAAATTAAGGCGTAAGATCTCACCTGCCTGTCGGACTATGTGTTCCAGATCGGATAAGACAGGTATTGGCATCACAGGTACTGCTCCAGCAGTCGATAGAGCTGTTCGAGCTCGGCGGCAATTTCATCTCTCTGGCTGTGAGCCTCAGCCAGCAGAGTCTGAAATGCCGGCTTCTGGTTGTCCGGTAGCCCCGAGAGCAATCTCTCCGTGCGGCTGATCTGCGAGTTTTTATATTGGAGTTTGCCCTCCAGACGGTCCCGATAGCCGATGTAAAATTCCTGCTCACCGAGTGGCGGCGGCAGCCTGGCAGGACCCAGGGTTAGCACTTCAGCGATGGTGAGTAAGAAATCTTGTGCATCGACGGGCTTTTCCAGGAAGCGCACTGCGCCCAGCTGCATGGCGAAATCCTTGTCTTCCTGAGTTACATAAGTGGCAGAAAGGAAGATAAGGGGAATCTGGCTGGTTTTCGGGTCGGTACGCAACTGCTGCGCCAATTGAAACCCATCCATCTTCGGCATCAAGATATCCGTGATGATCAATGCCGGGCGTTCCTGCTGGATTAGCTTCAGCGCCTCTTCACCATTTGCCGCGGAGACCACCGGATAGCCCTTGAATTTAAGGGTAACTGTCAGCAGCTCCAGGATATTGGGGACATCTTCGACCACCAGGATGGGGCCATAGGGAATATTCATAAAAATCAGCCTCTCAGATTTGATCTACCGGGTAGATCTGGCCCTTTTTTATCACAGTTTGTACAAGGTTTGTGCCAAAACGATAGCCCAGGTGCCTGTAGTCTGCCACCTTGAGCACCAACAGATCGGCTTGCTTGCCTGGCTCGAGCGATCCGATTTTATCCGCGCGGCCGATAGCCGCCGCAGCGTTTATCGTGGCAGCCGCGATAGCCTGGGCGGGGGTCAGCCGCATATAGCGGCACGCCAGGGCAATGGCAAACTGCATGCTTTCGCACCAGGCGGTGCCGGGGTTGAGGTCGGTGGCAATCGAGAGCAAGCCGCCGGCACCCAATATCGCCTGGGCCGGTGTGTAGCGTGTCTCTGCCAGACCGAAAGGTGTGCAGGGCAGGGCAACGGCTACAGTGTCACTGCTCGCCAGAGCAGCAATGTCCTGTGATGAGGTCACCACCAGGTGATCGGCAGAGATAGCCTCCAGATCGACAGCCAGGCTCGCCCCTCCCAAATTGTCGAACTCATCAGCGTGGATCTTCAGCGGAAAGCCGAGCGAGCGGGCAGCCTCTAAAATTCGCCGGGACTGCCCCAGGTCGAATGCACCCGTCTCACAAAATACATCCACAAATGGCAGAGGTCTCTCCGCGGCATGTTGAGGCCACCATTCAGCCAGCAGCGGCAGCATGGTATTACAAATTAGCTCGGTGTATTCATCAGGTTGGTGCCTGTATTCCGGAGCAATGGCATGCGCGCCCAAAAAGGTGATTGCCAGATCCAGAGGACCTTCATCATCCAAGGCGATCAGGGCCTGAAGCATACGTAGCTCGGTTGCTGTACGCAAGCCGTAACCAGTCTTCGCCTCTGCGGTGGTCGTGCCATGTTTGAAAAGCGACTGCATCCTGGGGCGGGTTTCATGGATCAGCTTGCGCAGTGAGGCGATGCGGGTGGCATGCACAGTCGAGAGTATGCCGCCGCCTTCAGCCAGGATTTCCAGGTAGGTTTTACCCTGCAGGCGCTGTTCGAACTCTGCTGCCCGATCACCAGCCCAGATCAGGTGAGTATGGGGATCTACAAGGCCGGGCAGGACCACGCATCCTCCAGCATCAAACCCTGTTTCATCCGGATAAACAGAGCGCAGCTCCTGGCTCGGACCTACGGCAGAAATGCGTTCGCCATCGATCAGGACTGCGCCGCCGGGGATGATGCCGAGCTGCCCAAGCTCGCGCCCGCGCTGGGGACCTCCAGGTAGTGTTAGCAGTTGAGAAGCGTTATAGATCAGCATGGTCAATTTGGAGTATATATAATCGATATTCCTTGCAATCCGTGTGCTAACGGCATCCGCGTAATCCGTGTACAACGATCTCGGATTTCGGGAACGGTCAGGTGTAAGGATTATATTCGGATATTGTAATTATCCCATGCAGATGACGTATTCGAAAAGGGATTCAGTTATGTGCGAGGATATAATTCCTTGAATATACCGAAAGGAGTTAAACCTATGTCGCTGTCTTATCGTAAAGAGCGTGACTCGCTGGGCGAGATACAGGTGCCGGAGGATGCTTTGTATGGGGTACAGACCCAGCGAGCAGTGCACAACTTTCCAATTTCCGGGTTGCGACCCTGGCGGGCGTTTATCTGGTCCATGGCAACCATTAAAAAAGCATCTGCGGAGGTCAACCGTGATCTGGGCTTGTTGGATCCGCAGCTTGCCGATGCGATCACCAAGGCCGCTCAGGAAGTGATCGATGGTCGCTGGGATGACCAGTTCGTTATCGATCCATTTCAGGCCGGGGCAGGCACCAGTCATAATATGAATGCTAATGAGGTCATTGCCAACCGCGCCACTCAGATCCTGGGTGGCAAATTGGGCGAGTACCTCGTGCATCCGAATGACCATGTGAATATGGCGCAGTCCACCAACGACACGATCCCGACCGCCATCCGGTTGGGGGCATTGTGGCGTTTGGACGAGCTCCTGGATATGGTTGGCGCTTTGTCGGCAGCCTTGCGGCGTAAAGCGCTCGAGTTTGACGATATCGTCAAATCCGGTCGCACTCATCTGCAGGATGCCGTGCCGGTACGGTTGGGACAAGAGTTCGGAGCTTACGCCCTGGCAGTGGAGCGGGATGCCGGGCGCATCCGCCGCGCCAGCCAGGGACTGCGCCGCCTTGGGATTGGTGGCACAGCCACCGGTACGGGCTTGAACGCCCATCCGGAATATCATGCACGCATGGTGCGGCGGCTCACGGAGCTTACAGGGATCGAGCTGTATGAGTCAGACGATCTGTTCGAGTCGATGCAGTCGATGGCTGATGCGGCGGATTTCTCGGCTGCGCTGCGCACGCTGGCAATCACCCTGACGCGCATTGCCAATGACATCCGCTTGTTGGCTTCCGGGCCGGCTACTGGTTTGGATGAGCTGCTTTTGCCAGCTGTCCAGCCCGGGTCGAGCATCATGCCCGGTAAGGTTAACCCGGTGCTGGCAGAGATGCTGAATATGGCAATGTTCCACGTTCAGGGATGCGATCATACTATCGCACTGGCAGCCCAGGCCGGACAGCTTGAGCTAAATGTAATGATGCCGATCATCGCCCATAACCTGTTTGAGAGCATGCAGGTAATGATCAGCGCAATACGAGCTTTTACAGACAGATGCGTCAGTGGTCTGCAAGCCAACCGCGAAAAAGCTGAGGGGTGGCTGGCAAGGAACGCCATCATTGTGACAGCGCTCAACCCTTTGATCGGCTATGTCGCGGGAGCGCAGCTGGTAAAAGAATCGCTGAGCCTGGGTGTGAGCATCGCAGAGCTTGCCGAAGCAAAAGCTGCTGCTGGAAAACTGAGCCACCGTGACGCTAACCGCCTGGTCAGCGCTGAGGAGATCAAAGCTGCTTTGATCGACCTGCGCAAGCTGACCGAAGGTGGGATTATCGGATAGATGACCTACAAAATCAAAGCCGATTCTAAGGACGGTTTGTTCGGATAAAGGTATAATCACGGCGTGCCTACCAAGAGAACACCTGACGATCCATCTGTGGATGAACTGCGCTGGATGCTGGTAGAAAAGCGCCGTGCAGCACGCCACGAACGCCTGGAGCGCTACCGGCGCACCGGGCGTGTGGTCGTTGTTGCGCCAGATGTCGAGGGGACACTGGATGACCTGCGCAGCGGACCCCTGGATGATGAAGAGGGCAACAGCAGCAAGGGACGTGCCGCCCGACCATCTCGCCCGCGCCGGTTTCTGGATATATTCCTGCTGATCGTTGAGGTTTCCGCAGTCGTGGGCTTTATTTTTGTGCTTTTTAATGGTTTAAATCTGATCCGGGAGTTGAACCTGGAGGTTGCTGCTGCCCTTGAGCAGCCCACGCTGACACCCACGCCATTGATTGTGGCAGTCGTGCTGCCCTCAGGACACACCCCGCCGAACGCTGAGGGTGGGACTCGCCCCAATGATGCCGAGATTCCGGAGCACCTGCGCCCCCTGGTGCAGTCTCTGGCGAATGTCCCCCTGCCAACCCCTGGACCAGAACAGGCGATCCGCATCCAGATCCCGGCGATAAAAGTCGATGCCCCGGTTGTCCAGGGCGATGGTTGGGAACAGCTGAAAAAGGGAGTAGGCCAGCACGTGGGAACCACCAATCCCGGGAAAGATGGTAATTTGGTGTTATCTGCCCACAACGATATCTTCGGCGAGATCTTTCGTGATCTAGACCAGCTACAGCCCGGCGATGAGATTATCCTATTTACCAACCAGCGTTCTTATACCTATACGGTTGTTGACAGCGAGGTGGTTGAGCCAACCGCAGTTGAAGTGATGGACGCCACAAAACAGCCCACGGTAACGCTGATTTCATGTTATCCTTACCTGGTTGATGACCAGAGAATTGTAGTGACCGCCCGCCTCCAGGGGTGAAGCGAGCTGGTTGTCTCCATGACATAATGGGTGGCGATTCCGAAGCCACCAATTCAAGGGATCATTTATTGAGGAGCTACCTATGAGTAAGAAAGTGAAACGCCAGGTCCGAAAATCCACTCCCAGCTCAACTGCAGTAGCCGCAGCTGCACCGGTTTTGGATATATCCAGGGGGACGACGCGTTCGGATCGGGATTTCAACCCAGACTATTCGTATGTGAAGAAGGATTTGACGCGCATTGCAATCCTGGCGGGATCTTTCATTATAGGATTAATTGTGCTGTCTTTCATTTTGTAAAAAACATCCCGGCTGTTCAATGCAAACGACGGTGTTGGGAAGGTAGACTCCAACCTGACACCGTGCAAGCTGACCATATGATGGGCGCAGACGACTCGACTGAAGCAAACTTGCAGGAGGTTTCCCAGCAGCCCTCGAAAACGAAGGAGCCTCAATTACTGAATTCTCCACGCTGGGGAGCGATGACCAAAATGGTCATCGGCTTAACGATCGTCGCCATCATCGGTGCGCTGTTGATCCGTTTCCGCCAGATCGTTGGTCCGCTCATCCTGAGCTTTATGCTGGCATATTTGCTCTACCCGCTGGCAAAGCGCTTCAGCAAGGCGCTTAAAGTATCCTGGCGTACTTCGGTAAACCTGATTTATCTTGTGTTTATAATACTGGTCGGGGGTTTGATAGCCTTAACCAGTCTGGCTGTCATACAGCAGATTGAAAGCCTGGTAATCTTTGTGCAGCGCTTCATCACCGATCTCCCTACACTGGTTGCGAACATGGCTGGACAGGTATATGTGATCGGTCCTTACACGATCAATTTGGGCCAGCTTTTTGACGTTCAAACATTTACAAACCAGGTTTTATCGACAGTACAGCCGATATTAGGGCGGATTGGCGGCCTGATCACATCATTTGCTGGCAGTGCGGTTGTAACATTTACATGGGGCCTGTTCGTGATGCTTACTTCGTATTTCTTGCTCTCAGAATCAGGTAGATTTCCGGGGCAGCTGGTGCGGGTAGATATCCCCGGATACGAAGAAGATATACGCCGCCTGGGGCTCGAGTTGGGTGTCATCTGGAATGGTTTTATCCGCGGGCAGTTGCTCATTATTGCCCTGGTGGTGATCAGCTATACGATTCTGCTGAGTATACTCGATATGCACTATACATTTGGTATTGCCATCATGGCAGGCCTGGCTCGCTTTATCCCATACGTTGGCCCCCTGGTAACCCTGGTTGTAACCGGATTGGTTGCTTTCTTCCAACCGGCTAACTATTTCGGTCTCGAGCCAATCTACTATGTCCTGCTGGTGCTTGTAGCGTGCTTCGCACTCGACCAGATCTATGACAATATCATCTCGCCGCGCCTTATGGGCCAGACTCTCAACGTACACCCGGCAGCGATCCTCGTGGCCGCGATCGTATTTACCAATTTGATCGGAGTAATCGGGCTGGTATTGGCCGCGCCAGTGGTGGCAACCGTTAACCTGAGCAGCCGCTACGTGCTGCGCAAGATGTTTGACCTGGACCCCTGGCCCGAGCCAGTGAGCCAGTCTAAGCCAGTGGGCATGGCCTGGTCAATTCCTTTGCAGCGAGCAAGTTCCTGGATCAAGAATCTCAATAAAAAGTAGGCGGGATCTGCCGGAATCTCAGCGCAGGCTCGTTTGCCCGTAAAGCTGTTCGCGCAGATGGATTACCTGGCGGCGCAGCCCGGCATCGCGTTCCAGCAGGTCGGCGATTTTGTCGCAGCCGTACATGATGGTGGTGTGATCGCGCCCTCCAAGGGCATCACCGATTTGCGGCAATGAGATGTTTGTTTCTTCGCGCAGCAGATACATGGCGATCTGCCTGGGTAAGGCAACAACTCGAGAGCGGTCACGACCGAGCATGCGCTCCATAGTCACTCCGAAGGTCTCCGCAACTTTACGGACTACCTCGGCTGGTTGAATTTCGGTCTTGCGCGGCAGCATGTCTGCCAAAGTCGATTCAACCAATTGGGGAGTCAGTGGTAGCTGGCTGAGATTGGCAAAGGCCACAACCCGTGTTAGCGCACCTTCCAACTCGCGGATATTGGATTGAACCCGGCGTGCAATCATTTCCATCACTTCAGGGGGGATGTGGTAGCCCAGTCGGTCAGATTTGTAGCGCAGGATCGCCAGGCGAGTCTCGAAATCGGGCGGTTGGATATCCGCAGTCAGACCCCATTCGAAACGGGAGCGCAATCGCTCCTCCAGGGTCACCATTGCTTTCGGAGGCCGGTCGGAGGAGATGATCAGCTGTTTGTTCTGCCCATGCAAGGTGTTGAAGGTGTGGAAGAACTCTTCCTGGGTAGATTCTTTTCCAGCAATAAATTGGATGTCATCGATCAGCAGCACATCGATGCGGCGGTATTTTTCACGGAAAGCCTGTGTCGTATGTGTGCGAATAGCATTAATCAGGTCATTAGTAAATTCTTCAGAGGAAACGTACAATACCAGCTGGCCGTGCTGGCTGCACATATTGCCGATGGCGTGCAGCAGGTGAGTTTTGCCTAATCCTACACCTCCGTATAGAAAGAGCGGATTATAGGCGAAGGCAGGTTTTTCTGCTACTGCCAGGGATGCAGCGTGCGCCAGGCGATTGCTCGGACCGACGACAAAGTTGTCGAACGTGTAGCGCTCATTCAGGTGGGTGTTCTCCACAGATGCGGCTGCTACTGGCACGGGTAGGGGGGATTCGGGCTCCAAATCTTCGGTGTTCGTATTAGCATTCTGCCATACAACGAATCGTACCTCAACCGTACGATTCATCATCCCCGAAAGTAATCGGATGACTTTGCTTGACAACCGGCTTTGCAGCCAGTCGCGAGCGTAAGCATTGTGAACACCAATGACGAAGCTGCCATCTTCGTATGACAATAACTCTGCGTCTCGTACCCAGGTATCGAAAGCAGCCTTGTGCATCTCCATCTGTAATTGTCCGAGCGCGGCTTGCCAGGCTTGATCTGCTTTCATCCTTGAGTTCCTCCTCGCGAATTTGAATTTTAGGTGCGTGAAGCTATGTCCCCCACTAATCCAAAGCAGAGGAAGGTAGCAATAAGATGGGAAGTACCACTCTTGAGACGATAATAGCGCCGTTTGAAAGTTTCTGCCCCCTATGGATTCTCTCTTTAGCGCCGTACCCATTCTAGCAGAAGAAGCATAGAGATTGCAATACGAAAACCCTACGCCAATCTAAAAATTCCCAATACTTTAAGGTTAGGGAATCTTAAATATTAATGAGTCTGTGAGCCTAAATGGCGAGATGGAGATTTGCTGGATGTACCCCTACAGGTAGGGGGAGGGGATAGAACTAATCCAGATATATGCTTATATACCCATAAGCAGGCTCGGGTTGGTTAACCACATCGAGTGAGTCTTAAAAATATCCTGACAATGTCCTATCATTTGTGAAAGGTGTATCACCAAGAATTAAGCATGTTCTGGAGCCGATTTTGCCTGATTCAGCGGATTTTCAGCGATTGCGAGTCATTAATGTGCAGAATTTCATCCGCCCATGTCGGGAGGTTCCTGCGTGCAACATGAATTGCGTATGCTCTCCCACTTTAACGATAAATAATGCTGATTGCCAGTTTTTATCTCCCACTTTTTGCTCATAATCCGGACAATTTTGGGACGTCATTTATCGGCTCTTCGAAAAGAATGGGCACTATTGGATTGGATGTGCCAACCGCAGTGAGCAACAGGGCAGTTTTTTAGGTGGAATGTTGATAAGTTTCCTATGCGTTGTTAATACCCTTCTTGCAATCGATGGGTATCCTCTAAGGAACAAAAGTATTATTTCGATCGCAAAATTGGAGAGGAGCAACATATGTCGAAAATTATCGGTATTGATTTGGGCACTACAAACAGCGTGGTCGCGGTTACGGAAGCTGGAGATGCAACCGTAATCCCAACCGCTGAGGGATCGCGCTTACTGCCTTCAGTAGTGGCGTTCAGCAAGAACGGAGAGCGCCTTGTTGGTCAGACTGCAAAGCGCCAGGCAGTAATAAATCCTGAAAACACGGTCTTTTCAATAAAACGCTTTATGGGACGTCGCTTTGATGAGGTTGGATCTGAACGCAAGATTGTCCCTTACGAAGTGATCAATGGACCTACTGGTGATGCGCGTGTAAAATTGCCTGCCGCCAAGCGTGAATACAGCCCCCAGGAAATCTCAGCCATGATCCTGGGTAAATTGAAAACCGACGCAGAAGCATACCTGGGAGAGCCGGTGACTAAAGCGGTGATTACTGTGCCTGCATATTTCAATGACAGCCAACGCCAGGCTACCAAGGATGCCGGTAAAATTGCCGGGCTTGATGTGCTGCGCATTATCAATGAGCCAACCGCAGCAGCTCTGGCCTATGGATTGGAAAAGAAGAAAAACGAGACCATCCTGGTATTCGACTTGGGCGGTGGTACGTTTGATGTCAGTGTTCTCGACGTAGGCGAAGGCGTAATCGAAGTGCGCGCCACCAACGGTGACACTCACCTGGGCGGCGACGATTGGGATGAGCGCATCGTAAACTGGGCAGCAGATGAATTTAAGCGCGAGCAAGGGATCGATCTGCGCCAGGATCGCCAGTCTCTGCAGCGGCTGCGCGAAGCAGCCGAGAAGGCCAAGATCGAGCTGTCGAGCGTGAGCGAGACAGAGATCAACCTGCCCTATGTCACAGCGGATGCCTCCGGTCCCAAGCACTTGCAAATGAAGCTGACTCGGGCGAAATTCGAACAGCTCAGTGAGGATCTGGTCGCCCGCTTGAGGGATCCCTTCTCGGCTGCCCTCAAGGACGCGGGGTTGAAGCCGGCTGAAGTTGACGAAATTGTGCTTGTTGGAGGCGCAACCCGGATGCCTATGGTGCAAGATCTGGTGCGTTCGCTGACCGGAAAAGAGCCGCATAAGGGTGTCAACCCCGATGAAGTCGTGGCGGTTGGCGCGGCAATCCAGGCGGGTGTGCTGGGAGGAGAAGTAAAAGACGTTCTCTTACTGGATGTTACACCGCTGTCGTTGGGCGTGGAGACATTGGGAGGCGTCATGACCCCCATGATCGAGCGCAATACTACCATCCCAGTGAAGCGCAGCGAGGTTTTTTCGACTGCGGATGATAATCAGACCGCAGTTGATATCCATGTTCTGCAGGGTGAGCGACCATTGGCTGCTGATAACATGAGCCTGGGACGTTTTCGCCTAGAGGGCATCCCACCTGATGCACGTGGTCTTCCTCAAGTCGAGGTCACGTTTGACATCGATGCGAACGGGATTTTGAGTGTCAATGCCCGCGACAAGGCAACCGGCAGGGAGCAAAAGGTGACTATCACCGCCTCGACGAACCTGAGTAAAAGCGATATCGATAGAATGGTGCAGGAAGGGCGCGAGCACGAAGCCGAGGATCGCAAGCAGCGCGAGCTGATCGATGTCAGAAACCAGGCAGACAGCCTGATATATCAAACTGAGAAGGCCTTAAAGGAGCTAAGTGGCAAAATCCAGGCAGGTGAGCAGCAGGATATTGAGCTTAAGATACAGCGTTTACGTGATGCTGTTCAGGGTCAGGATGCTGCTCACATCAAAAGCCTGGCGGAGGAGCTGCAGAATGCATTCCATGCGCTCAGCCAACAGCTTTACACCCAACAGTCACAGAGTTCCCATCCCGGGAGCTACACACCATCGGGTAACGGAAATGGGAATGAAATGGGCACCTCCCAACCTGGAGATGAGGGGGAAGTGGTTGAAGGCGAATTTCGTGAAGCATAGCTGATTGGGGTTGTCGAAGACTGCAAGGCTTTCGACAACCCCAACCTTTTTTGTAAGCTGTTACTGGTACTAAAGTAGTCCCGGGGGTTATTGACGGATCGCGATAAACCTGATAGTATATATCTCTATCACTATTTTTACATTATTCTGCAATGCTACGAAGGGGTAGTTTCACAAAGCAATAAATAGGGTGGTCGCAAATAGGCAGTCTCAATCTGACTGATTAATAAACCAATAACATACCGGAAAAATTTCCCAGGCTGGCCCAATCCGGTTTTTGCGCATGATACGTTTACGCGGGAATGTTATAAGCCCGATCGGCACGCACTCTATGCTTCGGCGACGAATTTGGGACAGGCCCCAGGATCCGTTCAAATTACTCCGGCTGATTGAGTGCAATATACAAATCTAGAGAACAATAATCGTCATGAAATAGGGAAGATCCATGCAATCTTTAGCTACTGGCAGCGAATCGCTTTTTGAGACGCCCCTGACCTATAAAGTGCGCCGGGCAACACGAAGCGTGCCGCGCAATCTTCAATGGCGGTTCTTCAGTCTGGCCCTGGTGATCAGCGATCTGCTCATGATCAGCCTCGTCTTCCGCCTGGCTTATTTTATTCGCTTTGAGCTAAATATCTCCTTATTCCAAGAAAATGCTGTTCCATCACTGCCTTACTACCAGTCGATTGTTATTATCTTGGTCCCGGTATGGTTAGCAATTTTTGCACTGGCGGGACTGTATAACCGGAAAAACCTGCTGGGCGGTACGCGAGAGTACGCCAAGCTGTTCAACGCTACCGCAATCGGGGTATTCACAGTGATCGCAGCCGGATTTTTACTACCCGAATTCGTTTTTGCTCGGGGATGGCTACTGACCGCCTGGGGATTGGCATTCTTGCTGACATCGATCAGCCGGTTCTTTATGCGGCGCCTGGTGTATGCTTTGCGCAGTCATGGATACTTTCTTTCTCCGGCATTAATTATTGGTGCCAATGACGAGGGCTTGTCTCTTGCAACGCAATTAATGAGCTGGAAGACTTCCGGCTTTTTGGTGGTGGGATTCATCGATAAGAAAATCGCGTCTGGCGAATCGGTGATCGACCACGCCCGTTGTTTAGGCAGTCTGAACGATCTAGAAAGTGTAGTAAAACGCTACGATGTCGAGGAGATTATCCTGGCTTCTAGCGCTTTCTCTTCTCGCGACGGTTTGTTAGAAATATTCAAACGCTACGGAGTCGCCAGTGGGGTGAACGTACGTATGTCTTCAGGTTTGTATGAGATTATCACTACCGGCCTGACTGTCAATGAATTTGCGTATGTGCCCCTGGTGGAGATCAACCAGGTGCGGTTGTCGGGCATTGATAAAGTGCTGAAGCTGATCATGGATTACAGTCTGACAATCCCGGCGATGATCGTGCTCATCCCGATGTATATTGTTATTGGGACTGCCATCAAACTTGGCTCGCCAGGTCCGGCATTTCATCGCCGGCGAGTCATGGGCGTCAATGGGCGTCCGTTCGATGCTTTCAAGTTCCGCACCATGTACATCAATGGGGATGAGATTTTAGAAGCCCATCCAGAGCTTAAGGAAGAACTTGACCGCAACCATAAGCTGAAGGATGATCCCCGGGTGACACGGATTGGCAGTATTCTGCGAAAAACCAGCCTGGATGAATTTCCTCAGTTCATCAACGTGCTGCGGGGCGAGATGTCGCTGGTTGGACCACGTATGATCAGCCCGGAGGAGATCCGCGAATACAACCAATGGGATATCAACCTGCTTACCGTTCGTCCAGGTATAACCGGTTTATGGCAGGTCAGCGGTCGCTCGGATGTGACCTACGAGCAGCGCGTTCGTTATGATATGCACTATATCCGTAACTGGACGATCTGGCTGGATATTCAGTTGTTATTCCAGACCATCCCCGCTGTCATCCGGCGACGTGGGGCTTATTAGTCGACCCTTGAGCGTGATCGCCTACTTATCGTAAGGAGTGGTAGCCATGGACGTGGTGCAAACTTATATCAGTGAGCTGCAAGCCACACTGTCTCAGCTCCCGGAAGAACATATCCATCAAGTGATTCAATTATTGCGGGAATGCCGTACCAGCCGTCGACAAGTATTCATCATGGGTAATGGCGGCAGCGCTTCCACAGCATCTCATTTTGTTTGCGATCTTGGTAAGAATACCCGCAGGATGGGTCTACCCCATTTCCGGGTTATTGGTTTATCGGATAATATGCCGATCTTCTCAGCCCTGGCAAACGATGATGGCTATGAGAGCGTTTTTGCCCAGCAGCTGGAAGCCCTATTGCAGCCTGGCGATGTGGTTGTCGCAATCTCAGCCAGCGGGAATTCACCCAATGTAGTCAATGCAGTCCAACTGGCGAAGCAGATGGGTGCCACCACGGTCGGATTCACCGGATTTGACGGAGGTCGCTTGAAATCGCTGGTGGATATCGAGATCCATGTCGCGAGCCAGTGCATCGAGCATGTGGAGGACATTCACCTAGCGCTCGAGCATATGATCACCAAGGCGCTGAAGAAAACGGAGAACGATGCGCCGGCGGTGTTCTTCGCAGAAGGAGAGCTTTCGAAGGCGTAGCTATAATCGTATGAGAGTGCCCAAGGCTTGCGCCAGGTCGTCGAACACCAAAAATGGCTTAAGATTGCGGGGGTGGGAAATGGCCTCCTGGCTTGCGCCACGCCCTGTACGCACAAGGACGGTTTGACCGACGCCAGCGGCCTGTCCGGCTAATAAGTCGCTGATTGCATCACCGATCAGCAGCGAATTTTCCAGGTCGATGTCCAGCTGTTGAGACGCCTGGAGGATCAAGCCGGGTTTCGGCTTACGGCAGTCGCAGTGATCGATGGGAGCGTGAGGGCACATAAAAAGCCCATCGATACGCCCTCCAGCCTGGCGGATGATATCCAGGAGGCGGCTGTTGATCCTATCAGCCTGAGCAGTCGAGATAATCTTACGCCCTACAGCGGATTGGTTGGTAACGATCACAATTTTATACGGCGATTGACTTATGTGGATCAAGGCATCTATCGCTCCTGGGATAAGCCTTACATCTACCCAGGAACGGACATAGGTCGAGACATTTTCAATAATCACTCCATCTCGGTCAAGAAAAACCGCCGGGATCATAGGTTCAATTATACTGGAAGGTAGTTCCGCCGGTGACGACTCCCCATCCACCTGGATGTAGCTGCTAAGCCCCCTCCCTAGCGAGGGGGTTTCTTTATATCAGGATAATACCGTCCCTCACCAAAGATTGGTGGTACTCATGGTAAAATCCACAACAAGGATACAGACCAACGGCAGAAGCGGAGCTGGATCAGTGATTACTCTGGCGTGAACAGCGCTGGTTGATTGTTGGATGCAGATACATGGCTGAGGCGATAACAACAGCGATCGAACCCCCTAAAAGATTCCGGTTTGACTGGATATTACCGGTACTGCTTCATCCAGGTGCGACGTTTCGGAAAATAGCTGAACAAACCAGGGGTGTTTGGCTTACCCCGATGATAGTGCTCACCCTGGCGACGTTGGCGCGGGTGCTGATCAGCGGCTCGATCCGACAGCAGGCTGCCTTGAGCGGCGCTCCAGTCTTGCCGCCCGATTTCCAATACTATTCGCCTGAACAGCAAGCCCAATTCATGCAGGCTGCGCAAGCAACCTCAGGACCAGTTTTCATCTATATTTTTCCTGCCATCCTTGCTTTGCTGGGAGTATGGGTAGGATGGCTGCTGGTGGGAGGTCTGCTGCATCTGGTGGTGACCATGTTCGGCGGCCGCGGCGAGACCAGCTACTCGATCAACCTGGTTGCCTGGGCGGGTTTACCCTTTGCAATCAGGGAGTTGGTCAGAGCCGGGGCTATGCTGGCTACTCGCCAGCTGATCGATGCCCCAGGTTTATCGGGCTTTGCTCCGGTTGATCCCTCGGGAACGGCTACATACCTGGCGGCGTTGCTTTCGCTGGTCGATATCTATCTAATCTGGCACATGCTGCTGTTAATAATTGGTGTGAAGCTTGGCAACAGCCTTTCACTGGTAAAAGCCGCCAGTGGTGTGATCATTACCCTCGGTATTGTGGTAGGAGTAGAAGCATTATTGGCATACCTCGTGGGTAAGCTGGGCAGCCTGACCATTATTCGCCCGTTCTTCTAAAGCCGGTCTGCATTTGAAATATGCCGGATCCTTTTATCCTTATTTCCGAACTTCGGAAAACTTATATGATGGGGCAGGTTGCCGTACATGCGTTGGACGGCGTGGATCTGGAGATAGCTCCTAACAGCTTTTATGTTGTGATGGGACCATCCGGATCGGGCAAGAGTACACTGCTGCACTTAATCGGTGGCCTGGATAGGCCGACATCTGGCAGCATCAGGGTGGGGGAACAATCGATCGACTCGCTGGACGAAAATGAGCTGGCTGTATTTCGCCGAAAGACGGTTGGATTTATCTTCCAGTCCTTTAACCTGATCCAAAGTATGACCGCACTGGAAAATGTTGCTTTTCCGCTGCGCTTTGCCCGCGTCCGGCGTGGGGAGAGGCGCAGATTAGCATTTGAATCGCTTCGCCGGGTTGGTTTAGAAGACCGGGCACTACACCGCCCTTCGGAGCTATCCGGAGGGCAGCAACAGCGCGTGGCAATCGCCCGCTCTCTGATCAACGACCCGCAGTTAATTCTGGCTGACGAGCCAACCGGGAATCTGGATACAGCCAGCGGGGCGAGCATCATGCAGCTCCTTTCGGAGCTCCACCAGAGCGGCAGGACGGTATTAGTGGTTACCCACGATGCCCGCATGACCCAGGTAGCGACGCGCACGGTAAATCTGTTGGATGGGAAAATCGTCGATGGGGCAGCTCCTGTCGAGGCTGTTGAGGCAGCGGGTGTACTGGCTGAATCCACCACCGGAGATGAGACAAGACAAGTCATGGAAGCGAGAACCGATGATCAACAAGCAAAAGCGTAGAAACTTGCTGGCTGCAGTTGTTTTTATCACTCTGGTCAGCCTGATGGTGGGCGTGACATCAGTGCGTGCGGATATAGGCATTATCAGTGTGCAGCCCAACAGTATATCCAATACAAACTCTGCCGAATTGGTCATTACCGGCACGGACTTTGCAGAAGGTGCGGTGGTACTGCTCTCCAATTATGGCACCCTGAGCGCCACTTTTGTAAGCGCCACCGTCCTGACTGCGATTGTGCCGGCAGGGCTGACCCCCGGAAGCTACACAATAACGGTGGTCAATCCGGACTCGAGCTCGGCTTCCTTACCCGGCGCCTTGACGGTGCTCCAGGCGACAGAGACCGCTGAGTCCCCGACCTCTACCCCAGAGGTGGATGAGACCACGATCCCCAGCGACAGACCCCTGGTGGTCGTGGAATCGTATAACAGCGGCGCTGAATCGCTCTCCTCGAACCAGGAATTTGAGCTTTCGATCCGTCTGAAGAATATCGGATCAGCGATGGCAATGAATCTGATCGCTAACTTCCCGCCCGGCGACGTTGTACCGCGAGTGAGCGGTGGGGTGTTGGCGATGACCGAACTCGATCCGGGTGAGAAGAGGAAATTTGTCCAACCGCTGACCGCCACCTATGAAATTATTGGTAAGACCGTTGCCACGGTCGTTATGCAGATATCTTACACTGATCCAGATGGAGTGGTGTATACAGAAACTTTCAATATGACCATCCCCGTCACAACGGGTAGTTATGTTCCCACTTCCACTCCAACCCCCACACCGACCGCTCCTCCCAGCCCGCGCCCGCAGCTGGTGATCCCCAGCTTTAATACCGATGTCTCACCACTCCAACCGGGTACGATCTTCAACCTGAATTTACGGGTGGAAAACAAAGGCAATGCAAATGCCAGACGGGTAAGTATGATCCTGGGTGGGGGTGACAGCTCTGATGGGGTTCCACCAGGGACGCCTGATGTGGGGGGCGTTTCTGGTGGCGGTGGAGATTTCGGAAACTTTGCCCCGGTTAGCTCATCGAATGTGCAGTTCTTGGGTGATCTTGCGAGTGGAGCATCGATGGCAGTCGATGCGTCGTTGATTGTCAATGCGGCTACCAATCCTGGCGCATACCCGATGATGATCTCATTTACATATGTGGACGATCGAGGGCAGATCTACACTGACGATCAGGTGGTCACTCTACTGGTATATCAGATCCCTCAGGTTGATGTGAACTTCTACCGCCAGCCGGACCCATTGTTTGCCGGCCAGCAAGGCGTATTACCGGTGCAGGTGGTCAACCTCGGGCGAAAGGCCGTTGTTCTGGGTAGCATGACCTTGAGCGGATCCGGCGCGCAGTACACCAACAATACCATCCTGGTAGGTGCACTGGATGTCGGCGGCTACTTTACCCTGGACGCATTTGCTATGCCCGATGCGCCAGGCACTCTGGAGATCATGGTGACAATCGATTACACCGACGATTTCAACCAGCCACAGCTCATCACTGACACCCTCAGCATCGATGTTCAAGAGATGTTCATACCTGAGCCTCTTCCCGGTGAAGGCGGCGTGGAGGGTCCCGAGGGACCCGGGCCGGTGGAGCCGGAGACCTTCTGGCAGAAAGTAGTTCGTTTTATTAATGGATTGATCGGACTGAACAGCAGCGTCCCCACTCCTGTACCAGGGGAGATGCCGCCGTTAGAAGCACCCTCAGAGGAAATACCTCCTGCAGGTCCTGCGGTAGTGCCTGCCCCGCCAAAGGGATAAGGATGATTTTCTTCGACCTGATCTCGCTCATTTTGGAGAATCTGGGCAGGCGCAAGGCGCGCGTAGCCCTCACTGCCGTGGGAGTCGTCATCGGCACCGCCGCGGTGGTGGTGCTTCTATCGCTGGCGATCGGCCTGCAGCGTAACGCGAACCAGCAATTGTATGGGATTGGCGACCTTTCACAGATCCAGGTAATGCCCAACTATGGGGAGGGCTATATGGGCAGACCTGGCGGGGTGGTAGTTGAGTCAAGCTCTGGGGCCGGGAATCAGCCTTCCAGCCAGAAGCTCATCACCAACGATACACTGGTCGAGCTGGCAGCTCTGCCGGGGGTCGCTGCGGTAATCCCGCGTGAATACCTGAACAGCGGCGGCACGATCCAGTACGGGCGCCTGGAGACCTATGCTAATCTCCAGGGAATCGGGATCGACGATCTGAGCACTTTGGGCCTGACTGCCCAGGGTGGTACCTTAAAGTTGGAACGTGGGACCGCGATTGTGGGAGCCATGATAGCCAACAATTTCTATGATCCTCGCTGGCGTCCCGGTCAGGAGCCACCGACTCCCCCTGATCTCCTGGACCAAAACGTCAAATTGACCTTGATCAAGTGGTCCCAGGATGGCACTGAAATACGGAAGAGCCTGCCCCTCCGGATCACAGGTGTAATCGCTGAATCGCGCGGCGAGTCAGATTATTCTATTTATATGACCCTGGATGAAGTTACAGTATTCAATGAGTGGGCGTTAGGGCGAAGGATCAATCGCAACCGGGATGGCTACCCGATGGCAATCGTCAAAGTGGAAGATGTGCGCCAGGTTCTGGATATCACTGACCAGATAACCGCCCTCGGATACCAGGCGTACACACCCCAATCTTTTGTGCAAGGGATCAATAGCTTTTACGTTATCTTGCAGGTAATATTCGGCGGGGTGGGAGCGATTGCTCTGTTGGTAGCTGCCATCGGGATAGCCAATACAATGACGATGGCTATCCTAGAGCGCACGCGCGAGATCGGATTGATGAAGGCAGTTGGGGCGACCAACCGGGATGTTTTGAGCGTCTTCCTGGGAGAAGCAGCTGGGATCGGTTTTGTCGGTGGATTGGGTGGGGTCCTGCTGGGCTGGAGTGGTGGGCAGGTCCTGAACGTGCTGGCAATGGCATACCTGGCAGGTCAAAGCGCCCAACAAGGCGGGCTGCCACCTACGGTGGCGGTCTACACGCCAGCCTGGCTACCCATATTTACGTTGGTCTTCGCCACGGTGATTGGCTTGCTTTCGGGTGTCTATCCAGCCTTGCGTGCGGCGACCTTGGTGCCGGTTAATGCCTTGAAATACGAATAAATAAAAAGGCCGGGATTCAGAAGAGAATCTCGACCCTGTAGGTTTTCTGACACGATCCGCCAGCTATTTCGTTGAGCGGATTTTATTTTCCAGCGTACGGTTGAGTATCTTTTCCATCTCGCTCGCTCCGCTGGATGGCTTACGCCTGGTGGTGGACTGCTGCGCCTGCTCGGGAGTCCGGGTGCGCTCCATAGCCTCACGCATGGCCATCTCCATGGCGGTTGGAATTGGCTCTTCTTTCTCGGCTTCAGGAGCACTTTCTTTTTCTTTACGTGGCTGGACTGCCTTGGGCACCAGCACCGGCTTCTCTTCCAATGCCTTCATGGACAGTTTGATCTGTTTCTTACGGCGGTTGACATCCAGCACTTTGACCTCAATCTCATCGCCCTCTTTAACGACATCTCCGGGGGTTTTGATGTAGTCATGGGTCATCTCGCTGATATGCACCAGTCCTGGTCGCTCAGCGCCGATATCGACAAATGCCCCAAACTTTTCCAGACGGGTGACCTTGCCCTTAACCACCATCCCTTTGGATATCTCACGCCACTCCAAATCCAATGGACGGATCATAGTCAGTTCGATGCGATTCTTTTTTGGATCGACCCTTTTAATCCAGACCTCGACGGTCTGTCCAGGTTGGACGACGTCTTCAACCCGATTGGTCGGCTGCTCCTGCAACTGGGAGATGTGGACCACCCCGGGGACCGACATACCAATGTCAACAACTGCGCCGGCCAGGGCGGTTTTCAATACAGTACCGGTGAACTTCATTTTGCGCTTTAGTTCTTGAATGTTCTCCGGCTGTGGAGTCTCAGTGGTAATTATTGCTTCCGTTTCCATAACGCTCTACTCCGCTCGTTCTATCGTACAAGTCACTGCCCAGTTGCGGTGTGATAGATGTCTTAAATGGATTCGCTTAAGACAGTGTTTTTATGCTTGCAGGGTCAATAAGTATTATAATTCCTGACTTTACCCGCGAAATTGGATTATACCTTGCGTGGTGGAAAAAGTCAAAGTACGGACTGCTCACAGATTATACTCTAACCTCGGATTAACTTCGCAGGCAACCCCTGCTGGACAGCCGCTGGAATTTGCTTTAAACTACGAGATCGATTGAGCTCGTCTCTTGCCAGCGAATACAGTGGGTGCAGGCAGGTGTTATCGTAGTATCTATCCAAAATTCCGGATAGGATTTTAGAGCTTCACAGACACGCCGGGGAGGCTGGATGGAGTTAATACCGCAGGCAGCCAGCAAGCGAAATATTGGTATCTGGTGGGTATTGGCTGCCGCAGTGCTGTGGGGGACAACCGGTACCACCCAGGCATTGGCACCACAAGGTGCCCAACCAGCCAGCATCGGCAGCCTGCGGATCATCATTGGTGGTCTGGCATTATTGATCTATGCTCTCTGGCGAGGAGTATTCAGTAAGGGAGATCGCTGGCCGGTTGGGAGCACCCTGGTGGCAGCTATCAGTATGGCTGCATACCAATTGTTCTTTTTCACTGGCGTAGCGCGGACCGGGGTTGCAGTAGGGACCATCGTCGGCATTGGGAGCTCGCCGATCCTGGCAGGGGTGTTCGGTTATTTACTGCGCGGTGAGAAACCCGGTCGACGCTGGCTGACTGCCACGCTTATGGCGATCACCGGGTGCGCTCTTCTTGCAGTAACCGGCGGGAGCATCCATGTCGATATCGGGGGAATGCTGCTGGCTATTGGCGCGGGGGGAGCGTATGCCCTATTCACCGTTACCAGCAAGGGCCTGCTCGTGCATAAGCCGCCGGAGGCAGTTATGGCGGTCACATTCTGCCTGGGGGCAGTATTCCTGCTGCCGTTCGGATTCGCCAATTCACTCACCTGGCTCTCCCAGCCAGGCGGTATTGCCGTAGCGCTTCATCTTGGGTTAGTCACCGTCGCGGTGGCATATTCCTTATTTGCCCGCGGCTTGCGCCTGGTGCCGGTGGCGACCGCTGCAACGCTCACCCTGGCCGAGCCGCTCACGGCTGCCTTTCTGGGCATCTTTGTTCTGGGTGAGCGGTTAACCCTCGGCGCCGCCGCCGGGATATTGCTAATCCTGGCAGGTTTGGTGCTTTTATCGGTGAATATAAAGACCGACCCTGCTATGATGTCGAGCCCTGGATAGATCCCATTCGTTGACCCGCATCGCGCGGGATGCTATAATTCTCCCCAGGGATTCCCATCTATGCACATATTAAACGAGAGTCAAGAGACACTGCTGGCAAGTGAGCGCGACCTGCTCAATGACCTGCGCGCCGCTCTGGTGCAGTTCGGTGCTGGAGACGACGATGAGCAAACACTGGCGCAATCGATCCGCCAGCTGGATGACCTTTTCTTGTTAGTGGTTGTAGGCGAATTCAATGCCGGGAAGAGCGCTTTCATCAACGCCCTGGTGGGGCAGAAGATATTGGCGGAAGGCGTTACTCCCACAACCACTCAGATCAATATCCTGCGCTATGGGGAAAGCCAGGAGCATGCTGTCGAAAATGAAAACACGCACGTGATCTCGGCTCCCGTCGAGATGCTTAAAGAGATCAGCATCGTCGATACGCCGGGAACCAATGCGATCATACGCGAGCATGAGGCGATTACCTCTCAATTTGTGCCTCGCTCCGATCTGGTGTTGTTTATCACTTCTACGGACCGGCCCTTTACCGAGAGCGAGCGGGCTTTTCTGGAGCGCATCCGGGAATGGGGTAAAAAGGTGGTGGTTGTGCTGAACAAAACCGACCTGTTCCAGACCGAAGAAGAGCTTACCGAGGTACAAAGATTCATCGCCGAGAATATGCGCGCTCTGTTCGGCATTACGCCTGAAATCTTCCCGGTTAGCTCGCGCTTGGCGCTGCGTGCCAAGCTGGGCGAACCGTCCCTCTGGCAGGTCTCGCGCTTCGAGGCTCTGGAAAACTACGTCAAGGATACCTTGGATGAGTCCGGTCGTCTGCGATTGAAGTTCCTCAATCCGTTAGGTGTCGGGAAGCACCTGGCTGAGAAATACCTGGAAGTAGTCGATTCCCGGCTGGACCTGCTGCGGGCTGATTTCAGTATGTTGGAGGATGTCAGCACGCAGCTGAATATGTACCGCGAAGATATGGGGCGGGATTTCAACTACCGGATGGCGGATATCGAGAATGTGCTTTTAGAGATGGAGCAGCGCGGACAGGATTATTTCGATGAGACCCTGCGCCTGGGACGCGTTTTTGACTTGCTGAAAAAGGAGCGCATCCAGAAGGAATTTACCCAGGTAGTGGTTGGAGATACGCCTCAAAAGATCGAGCGCAAAGTAAATGAGTTGATCGATTGGCTGGTCGATGCGGACCTGCGCCAATGGCAGGCAGTTATGGACCATCTGGCTGAGCGGCGCCGCCAGCACCAGGATCGCATCGTCGGTGATACCCTGGGCGGCTCGTTCCATCACGACCGGCAGCGGATGATCGATGCCGTTGGTCGAGAGGCTAACCGGGTGGTGGAGACATTTGATAAAGACAGGGAAGCCGAGGCCCTGGCAGCCAATGCCCAGAGCGCCGTCGCAACCCTGGCAGCTGCCGAGGTAGGCGCGCTGGGTTTGGGCACATTGATCGCAGTACTGGCAACTACCGCGGCTGCAGATGTGACCGGAGTGCTGCTCGCCAGCCTGATGGCTGCCCTGGGTTTCTTTGTCATCCCGGCGCGGCGCAAACTGGCAAAATCCGAGCTGCGCGCCAAGATCGGGTCTTTGCAAGCGGAGCTGACCAAATCATTACGTGGACAGTTCGAGCAGGAGATCGAGCGCAGCCTGGACCGGATCAATGAGGCGATTGCTCCCTATACCCGCTTTGTGCGAGCTGAGAAGGAAAAGCTGGGGGAAGTTAAATCTGAGCTGGTGGGCATCAACCAGGAGCTGGAGCGCCTGGAATTTAAAATAAATGAATTGTAAACTGGAAGATAAATAATGGAATCGACGATCTCCCCTCCTGTGCGCAAGTTCCTCCCGGCTGCCATCATTTTATCCCTGGTCGGTTGGGGCGGTTTGATCTACCTGGTATTTTTCACGGTTCCTACTGTAGGCCCACGCTGGCTGTTCTTCTTTTTGTGTGTCCTTGCGCTGACTGGCACCGTCCTTCCAGCAGTAGCATTCCTCAACCTGCGCTTCCCCAGCAAACCACCACCGACATCCAGCGTGGTGCTTCGCCAGGCGATCTGGGTGGGCATCTATCTACCCACCCTGGCGTGGCTGCAGATCGGCAGGGTGCTCAGTCCGGCGTTGGTGTTTCTTCTGGCATTGGGCTTTGTCCTGATCGAATGGCTGCTCCGGTTGCGCGAGAAGAGCCAGTGGAAGCCTGAAGCGGATAAATAACTTGGGCTCTCTACGATCTCTCCCGTCGGTTGACGAGCTGATGCAAACGCCGGAAGTCAGGGCATTGGTGGCTGCGTATGGACGCCCGCTTACTTTGCAGGCCCTCCGAGTTTCCCTGGAGGAAGCGCGTGCTCGCTTTTTAATAGACAAGAGCAGCTTACCAGATCGCAGTGAGCTGCTCAATACCAGTGCAGGTCATCTTGAGGAATGGATTCGCCCAACGCTGCGGGGGGTGATCAATGCCACCGGTGTGATCCTGCACACCAACCTGGGGCGTGCGCCTTTGAGCAAAGCAGCTCTCCAGGCAATCCAGCAGGTATCAATGGGCTACTCAACGCTGGAATACGATCTACCGAAGGGGAAGCGCGGCTCACGCCTGGTGCACGCCGAAGCATTCCTGCAGCAGTTGACCGGCACGCAAGCTGCGATGGTGGTGAACAACAACGCCGCGGCCGTTTTATTGGTTTTAACCGCCCTGGCGCGCCGCCGGGCAGTTGTAATCGCCCGCTCCCAGTTGGTGGAGATCGGAGGAGGATTCCGGGTCCCGGATGTGATGAAACAATCCGGCGCCCGCCTGGTTGAAATTGGCACCACGAACCGGGTCCACCTGCGAGATTATGAAGAAGCCCTGCAAGAAAAGCCAGCCCTGTTCTTCCGGGCGCACCGCTCGAACTTCCGGATTACGGGTTTCACCAGCGAACCCAGCCTGGCAGAGATTACAGCCATCGCAAGGCCGGCAGGGGTAGTAGTAGTGGATGATCTGGGATCGGGGTCGCTGCTGGATACCAGGCGCTATGGGCTGGGTCATGAGCCAACCGTTCAGGAATCGCTCCAGGCAGGCGCAGACCTGGTATGTTTTTCGGGCGATAAACTGCTCGGCGGTCCGCAAGCTGGCATCATCATCGGGAAGGCTGACCTGGTTGCCAAACTAAAAAAGCACTCTCTGGCGCGCGCCATTCGCGCCGATAAACTGTGTCTGGCTGGGCTCTCTGCCACTTTGATCCATTACATGAAGGACGAGGCTGAGTGTGAGATACCGATCTGGCGCATGATCTCGATGCCGGTTGATGTGATCGAGAAGCGCGCCGACCGTTGGGCGGATGAGCTGGGGCAGGGGCAGGTGGTGTCAGGAGAATCGACGGTAGGCGGCGGCAGCCTGCCGGGTGAAACCCTGCCGACTCGCTTGCTCGCACTGAGGGTGACCAGTCCGGAGCGGTTCCTGGAGCGCTTGCGCAGCCAGGAGCCATCGATCATTGCCCGCACCCAGGAAGACAGCGTCCTGCTGGATCCACGCACGGTCCTGGATGAGCAGGACGAAGAGCTATTGCATGGAGTAAGCCGAGCGCTGGCTTAAGCAGATAGAGTTTGACAATGGAGCAGCCATGAAGACCGATCTGGATCGCATTATGGCAGAGCGTGAGCTGGATGCCATTCTGATAACCGGGGGAGCACAGCACAATCCGACAATGTATTATTTCACGGGCGGCAGGCATATCTCGCAGGCTGATCTGGTCATCCGGAGAGGGGCTGGACCGGTGTTATTTTGTTATCCGATGGAGCGAGACGAAGCTGCCCGGACAGGTCTCGAAACCCGCAACCTGGCTGACTACCGGTTTAATGAGCTTTTGAAACAGACTGATGGCAATGTCTTACGAGCCACGATTATGCGCTACCAGAATGTACTTACCGACCTGGGTGTCACCGCCGGACGCATGGCGGTCTATGGCAAGGTGGATGCTGGAACGACCTACGCAATTTTTTCGGGTTTGCAGCAGGCCTTGCCAGATTTGCAGATCGTGGGTGAGGTGGATGACAGTGCCATTTTACTGGCAATGGCGACGAAAGATACTGATGAGATCGAGCGCATCCGCAGGATGGGTGAGGTGACCACTGAAGTAGTCGCCAATGTGGCGGATTATCTGACGTCACGACATGTTGAGGGAGAAGTGCTTGTCAACCGCGATGGTCGCCCAATAACCATTGGGGATGTCAAACAAAAGATCAACTTGTGGCTTATGGAGCGTGGCGCTGAGAACCCTGAAGACACCATTTTTGCCATCGGCCGCGATGCCGGTGTGCCCCACAGCGCCGGCAACCCGGCTGATTTCCTGCGCCTGGGCCAGACCATTATCTTCGACATCTACCCTTGCGAGGCGGGCGGCGGGTATTTCTATGATTTTACGCGTACCTGGTGCCTGGGTTATGCACCTGAGGCAGTACAGGCACTCTACGAGGATGTATTCTATGTCTACAAACAGATCATTGGCGAGCTGAAATTGAATGCTCCGTGCCCGGCGTACCAGGACCGCACCTGCGAACTTTTCGAGACCCGCGGTCATACCACCATCCAGAGCAATCCACAGACTCAAGAAGGCTATGTCCACAGCCTGGGGCATGGGGTAGGGCTGCACGTACATGAGCGTCCCTGGTTCCGTAGCAATACCGTACCGGAAGACCGTCTTGAACCCGGTTCAGTGGTGACGATTGAGCCTGGTCTGTACTACCCTGAGCGAGGCATGGGAGTACGGTTGGAAGATACGGTATGGGTGCGCCCGGATGGGCGGATGGAAATCCTGGCAGATTATCCGCTGGACCTGGTGTTGCCTGTGAGAGGGTAGTGAAGTATGAGCACTTCGGTATCTGGACCACTGCTACCGGCGCGCATCCTCGGGATTGAAACCTCATGCGATGAGACTGCCGCTGCAATTGTCGAGAGAGGGCGGGTGATCCTGTCCAGCCTGGTGGCATCTCAGGCGGAGCTGCACGCGCGCTACGGAGGTGTCTTTCCCGAAGTGGCCTCACGCCAGCACATTCTCACCATCTATCCAATCGTCGAGCAGGCTCTGCGCCAGGGGCATCTCACACTGAAAGATGTAGACGCGATCGCGGTTACGCGTGGGCCGGGGCTACCCGGATCGCTGGTCGTTGGGCTGAATCTGGCGAAAGGACTGTCGCTTGCCAGCGGTTTACCGCTTGTGGGAGTGAATCACCTGGAGGCGCACCTGTATTCTGCCTGGTTGTACGGGGTCGATTCACAGCCAGCTCCCGAACCGAAATTCCCGCTGCTGGCTTTGATTGTTTCGGGGGGACATAGCGAGCTGGTATTAATGACAGACCACCTGAAATACGATCGCTTGGGCGCCACGCTGGATGACGCTGCTGGGGAGGCTTTTGACAAGGTGGCTCGTTTGATAGGTCTTGGATACCCAGGAGGTCCGGCGATCCAGAAAGCCGCAGACACCGGGGACCCCAAGGCGTTTGCATTCCCGCGTGCCTGGTTAGATGAGGGTTGGGATTTCTCTTTCAGCGGGTTAAAAACCGCGGTGCTGCGTGAAGTGCGAAAAATCGAAGGGCGCGGACAGCCTCTTCCGGTGAACGATCTGGCTGCCAGCTTCCAGGCTGCAGTCGTCGATGTGCTGGTAGGAAAAACCATCCGGGCAGCAACAGCGCTGCGAGCGAAGGAAATCCTGGTTGCCGGGGGCGTCTCCGCCAACGCGGCCCTGCGGCATGCTATGCACAGCCAATCGACTTTACCGGTGCATATACCGCCGATCTGGTTATGCACAGACAACGCCGCCATGGTTGCCGGAGCAGGCTATTACCGCTATGCTGCCGGACAGCGCGACCAATTGGATATGGACGTCCTGCCAAACTGGATGTTCTCAGAGCTATAACCGTTCTATCTGACGGTAATCTGGCAAAATTTCGAACGCCCCCTTATTGAGGCGCGGATTTCACGGATGCCGTGTCCCAATTTCTACAAAAATAATTTCGCCATAGTCCGGCAACTGATTCCATACAAGATGCCGAAAGTCATCAGCGTCCACGAATACACCCTCAAGGCAGGCGTATCGGCCTCTGATTTCGAGCGTGCTGTTCACAGCGCCGAGCAGCGGGGACTGTTTAACTTGCTGGGCCTGGAAAGTCATTATTTTGTCAGGGCGTTACGGGGAGCAAGACGGGGAGCATATGCTGCGGTATGGGTCTATCCCAGCCGGGCTGTCTGGGAGAACACTTGGGGTTCCCTGGAGCAGCCATATCCACCTGAGAAATATCCCAATGGGTGGATTATCTGGGAGAAGGAAATCCTGGCCCAGTATCTGGATCGCGAACCAGATCGGATTGTATTCACGGCTTACGAAGAAATTTAAATCCGGTGATGTGCGTCAAATTCAAAATGCCTTGCGTAGTTTTCTCACAATCCCCCACAAGATCATATTACCTCCCGGATGCGCGACGGTCGGTGCCGGTGTGGTAAGATTAGGCGGGTTTTTTGTTATTTTCTATTTTGTATCTATCCGAAAATCTTATTTTCTTTGTGGTGTGTGCAGTAGCCCAGCCACACTGTACACACCACAAAAATAATTTCCGGATAGGTTCTTATTCAATCAGGAGCCTGTTGGCATGCCAAACCGTTTTCGCACGCAAGTACCGAACACCTTCAGCCTTCCTCGACGTATCTCTCGCCTGGGGGAGCTGGCTTACAACCTGTGGTGGACCTGGAATCCAGATGCACAAAGGTTATTCCTGCATATCGATCGGGAATTGTGGGAGGGGGTGAACCACAACCCGCTGCTGTTCCTGCGGCGTGTCGAGCGCGCCAAGCTCAACGCAGTCACTAACAACCGCTACTACCTGGAATTTTACGACCGTATGGTGCGCGCCTTTGACCAGTACATAGAGCGAGAAGACACCTGGTTCATGCGCACCTACCCTGAGCTGCGCAACCGCCCGATTGCATATTTTTCGATGGAATATGGTCTGCACGAGATATTCCCGGTCTATGCAGGTGGTTTGGGGGTGCTGTCTGGTGACCATGTCAAAGAAGCCAGTGACCTGGGATTGCCTTTTGTCGCCGTGGGGCTGTTCTATTCGGAAGGATATTTCATCCAGCGTATCACGGAAGACGGATGGCAGGAGGCGAACTACGCACCCCATCCCCTTGATGATCTGCCTATCTTACCCGTGACTGACGAGAAGGACCAGCTGCTGACCGTCACGATTGAGCTGCCTGGGCGTGTTGTGGATGCTCGTATCTGGGAGATCCACGTCGGCAGGGTGCCGCTCTACCTGCTGGATACCAATATCCCACAAAATGCGGCTGCCGACCGCATGCTCTCGTCGCGCTTATACAGCAGCGACCTTGAAATGCGCATCTCGCAGGAGATCTTGTTGGGAATTGGCGGTTTGCGGGCGCTGCGTATCTTGGGGTATAACCCCAAAGTCTGGCATATGAATGAAGGACACTCTGCCTTTTTGGTGTTGGAGCGCACGCGCGAGCTTGTTGCTGGGGGTCGCACGTTTGAGGAAGCCGTCGAGCTGGTGAGAAAATCGAACATTTTCACCACGCATACCCCCGTGCCTGCCGGCAACGATGAGTTTGCACTGTGGCTGGTAGATAAATATTTCTCACACATCTGGCCTGAATTGGGTCTGACGCGCGACCAGTTTGTTGATCTGGCACGCTATACCGTTTCCTGGGGGGATGCTTTCAGCATGCCGGTGTTGGCGCTGCGTTATTCGGAGAAACGCAATGCGGTGTCCGAGCTCCATGGCAGGATTTCTAGAATAATGTGGCATTCCTTGTGGCCTGACCAGCGGGTTGAGGATGTGCCGATCACGCATATCACCAATGGCATTCACACCGACACATGGCTGGCGAGGCGATTGGGGCATCTGTACGATCGCTACCTGGGAGCCGATTGGCGCGATCACATCGAAGAGCCAGAATTGTGGGAGCAGGTGACCAACATCCCAGACGAACAGCTTTGGTCTATCAGGCGCCACCTGAAACGCAAGCTGGCGGCGTATATCATTGAACGGTCCCGGCAGCTATGGCTACGGGGCGATGTACATCCGGCGCAGATCCTGGCGGGAGGAGTGATGCTCGATCCCTACGCTCTGACCATTGGTTTTGCCCGCCGGTTTGCTCCCTATAAACGCGCCAACCTGATACTGTGCGATCTGGACCGCTTATTAGGGCTGCTCAACCGCCCTGGTTGTCCTGTGCAGGTCATTTTTGCTGGCAAATCCCATCCCGACCATGAGAGCGGGAAGATGCTTATTCAGGATGTTTACCGGGCTGTGAAACGTTCAGAAGCCGGGGGCAGGTTGGTCTTTCTTGAAGATTATGATATGAACCTGGCGCGCTATCTGGTGCAGGGCGTGGATGTCTGGTTGAATACACCCAGGCGACCCAATGAGGCATCCGGGACTTCCGGTCAAAAAGCAGCATTAAATGGAGTGCTCAATTTCTCCATCATGGATGGTTGGTGGCGAGAGGGCTACAACGGGAAAAATGGCTGGTCTATCGGCAGTGATAAGGATTACAGCGATGCCAACCAGCAAGATCTGGCGGATGCGAAAAACCTCTACGATACGCTGGAAAATGACATTATCCCCTTATACTATCTGCAGCGATCATCAGATGGGCTGCCCGGAGATTGGATTGCACGGATGAAGGAGTCGATCCGCACTCTGGCTCCACAATTCAGCATGCGCCGGATGGTCAAGGAATACATGGAACGCCTGTACCTTCCAGTTATGCAGAGTTAGTGTCTGTCTGAAAATTATCAATTTTGGATAGATATTTAGAGGCTTTCTCAACAACATGAGGTTTTGGGGGGTGTGGGGGGGCGAAGCCGCCACACACCCCCCAAATAACCATTTTTGAGATGACTTCTAGTCAAAAGAGGTATTTAAGAAAACATGGAATTAGTTCTCTCTCCTGAGGCCTGGCTGGGAGCAGGTGTGATTTTCCTCTTGCGCGTAGGCGATATGTCCCTGGATACCCTGCGTGTCCTGGTCGTGATGCGCGGGCGAAAAGCTATTGCCTGGGTGCTTGGATTCTTTCAAGCCTCGATTTTTGTCCTGGCGATCAGCTCGGTGCTGACCAATCTGGATAATCCACTGAATGTCATTGGCTACGCGGGGGGATTTGCCACCGGCAATGTGGTTGGTATGTTGATAGAAGAACGACTGGCGATCGGGCACCTACATCTGACCATTGTCAGCTCCCGGCTTGGCAGTGCCATTACCGAGAGCCTGCGGGAACAGGGCTATGCAGTGACTGAGATCCCAGCGCGTGGAAAAGATGGCATGGTCTCATTGCTGAATGTCAGTGTGCTGCGCAAGAACATCGACGGGGTGCGCAAGCTGGTTGACCAGATTGACGCGGAGGCGTTTATCACCGCTGAAGATGTGCGCCCCGTGCGGCGAGGCTTCTGGCGGGCATAATGCATTTATGGATATAAGGTATGTGGGTTGGCTTTCAAGCCGGGCTCATCATCTTTGGACTGCGCATCATCGACATCTCGTTCTATACGATGCGCCTGATGATGCTGTCGCGTGGCTTGAAAGCCCGCGCCGCGTTGTTTGCATTTCTCCAATCGTTTACGTTTGTCGTTGCAATACGCACTGTCCTGACTAACCTGGACCAGCCATGGATCGTATTCGGCTATGCGGCTGGATTTGCTACCGGGCTGGTGGTCGGGATGCTGATCGAAGCCCGATTAGCCGTCGGGTTCACTCACCTGCGGATTATCAGCAGCAAACGAGGCAACGTGATCTGTGAAGGGCTGCGCGCTGAGGGGTATGCAGTGACCGAGATCCCGGCGCGCGGCCGAGATGGCATGGTGACGCTTTTAGAGTGCGATGTGCTGCGTAAAGATACAGGTGCAGTCACCTGCCTGGTTGAGAAGCTTGACACTGAATCATTCATCACCGCTGAGAATGTGCGCTCAGTGCGGCGGGGCTACTGGCACCGGTGATTTGCTGGTGTAGCACAATTTATTGGTTCTTATAGACGAGAACACCTAATATCAATGACATCTGTCATGTCTGAATGATGACCTTCTTAATTTGACCCGTGTGAGCAATATACGTACTATCCAGGTCAGGATTTATTGGGTTAGCCAATCGTACTGCTACAGGCTTGGATCTGGAGATCGTTCGCCGCGATCTCTAATAATCGACCTGCAGCATACAACCAAGACAGGAGAGATATGATGGCTGTTCTATTTTTGTCGCGTCTGCAGTTTGCGGCTACGACCGTCTATCACTTTTTCTTTGTCCCCTTGACGCTGGGCCTCTCGCTGCTGGTGGCTTTGATGGAGACGCTCTATGTCCGCAGCGGCAACGAAGTCTACAAGCGGATGACGAAATTTTGGGGCAAGCTCTTTGTGATCAACTTTGCCATGGGGGTCGTAACCGGCATCGTGCAGGAATTCCAGTTCGGTATGAACTGGTCGGAATATTCCCGCTACGTGGGCGATATTTTCGGCGCTCCCCTGGCAATCGAGGCGTTGCTGGCATTTTTCCTCGAATCGACCTTCCTGGGGGTCTGGCTCTTTGGATGGGACAAGCTCTCCAAGGGCGCTCACGCTGCGGCATTTTGGTTGGTGGCGATCGGTTCCAACATCTCGGCATTGTGGATCTTGATCGCCAACTCTTTTATGCAGCAGCCGCTGGGCTACGTCATTGAAAATGGGCGGGCTCAAATGACCAGCTTTTTCGAGGTTATTTTCAACCCGAATATCTTCTACATGTTCCCGCATGTCTTCTTTTCTGGCCTGGTTACGGCTTCGTTTTTCGTCATTGGGATCAGCGCCTATCACCTGCTGCGCAAAAACGAAGTCGATCTCTTCCGGCGCTCCATCCAGCAGGCAGTGGTATTTGCTGCGATCTCCACCGTGGTGGTGGCGATCAATGGGCACAGCCAGGCGCAGCACATGGTCGAGATGCAGCCAATGAAGATGGCAGCCGCGGAGGCGTTGTGGGAGACCGAAGAACCGGCCTCATTCTCCCTTATCACCGTCGGCAGCCTTAACGGCGATAGCGAGGTATTCTCCCTCCGCATCCCAAGGCTGTTATGCCTGATGGCCTATAACCAATTCGAATGCAAGATCAAGGGCATGAACGAGCTGCAGGCCGAGTTCGAGGCCCTCTCCGGGCCCGGCGATTACACCCCACCGCCGGTCATCATTTATTGGACCTTCCGTGTTATGGTGGGGCTGGGCTTTTTGATGATTGGGCTGGCGCTGTATGCCTTGTTCCTGATGATGGGAGATATGCTTCCCACACGCCCGCTGGCTTTGAAGATTCTCCAATGGGCATTGCTGCTACCCTACCTGGCGAATACCGCGGGGTGGCTGCTGACCGAGGTTGGCCGGTTCCCCTGGGTTGTATACGGGCTGGTAGCCCTGGAGGATGGCGTGTCCACGACCGTGAGTGCGGGGATGGTGGCGGTGTCGCTCATCGGGTACGTCCTGATCTACGGAGTACTGATGGCTGCTACGGTCTACCTGCTGATGAAATACGCCAAAGCTGGTCCCGCACCCGTGCACGAAACCATTCCAGCAGGCGAGGAACTGCCCTCGCTTGTCGGTGCCCAGGATTGATTGAAGAGGGAGATCTGCTATGGACCTGAACACACTCTGGTTTATTCTGATCGCTGTTCTTTATATCGGCTTTTTTGTCCTGGAGGGCTTCGATTTTGGCGTAGGCATGCTGTTGCCCTTCCTGGGCAAGGATGATACCCAACGTCGCATGGTGATCAATACGATTGGTCCACATTGGGACGGGAATGAAGTATGGCTGCTGACCGCTGGTGGGGCTACTTTTGCAGCCTTTCCGGAGTGGTACGCCACGATGTTCAGCGGTTTCTATCTGCCCCTCTTTTTACTGCTGGCGGCGCTCATCTTTCGCGGGGTGGCATTCGAATTCCGCAGCAAGGATGATAATCCAAAATGGCGTAATTTTTGGGATTGGACGATCTTTGCCGGCAGCCTGGTGGCTGCCTTGCTCCTGGGTGTGGCTTTTGCCAACCTGGTGCATGGCGTGCCGATCGATGCTGAAAAGAACTATGTCGGCGGTTTCTTCAACCTGCTCAATCCGTACGCCTTGCTGGGTGGGGTTTCCACAATCGTGGTCTTCCTGCTGCATGGAGCGCTGTTTCTGAGTATGAAGACCACAGGCGAACTAGCCGAGCGGGCGAAAAATACTGCGAGGCGTTTGTGGCTGCCAGTGGTTGTCATCCTGATCGTATTCCTCGTGGCGACATATTTTGCCACCGATCTATTGGCCAGGCTGGGAGTGAACCCGGGATTGATCCCGCTGGTTGGTATTGTGGCGCTGGTGCTGGTGGGGTATTTCTTGCGGAAGGCTCGTCTGGGTTGGGCCTTCGCGATGACATCCGTCGCCATTGCTTTTGCGCTGATGACCATGTTCCGCATCCTCTACCCGCGGGTCATGATCTCCAGCTTGAATCCGGACTGGAGTCTGACCATCTATAACGCTTCGTCCAGTCCCTATACGCTGACGGTTATGACGGTGGTCGCTCTGATCTTTGTGCCCATCGTCCTTATCTACCAGGGATGGAGCTACTGGGTCTTCCGCAAGCGCATCGAGAGCAAGAGTGATGCGCTGACATACTAGGCAGCATAAAATAATAGTTATAGAAGATACGCAGTTCAGGAGAAAAGTGTGGGTGTTTGGGCGGGCGCAACCCGCCCAAACACCCACTCCCTCCCTCAACTGAGTAAGTCCTCGTATTTGGCGGCGAAGGTAGCCGCCCAGGTCCCTCATGTAAGCACCCATGCGATTAGATAAACGCCTGCTGCAACTGGCTCAAACCACCCGCGTGGCATTGATCGTCTCGGTCCTGCTGGGACTGACATCCGGGATCCTGGTGGTGGTGCAGGCGCGCGGCTTGAGCCGGATAGTGGCAGCGGTATTCCTGGATGGCGCAGACCGCGAAGCTGTAAGCCGTCTGCTCATCATGCTGCTGGCGGTTATCCTGCTGCGTGGTGGGCTGGTATGGGGCTCGGAGTACAGCGCCAGCGCCGCGGCGATCAAGATCAAAACGCGCCTGCGCCAGAAGCTCTTCGAGCACATTATGCGCCTGGGTCCTGCATTTGGGCGTGAGGAGCGCACCGGTGAGCTGGTGAACACCTGCCAGGAGGGCATAGATGCGCTGGATGCATATTTCAGCCAGTACCTGCCGCAGCTGGCGCTGGCGGTTTTTATCCCGCTGACCTTCCTGGTTTTTATCTTCCCGCTCGATCCCATATCGGGCGTGGTCCTGCTGCTCACCGCGCCGCTGATCCCGCTCTTTATGATCCTGATCGGCAATCTGGCGGAAACCCTGACCCGCCGGCAGTGGCGGACTCTCAGCCGGCTGAGCGCTTACTTCCTGGATGTCCTGCAAGGCCTGACAGCGCTGAAGACCCTGGGCGCCAGCCGGGCACAAGTGACGGTGCTGGCTCAGGCCAGCGAACGCTACCGGCTGGTAACCATGCAGGTGCTGCGGGTCACTTTCCTCTCCGGTCTGACGCTGGAGATGCTCTCCACGCTCAGCACGGCCATCGTGGCAGTGGAGATCGGGCTGCGCCTGCTGTATGGTCGATTGACATTCGAGCAGGCATTCTTCGTCCTGCTCCTGGCGCCGGAATTCTACCTGCCGCTGCGCAGCCTGGGGGCGCGCTTTCACGCCGCGATGGCGGGCCTGGCGGCAATCGAGCGTATCGATGAGGTCTTTCGCACGCCGGCGCTGTCGACCGCTTCTTCAGCGGAGCAGTCTTCCCACCTGGCAGGGGAGGCCGGCAACCAGCCGCCGGAGATCATCATCGACCGGCTCAGCTACACATACCCGGATGGACGACCTGCCCTCGACGAGGTATCGATGCGGATCGGGGCGGGGCAGGTAGTGGCCCTGGTGGGTCCGAGCGGTGCGGGGAAGAGCAGCCTGGTCAGCCTGCTGCTGCGCTTCATGGAGCCATCCGGTGGGGAGATCGTTGTCGATGGGCAGTCGCTGGCAGGCCTGGCGGAGCGCGAATGGCGCTCTCGGGTTGCCTGGGTCCCGCAGACCCCGCACCTTTTTCATGACAGCGTGGCTGCCAACATCCGCCTGGGACGACCGGAAGCCACTCTTGAGCAGGTCATCCAGGCTGCCCGGCTGGCTCAAGCCCACGAGTTTATTGAGCAGCTTCCCCACGGGTACGAGACCACTGTGGGGGAGCGAGGGGCGCGCCTGAGTGCCGGTCAAGCGCAGCGCATAGCCCTGGCGCGGGCTTTCCTGAAAGACGCCCCTATCCTGATCCTGGATGAAGCCACTTCTAGCCTGGACCCTGAACAGGAGAGCCTGGTGCGGGCTGCGATCGCGCGGCTGGTAGGGGGCAGGACGACCCTGGTGATTGCCCACCGCCTGAGCACGGTCTACCAGGCTGACATGATCTACCTGATGGATAATGGGCGAGTGAGCGCTTCCGGAGATCACAGCGCGTTGCTGGAGCACAGCGACCTGTACCGGGATCTGGTGCAGGCTTACACCGGGACCGATAAGCGACAAGTGCACTTTGTGACAGGACAAGCGCGGAGGAGCGAGGCGCCTGAGGTAGCAGCTTCACCGGATCTACCGCAAAGCCGGGGTGACGGGCGCTATCAGGATGCACCGCTGATCTCCGGGTGCCATGCAGTGCCCGTTCTGCTGCGGCTGCTGGATCTGATTCGACCATATACCGGACAGGTGTTGCTCTCGGTTTTGCTGGGATTCTTGACCATCGCCAGCAGCGTCGGATTGATGTCTGCCTCAGCTTATATCATCTCAGCGGCTGCTCTGCAGCCTTCCATCGCGGACCTGCAGGTTGCCATCGTGGGGGTGCGTTTCTTCGGCATTAGCCGGGGAGTGTTCCGCTACCTGGAGCGCTACGTCTCCCACCAGACCACATTTCTCATCCTGGCGCGGCTGCGGGTGTGGTTCTACCAGGCGCTGGAGCCGCTGGCACCGGCGCGATTGCTGGGCTACCGGGGCGGTGACCTGCTCAACCGTGCGATTGGAGATATTGCCGCGCTGGAGAGCTTCTATGTGCGTGCCCTGGCTCCGCCGCTGGTGGCTCTGGCGGTCATGCTGGGCAGCACCTGGTTTGTTGCCCGGTTTTCGCCCAGGCTAGCCCTCGTATTGCTTCTCTTTCTGCTCCTGGGAGGCGTCCTTGTACCGCTGGCGGCGCGCTGGTTGAGCCAGGGGACTGGCGCCGAGATGGTCGCCGCGCGCGGCCGGCTTGGCGCACACCTGGTGGATGGCATCCAGGGGGCAGCCGACCTGTTGGTCGCCGGTCAGGATTTACGCCAGATGCAGCGCGTAGGGGAGTGCGGACAGCAGATAGTAGCGGCCGAGCTTCATGTGGCGCGTCTGGCTGCGGCACAATCCTCCCTGCTGGTGATGCTGTCCAACCTGGGGATGTGGGCTGCCTTATTCGTGGCGATTCCCCTGGTGGTAAGCGGACAGATTGAGGGCGTCTACCTGGCGGTGGTGCTGCTGGCTGTTCTGACGAGCTTCGAAGCGATACAGCCGCTGCCCCAGGCTGCCCAGCACCTGCTTGGCCAGCTTGAAGCGGCGCGCAGATTATTCGAGATCGTGGATGCTGAAGCAGAGGTCAAAGACCCACCCGAGTCTGTAAATATCCAGCCGCCGTTTGCCCTGGAGGTGCGCGACCTGCACTTCCGCTACCCGCCTGCTCCTCTCACCGGAGATATAAATGGGGCCTGGGATCTGCCCGGTGAGGGGATCTACGCCCTGAAGGGCCTCAGCCTGTCTTTGCCGCCGGGAAAGCGGGTGGCGTTGGTGGGGGCGAGCGGCGCCGGGAAAACCACCCTGGTAAACCTGCTGCTGCGCTTTTGGGACTGCCAGCAGGGCATGATCTCCCTGGGCGGAGGCGACTTGCGCAGCTTCCGTATGGACGATGTGCGCCGTAAGCTGGCTGTAGTGCCGCAAAACCCTTATATGTTCAATGCTACCGTGCGTGAGAACCTGCTCATCGCCAGACCGAATGCCAGCCAGGACGATCTCGTACAGGCTGCGCAACAGGCGCAGATTTACGACCTCATTCGGTCTCTGCCCGAGGGATTTGACACCTGGATTGGCGAGCAGGGCTACCGCTTGAGCGGCGGCGAACGCCAGCGCCTGGCAATCGCCCGCGCCCTCCTGAAGGACGCACCCCTGCTCATTCTGGATGAGCCCACTGCCAACCTGGATGCCCTGGTCGAGCACCAGATCCTGGAGATGATCATCCAGGTGACAGACAGGCGCGGCTGCCTGCTGATCACCCACCGGCTGGTCGGTCTGGAACATATGGATGAGATTCTGGTGATGCAAAATGGCCGCGTGATTGAACGCGGCCACCACAGCGAGCTGGTTGAGCAGGAGGGGGTATATCGCCAGATGCTGGATCTACAGAACCAGATCCTCTCTTGATCTACTCGACGAATTGCCCGTTTTTATAAAATAACTCGCCATCCAGGCGGATCTCTGAATCCTGGCGCAGGTCGCAGATCATGTCCCAATGGATGCGGCTGCGGTTCTGGCTGCCCGTCTCCGGATATCCAGCCCCCAGCGCCATATGGAAGCTTCCGCCGATCTTTTCATCGAGCAGGATGCTGCGGGTGAAGCGGTTGATCTCGTAGTTCGTGCCGATGGCAAATTCGCCGATGAATCTGGCATTGGCATCCATCTCCAGCATCTCTAGCAAGAAATCCTGGTTCTGCCGCGCAGTGGCTTCGACCACTTTGCCCTTCTCGAAGCGCAGCTGGATGCCCTCTACCACGCGGCCTTGATAGACTGCCGGATAGGTGTAGTGCACCCACCCATTGGCAGAATCTTCCACTGGACCGGTAAAGATCTCGCCATCCGGGAGGTTGTGCTCACCGAAGGAATTGATGAAGCGCCGGCCTTTTATCGATAGGCTGAGATCGACGTTCGGGCCGCGCAGGGTCACCTGGTCGTGTCCATCGATGCGCGCAATAATCACAGCCTGACGCTCCTGGATACCGTGCCAGAAAGCGACTGGGTCTGGGGTGCCTTCGTCGGCATGGCAGGCGCGGTAGAAGTACTCTTGATACTCCTCCGTGCCCATATCCGCCTCCATAGCATAGGCGCTGGTGGGATATTGAGTGCTCATCCAGCGCAGCTCCTTTGTTGCCCCGCGGCGCATCTGTGTTTCAATGAGGGAGGCCATACTTTTCTGGCGCCGGGCAGCGCGTGTGGACGGCACGCTGGTCAATGCACGAGTGTTGGTCTCGGCGCGGATTTTCAGCAGCACGTCGAACTGTTCAAATGCTATTTGGTGGAAAAGGGAAACGTAATCGAGCTGCTCGTCGCTGGCATGCGTGTACAGCAGCTCATCCTGCCCAGGCAGGTCGAGCAGAAGGTGCGGCTGCCCGCCGCGCTCCAGCACCAGGGCATACAGGGCGCGCAGCACCGGCTCTGCAGCCGGCGTGCTCGTGATGGCGACGCGGTCGCCGGGCTTTACTTTGGTCGAATGGTCGACCAGGATTTGTGCAAATTTGTAGGCTCGCAGGTCCATTGAGAGATGCTCCTGTGTTGATCAGGTGAAGCTTGGGGTATGCGCAAGGGAGGATTATATCACGGCGGACAGGCGAGGCGCTTCACACCTGCTCCTGCCGGTTTCCTGCTCTCCTGATTGGCCCACCACCGGTTTATAATAGGTGTGCAGATAAATTAAAAGAATTGGGAGCGCCATGATCGATTACACAGCCATCGAGAATTATCTACACGCTAACCTGACGGACTATCTTGAATTTCACCGCCAGATGGTGACGATCAACAGCTTCACCGCCAACGCAGAGGGGGTGAATGCCCTGGGTGATTTGACCGCGGGTCTCTTTGCCGGGCTCGGATTCCAGGACGAGCGCGTCCGTTCAAACAATCCGGAATTTGGCAGCCACCTGTTCTTACACCGCAACGCGCAGTGGGGAGATGTACCTGCCCTGGCCCTGATCTCCCATCTAGATACTGTATTCCCCCGGGCGGAGGAGATCGCCAATGACTTCACCTGGCGGCGGGAGGGTACGCGCATCTACGGGCCTGGGACGGTTGATATCAAGGGCGGTACAGTGCTGATCTATATGCTGCTGGACGCCCTGCTCCGGTTCGTCCCTGAGCTTTACGAGCGTGTCAACTGGTACGTGGCGCTGAATGCCTCGGAAGAGGTGCTTTCAGATGAGTTTTCCGAGGCCTGCATCCAGCGCTTGCCAGCTTCGACGCGCGCCTGCCTGGTTTTCGAAGGCGGCACCCCTATGGAGAAGGCCTTCTCCCTGGTAACAGCCCGCAAGGGGCGGGCTACTTTTTGCATCACTGCCGAAGGCCGCTCAGCCCACGCCGGCAACAATCATCACCTGGGAGCGAATGCGGTCGTCCAGCTGGCGCATACGATCCAGAAAATCGCTGCGCTGACCGACTACAAGCGCAAAATTACCTTCAACGTGGGCCCTGTAACAGGTGGTGTGGTTGTCAACCGCGTCCCGCACTACGCCGAAGCGGAAGTCGAGATGCGCGCTTTCTCCCCCGAGGTCTATGACCAGGGCGTCAGCGCCATTCTGGCGCTGGACGGCAGCTCGGATATTGCCAGCCGGGACGGCTACCCCTGCCGGGTGAAAGTGGAGTTGGTCGAGCGTACTGCGCCCTGGCCTTCCAACCCTGCCACGCTTGAGCTGTACCAGATATGGGAGCGCGCCGCTGAAGGGTTAAATATGCATGTGGCTATGGAAGAACGCGGCGGCTTGAGCGATGGCAACTTGCTGTGGAGGCGCTTCCCTACCCTGGATGGATTAGGCCCGGTAGGGGCCAACGCCCACTGCTCTGAGCGCAGCGCCGATGGGAGCAAGGATCAAGAGTATGTTCAGGTTCAATCCTTCGTGCCCAAGACGCTGTTAAACCTGATCGCTATCCTCGAATTGCTTAAGTGGCCCGCGGGGTGAGGGCGCTATGAAACAAGTGCTGCAGAACCTGCGCACGGGCGAAACAACCGTGGCTGATGTGCCCATCCCGGCAGCTAATCCTGGAACTGTTCTGGTGCGCACCGCTGCCTCGCTGGTCTCAGCGGGCACGGAACGCATGCTGGTTGAATTTGCGGGTAAATCCCTGGTCGGCAAAGCCCGCTCGCGGCCGGACCTGATGCGCCAGGTGCTGGACAAAGCCCGCCGGGAAGGGCTGCTCACCACTGTCGAGGCAGCGTTCAACCGGCTGGACCAACCCATGGCCCTGGGCTATTCATCGGCTGGCACCGTCATCACAGTGGGTGAAGGGGTGCAGGATATCCGTGCCGAGCAGAGGGTTGCCTGCGCAGGTGGAGGATACGCTGTACACGCTGAATTCGCGCGCGTGCCGCGCAACCTGCTGGCGCCGCTGCCCGAGGGCGTGGATTTTGAGCAGGCTGCTTTTGCCACCCTGGGATCAGTTGCCCTGCACGGCTTCCGCCTGGCTCAGGCGCAGCTCGGCGAGCGCGTGGCGGTCATCGGATTGGGATTGCTGGGACTGCTGGCGACCGGTATTGCCCAGGCGGCAGGCTGCGAGGTGCTGGGGATTGACCTGGACCCAGTGCGTGTGGAACTGGCACAGAAGATGGGAGGCACGGGCGTCCTGCGCCAGCAGGCGGAATCCGCCGCCATCAGCTTCTCGAAAGGACGCGGCTGCGATGCAGTGTTGATCTGTGCCGACACGCCCTCCGCTGATCCGGTGGAGCTGGCCGGGATTATCGCCCGTGAGCGGGCGCGCGTGGTTGCAGTAGGCGCAGTGGGGCTGAACATCCCGCGTAAAACCTATTATGAGAAGGAGCTGTTTTTCGTCAACTCACGCTCCTACGGCCCTGGTCGCTACGATCCATCCTATGAAGAGGCCGGGCACGATTACCCCATTGGGTATGTGCGCTGGACTGAAGGTCGCAACCTGGAGGCTTTTGTCGATCTTCTGGCAAGCAAGCGCCTGGATGTGCGCCCATTGATCTCGCACCGCTTCCCGATCGAGCAGGCGCCGCAGGCTTACGAGCTGATCACTGGCAAGTCTCAGGAAAAGTACCTGGGCGTATTGCTGACCTACCCCGATAGTGATCGTCCGGACGAGAACGGTGCGGCAGCGGATACACTGGTCCTGAAGCAGCCGGGCGGCACGGGCGTTGAGCGGCTTATGCTGGCTGGAGCGGTGGATAAGGTGCGCCTGGGGGTGCTGGGAGCGGGTAATTTCGCTTCCGCTGTGATGCTGCCTGCTATTCAAAAGCTGCCCGAGATCGAGCTGATCGGCATCGCCTCCGGGGCGGGGATGAGCGCTCAGCACGCCGCCCGGCGCTTCGGCTTTCGCTACGCCAGCGGCGACGAGGTGCAGATCACGCTCGATCCCGAGATCAACACCGTGGCGGTGCTGACGCGCCACCATCTGCATGCCAGCCAGACATTGGCATCCCTGCGGGCTGGCAAGCACGTCTTCTGCGAGAAGCCGCTGGCGATCAGCGCTGAGGAATTGGTGCAGATTCGTACTGTGCTTAACCCGGCTGGAGAGGACGCAGATGCCCCATCCTCTGTCCCTGCCTCACCAGCTCCCTTGCTGATGGTGGGCTTCAACCGGCGTTTCGCCCCTTTGGCGGTCCAGCTAGCGCAGTTCTTTCAGGACCGGCATGAGCCATTGGTGGCGAGCTACCGGGTCAATGCCGGTTATCTGCCGTCCACGCACTGGCTGCACGATCCGCAGCAGGGCGGGGGCCGGATTATCGGTGAGGCCTGCCATTTTATAGATTTCCTGACCTTTTTGGTGGGGGAGCCGCCGCGGCGTGTGGTCACGCGCGGGCTGCTGGATGAGGGACACTATCAAGAGGACAACGTGGTGATGACCTTCGAATTCCCGGATGGCTCGCTGGGGACGGTCACCTATCTGGCTAATGGAGATAAATCCTTCCCAAAGGAGCGCCTGGAGGCATTCTGCGCGGGAAGCGTGGCTGTCCTGGATGATTTTCGCTCCCTGGAGCTGGTCCGAGACGGCAAGCGGCAGACCATACGCTCCCCACTGCGCCAGGACAAGGGTCACCGGGCGGAATGGCAGGTTTTCAGCAAGGCACTGCTGGCTGGCGGTCCGCCGCCGATCCCTTATGGGCAGTTGCTGGCGGTTTCGTGGGCAGCGCTGTCCGCAGTCGAAGCGCTGCACCGGGGGGAAGCGGTGGATATACCCCCGGTTTCCCATCGAGGCGATCATCCTTAATAATTGTGTGGGACACCCAGCTGGATGAGCTCGATTCGCCGCATCTCCCTGGCATTCAAGGCCCTGCGTGAGCTCGGCCCCCGGCAGGTGGGGCTGTTCGCGCTCTACCAGACCCAGCTCCACTCCGGCTACCTGTACCAGCAAACGCGGGATGAGAGGCGGTTCACGGCCCTGCCGGAGGATGCCTTCCGCACTTCGGCGCTGCTCGACCTGCCAGAGAGGGGCGAGCTGCGCGCCTTGCTCGGTGAGAGCGGCGTGCGGGTTTTGCTGGCTGAAGCCGATGAGATCGCTGGCGGACGGGTGCGATTGTTTGGTGGCGAGCCGGTGCCGCTGGATTTCGGGTTAGGCGTTACCCAGCCGCACTGGACCGAGCTGGAAAAACGCGAACCGACCGGCCAGCCGACCGATATCAAGTGGACCTGGGAGGCCGGGAGATTTGGTTGGGTTTTCAACCTGGGGCGGGCGTACGTTCTGAGCGGTGACGAGCAATATCCAGGCGTATTCTGGGATTACCTGGACCAGTTCCTGGCCTCCAATCCGCCCTACCGGGGGGCGCAGTGGGTGTCTGCCCAGGAAGCAGCGCTGCGGTTGGTGGCACTCTCTTTTGCGGGGCAGGTTTTCTCCGGTTCCTCCTACAGCTCGAAAGGGCGCATGTCCGCTCTGGCGCGTGCGCTGGCAGCCCATGCGGGCAGGATTCAGACCGGCACGGCATACGCCCGGGCGCAGAACAACAACCATCTGTTGAGTGAGGCCGCCGGGCTGTTCACTGCCGGGTTAGCTTTGCCCGACCATCCCCAGGCAGGACGTTGGCGCGAGGCAGGCTGGCGCTGGTTTGTGGATGGCCTGGAAAGCCAGATCGCTGGAGATGGCAGCTACGTCCAGAACAGCACCAACTACCACCGCTTGATGCTGCAGCTCGCCCTGTGGGTGGGGGCTCTGGCTCGACGCAACGGGCTGTCCCTACCTGAGCGGACGATCAGCCGCCTGGGTCTAGCCACGCGCTGGCTGTTGGCTCTGATGGATGCAGAATCGGGGCGCGTCCCCAATCTGGGTCCCAATGACGGTGCTTACATCCTGCCGCTGACGAGCTGCCCATTCAGCGATTATCGCCCGGTGCTGCAGGCTGCCAGCCAGGCATTCCTGGGAGAGGCAGCGCTGCCGGAGGGGATATGGGATGAGATGGGGTGGTGGTTAGGGGAAAAGAAGAACGGGGACCAGCGGGAAAATGAAATCCCTGATGCTGTAGCGATCGATGCAGTTGCCTCCGGTGTGCATGAAGGAGGCAGCCCGGCGGTCCTGCATATGGGGGACGCCTGGGCCTATTTGCGGGCGCAGCGCTTTACTTGCCGCCCAGGGCATGCTGACCAGCTGCACGTTGACCTGTGGTGGCGCGGATTGAACCTGGCAGTAGATGCCGGCAGCTACCTGTATAATGCACCCCCGCCATGGGATAACTCCCTGGCGCGCAGCCAGGTGCACAACACAGTCACAGTGAACGGATTAGATCAGATGACGCGCGCCGGGCGTTTTCTGTGGCTGGAATGGGCTCAGGCGCGCCTGGTCAGCCGCGAAAGCTCGCCTGACGGCGCCTTGGTAAGGCTGGTGGCTGAGCATGATGGCTACCGCCGCCTGGGCGTGCTGCACCGCCGCAGCCTGACCTGCCACCCTAATGGGCTGTGGGTTGTGGAGGACAGCCTGTCATCCACTGCATCGAATTCTGCAATCACCCAATCCAAATACGCCATAAGACTTCACTGGCTCCTCCCATACTGGCCCTGGAAGCTGGAGGCGGGCGGCGGCGATGTGCGCCTGGTGGTCTATTCACCCTTCGGTGCGGTGACCCTTACGGTGCGCCAGAGCAGTCCTCCGCAGGATATTTTATCGCCCACCCTGGCGCGCGCCGGCGAGCGCCTGTCCGGCAGCGGGTTGGTAGAGCCTTTCCACGGGTGGGCTGCGCAGAGCTACGGTTATAAATCCCCGGCCCTGTCGTTTGCGGTACAGGCAGACAGCCCGCTGCCGCTTTCGGTGATCAGCGAGTGGCAACTGCCGGAAACGGGCGGGTAGGTCGAGCATGCACATCCTGCTGGTACATCAGGCTTTTGCAGCCTTGAATGAGCCCGGGGGTACGCGCCACCACGAGCTGGCGTGCTATCTGGCGCAGCGCGGCCACAGGGTAACCGTCATCACCAGCCCCGTCAGCTATCTGACCGGAAGGGCACCTGGCGGTCGAATCTTCTGGGTAGAGCGCCAGGAAGAGCGGCCCGGGGTAACGATCTTGCGCACCTACGTATACCCCGCCCTGCACCGCAGTTTTTTCCACCGGGTGATCAGCTTTTTCAGCTTCATGGTTTCGTCTTTTTTGACCGGCCTGACGGTGAGGCAGGTCGATCTGGTCTGGGGCACTTCCCCGCCGATCTTCCAGGGCGTCACAGCCTGGGCACTGGCGCGCCTTAAAGGGGTGAAATTCCTGTTCGAGGTGCGCGATCTATGGCCAGACTTTGCCGTGGCAGTGGGAGTGCTCAAGCAGCCGCTGCTGGTGCGCATGGTGGAGTGGCTGGAGAGGTTCCTCTATCGACGCGCTGATCTGCTGGTGGTCAACTCGCCCGGTTTCACAGCGCATGTGCAGGGCCGCGGGGCGCGCCGGGTGGCGTTGGTGCCGAACGGATCCGATACCGCTATGTTCAATCCGCAGCAGGGCGGGGATGAGTTCCGCCGCCAACATGGTTTGCTCGGTCGCTACGTGGCGCTGTACGCTGGCGCGCACGGCATATCCAACGACCTGGGGGTGGTGCTGGAGGCCGCCAGGCTGCTCATAGATCAGCCGCAGATCGCGATTGTGCTGCTGGGGGATGGCAAAGAGAAACCGGCGCTTGTGCAGCACGCTGCAGAGCTGGGTCTGGACAACCTGTATTTCGTCCCGTCGACGCCAAAGACCGAGATGCCGGTGGCGCTGGCGGCTGCCGATGCCTGCATCGCCATCTTGAAGCCAATCGAACTGTATAAGACGGTTTACCCGAACAAGGTTTTCGACTATATGGCGGCTGGAAAGCCGGTGATCCTGGCGATCGACGGGGTGATCCGGGAAGTGGTTGAGACGGCGGGGGCGGGGATATTTGTCCCGCCCGGAGATCCGGCTGCGCTGGCGCAGGCTATCCGCGAGCTGGCGGGGGATCATTCTGCAGGCGTGGAGATGGGCCGGCGCGGCAGGCGCGCTGTGGAACAGAGCTTCGACCGGTCTGCCCTGGCGGCTGAGATGGAAGCCCTGATGGTAGAGTTGACTCAAAGCTGAGGGATCAGCGGGCTGGAAATTTCCGGAAACGCCCGTCGGCATCCGGCTCGAATTGCGTGACGGCGCTGATCGCCTTTAGGTCGACTGGACCATATATATGGGGGTAATCGTCGCCCTCGGCGCCCTCCCAGCGCACTTCCGGTTCCAGGTTTCCCAGCTCAATCCACAGCAGCACCAGGTCTGCGGCGCACTGGTAATAACGATTAGCGACCTCCAGGAGCTGCTCGGGGCGCGAGCAGTGGATGACTCCCTCGCTCTCCAGCGATGTTGCCCGGTAGACGCCCTGCGCCTGGGCCGCCTGCCAGTCTGACTGCGGGCACAGATGCAAGATGACCGTCCGGCGGGTTGCATACTCGGGGCGGGTCAGGCCGACTAGCCACTCGTCCACAATCCGGCCGCGTTTGCGCAGCGCGCTGCGGATAGTTCCTTCCAATAAAAAGCCGTTCTTCTCGAAGATGCGGCGGCTGGCCCAGTTGCCGGTGAAGATGCTGGCTTCGATCTTCTCCAATCCCAGGCGTTCAAAACCGTATTTAATTAGCCTGCGAACAACCAGCGTACCGTAGCCCCGGCCCTGGTACTGCTCAGCGACCCAGAGTCCAACATCGGCGCGAAAGGCCTGGCCGTCTGGGCGGATGCTGGCGGACCCAACCGGTCTGCTGCTGGTCTGTTCTACAATGGTGAAGATATGCCGCTCGCTGCGGGCGGTCAGGACCTCGCGCTCGGCCAGATCCTGGCGCAGTTCAGCCAGCGACGCCGGCCCATCCCATGCCAGGGTATCGGTCACGCGGCTGTGGAAGATGAGCGGGAACAGGTCATCTGCGTCGGAGGCACGCACCGCTCGCAGTTCAATCATGCGTTTCTGCCAGGAGCGCCGCGACGCGCTCCAGCACCGCCTCTGCCACCTCGATTTTGCTCATCAGGGGCAGGCTCTGCGCCGTGCCGGCAGCATCCAGGATGGTGACCCGGTTATCATCCACGGTAAAACCGGCGTCGACGGCGGTGATATCGTTGGCGACGATCAGATCCAATTTCTTGGCAGCCAGCTTGGCGCGCGCGTTCTGGATCAGGTCTTTGCTCTCGGCGGCGAAACCCACCGTGATGCGCGGGCAGCCGCTGGATTCTTTCTCACGGGCCACATCTGCCAGGATATCGGCTGTGTTTTCCAGGCGAATCTGAGAAAGCCCGGCGTCCTTCTTGATCTTTTGGCCTGCAGCTTGGGCGGGGCGGAAATCGGCCACCGCGGCTGCCATCAGCAAGATATCGGCATCGTGCGTGGCCCCCAGCACGGCTTTGCGCATCTCCTCGGCAGTGCGCACATCGATGCGCCTGGCTCCGACCGGAGCCGGGAGGGGCGTGGAGCCGGCAATCAAAGTCACCTGGGCACCCAGGTCGAGGGCCGCCTGGACGAGCGCCATGCCTTGCTTGCCCGACGAGCGGTTGGTGATGGCGCGCACCGGATCGATGGGCTCTTGGGTGCCGCCAGCAGTGACCACCACCTTTTTCCCAGATAGAGGCCCGCCGCGCGCCAGCGCCAGGCGGATGTGCCCCAGCAGCTCTGCCGGCTCGACCATTCGCCCCGGACCGGCTAAGCCGGATGCCAGGTGTCCCTCCGCCGGACCCACCTGGATGGCGCCGCGCTGGCACAGGATCTCCAAGTTCGCCTGGGTGGCGGGGTGCTGGTACATGCCGCCATCCATCGCCGGGGCAATCATCAGCGGACAGGTGGCTGCCAGGGCAGTGACGGTGAGCAGGTTATCCGCGAGGCCTTGGGCCAGTTTTGCCAGGGTATTGGCGGAGGCCGGTGCGATCACCAGCTGGTCGGCGCTGTGCGCCAGCCCGATGTGCTGAACGTGTCCCTCGCTGCCCCACAGGTCGGCATCCACATAAGCGCGCCGCCCGGTGACTGACTGAAAAGTCAGAGGGGTGATGAACTGGACGGCAGCCTGGGTAAGGATCACGTCCACCAGTGCGCCAGACTGCGCCAGCTTCGAGGCCAGGTCGGCAGCCTTGTAGGCCGCGATCGAGCCGGTGACGCCCAGTAAGATATGCTTGTTGTCAAAAGGTGATTTCATAGCCAGCCCCGCAGTCGATAGATCAGCAGTCCAAGATACTCTTTCAATGCTCCGGTGGTCATCACCAGGTTATCCGCGGTTGGCACCAGGGTCATCATATGAGCCAGCAGGTTGCTGGATCTGAGTTGCTCCCAATCGGCGGAAGTGATGCGAAAGTCGGTGGGCGCCGGGATGACTTCGAAACCCTGCTGCCGGAAGAGTGCAGCCGAGCGCGGCATATGCGCTGCGGATGTGACCAGGATCAGCCGCTCGACGCCTTTTGATTCGAGGATGGCGCGGCTGTTCACCGCGTTCTCGTGGGTATTGCGCGATTCCCCTTCCAGCCAGAGCGCCTCCGGCGGTACCTGCAACATCTCAAGCAGCTGCGCCGTGTCTTCGGCAGGAGAGCTTTCACTCCCGAGCCACTCGATGGTGCCGCCCGTGACTAGAATATGCTCAGCTTTTCCCTGTCGGTACAACCAGGCTGCGTAGATGATCCGGTCGCCGGCGCTGTTCACTTCCACCAACGGACGGGGGTAGAAGGGCGATTGCGTGCCCCCACCGAGCAAGACGATGGCATCGGCAGGGGGTATCTCTTCTGCCGGCAGGTGCTGCCGCTCGAGGGCGTAGGTTAACCCAGCCGCTACCCACCGGTTTCCCCCCAATATCAGCAGCAGCAGTGCCAGCAGCAAGCTTGCCCGCTGCCAACCGGGGCGTCTGGGGGTCAGCAGCGCTGCCAGCAGGAGGATTGTGATCAGTCCAACCGGGTAAACGAGCAAGGGCAAGAATTTGGAGAGAAAGATAAACATGTCCCAACCAGCCAATCTCCTGATGTGTCCAGGAGATCGACTATACATTTCTATTCAATTATACCGGGCTATTGGGGCGCCGGGTGCAGGACGATTACGGTCGAGCGACGAGATTCAGGGTCACTTTCGCCTGGTCCTCTGTGTTTAACATCCCCCCGATCGAGATCGGTCCGAACTCAAAATCGCTCATCAGGATTGTGGTGACCGCCTGCCCGGTAAGCTGGTCGCCTTCCAGGCGTATTACGGCATCGAATGTCACCGGTTTGGTGACCTCCCGGATCGTCAGATCGCCCGTAATTTTGAGTGAGACATCCTGACCGTCCACATAAGTTTCCGGCAGACCTTCAATCTGAGTGGGGACAAAGGTCACCGTCGGGTAGCGGGAAGTTTGGATGAAGCGGTCGCGTATGGCGTTGTCGCGGCGGCTGCTGTCAGACGTGAACTGGCTGATATCCGCCGTGATCGTTCCCACACTGCTGTTCTGCGGGGCAGAGCGGTCGATGATGATCTCGCCCTCCACCTGAGGGGTAGTGCCTACCGCCAGGTTGAAGCGATTGTTATCGTTCAAGAAGGTCTCTCCGACCTCATAGATGAGCTGGGATTCTACCGGGACAATCTTGAAAACGACTCCCCCTGCGGCTGCAGGCTGCTCGTCTGCTGGCGCTTCGGTAGCGGTGGGTGGCATATCAGCTTGCGCTTCAGTTGCGGCAGTTTGGCTGGCAGCCGTCGGATCAAGAGCCTGTGTTTCCATTACCACGGGCTGGGTGGCTGGTGGCTGGGTGACCTGGGCCGCCGCTGGGCCGCCGCAGGCTGCACTGAGGAGTGCAAATACGATCAAGAACAAGATAGTTTTCTGCATGGTTTCCTCTCGATGTTTTAGATCAAATTCGTCTAAGTTTACGCTACTCCACTATGCCTGGATGCACATAATAGGATTTCTAACCAAGCTCTAAGCCATCGAGCGAGGTGGTCAGGGCAGTAAATCCTCCCGGACCTTCGATTGCAGTGAGAAAGTGGATGAACGTCAGGCTTTAGTGCTGTGTCAGACCTGAGCGACCAGCAGGCGATCCAGGCGCGACAGGTCCCGGAGCACCCGCACCCTGGCCTCGGGCAGTGCTGTTTGCACGATCCATCGGGCAGCCATACTGAGATGGGCATCGATCTCGAGCAAGAGCAGCCCCCCTGGAGCAAGGCGGCTGGGAGCCTCGGCGACCAGTTTATTGATGTAAAGCAGGCCATCCTCGCCGCCTACCAGGGCATGCTGGGGTTCCCAGCGCAGGGCATCCAGCCTGTCTTGCGAGTGGGCTGAGAGATAGGGGAGATTGGCGCATATCAGGTCGAACAGGGCAGCAAGGGGCGGTTGGATGGCAGCCAGCAGATCCCCCTGGACAAAGTTCACCCGCGCCGCCACGTTGTGCTTGAGCGCATTGCGCCGGGCGACCCGCAGCGCGGAGGCAGAGAGGTCCGTTGCGGTTATGTGCAGATCTTCCAGGCGCGACGCCAGGGAAATCGCAATGCAGCCTGAACCGGTGCCCACATCCACGGCACGGCGGCGTTGCGGATTAGCGCTCAGCCAGTGCAGCGCCTCTTCCACCACCAGCTCGGTCTCAGGTCGTGGGATGAGCACTGCCGGAGAGACTTCGAAATCCAGGCCAAAAAATTCCCAATGACCCAGGATGTATGGCAGCGGCTCGCCATCTTCCAGGCGGACGGCGGCTTGTGCCAGCTTCGATGCCTGCTCAGGAAGCAGATCATACTCCGGATGCGCCATTACCCAGCTGCGCGATCGCCCCAGGATATGCCCCAGCAGCACCTGTGCGTCCAGTGCGGCGGTCTGGCTCGTATGCGCCAGCCGTGAGCGCAGGTGTTTTAAAGCAGCCTTGATATTCAATTTCATCCAGCCTGGGCTTTACTCTCTCCGAAGCGCTGACGCCAGCGTGCTCACGATTCCATCCCGACCGCTGCCAGGCGATCGGCCTCGTCGCGCGTTGCCAGCTCCTCGACGAATTCGTCGATATAGCCTTCCATGACGATGGGGAGGTTGAAGTTCGAAATATTGATGCGATGGTCGGTCACACGCGACTGGGGATAGTTGTAGGTGCGGATTTTCTCGGAGCGTTCACCAGTTCCTACCTGGGAGCGGCGTGTATCATCTACTTCCTGGCGGCGCTTCTCCTCTTCGATCGCGTACAGGCGGGCGCGTAGGATGCTCATGGCGCGCAAACGGTTCTGGAGCTGGGAGCGCTCGTCCTGGCACTGGACCACGATGCCGGTAGGGATGTGGGTGATGCGCACGGCTGTGGCATTCTTTTGGACATTCTGCCCCCCGGCGCCGGCAGATTTGTATACATCCATACGGATGTCGCCGTCGGGAATGTCGATTTCGACTTCGTCGACCTCCGCCAGCACTGCGACCGTAGCAGTGGAGGTATGGATGCGCCCCTGCGATTCGGTCACCGGCACGCGCTGGACGCGGTGTACGCCCGATTCATACTTCAGGCGTGAGTAAGCGCCGCGCCCCTTGACCAGGAAGATGATCTCTTTGAAGCCGCCGATCCCGATCTCGTTGGCAGACAGCACCTCCACGGTCCACCCCTGACGCTCGGCGTAGCGGCTGTACATGCGGAACAGGGCGGCTGCAAACAGAGCCGCTTCATCGCCGCCGGTGCCAGCACGGATTTCCATGATCACATTGCGCTGGTCGCGCCGGTCTTTGGGCAGCAGCATGGCGATGATCTCGAATTCCAGGCGCTCGATCTCGGGCTGCAGCTCGGCGGTCTCAGCCTCAGCCAGATGGCGCAGCTCATCATCGTCGGATTCGCGCAGGGCTTTAGCCTCGTCTAGCCTTGCCAGCGCCTTGCGGTATTGGCGCGCCTTATCGACCAATGGCTCAAGCTCAGCGCGTTCGATGCCCAACTCAGCCGCGCGCTGGTAGTCGTTGCCGACTTCCATCAGCATCTGGTTGATCTCTTCATAACGTGATTCAATTCCGGCAAGTTTGTCTAGCATAGCATTTCTTGATGCATCTCGTTCTTAGTCCGAGTCACGAATTATACCATCCCCTGAATTGCCGTTCCCCAGGAACTTTCTGTTGCAGGTAAGCGTCATAGGATTGGACCTTCATTAGGATCAGCGATTTGCAGCAGTTCTCGCAGATCTTGTATACAGTCGTTTGTCGAAAAACTCACTCATCCAGGAGGATGCTATGAGCAGGAAAATTGCCGTCTTCATCTCATTATTTGTCTTGCTGCTCTTATTCCCCACTCCGGCCTATGCCGATGGGATCATCATCCCCGATCCGCCGATCTGTATCGACGTCCCATGCCCGCCGCACCCTCCCATCTCCCAACTGGCGATCCGCTACCATCGGGTGCAGGTAACCATCGAAGACCAGGTGGCGGTTACCTATGTCGACCAGGTCTTCTACAATCCCAATGAGTGGCAGGTGGAAGGCACTTATATCTTCCCCATCCCGCTTGACGCAGCCGTATCTGCCTTCACCTTGTGGGTGGATGGACAACCCGTGGAAGGGAAGATCCTGGATGCAGACGAGGCGCGCCGCACCTATGAGCAGATCGTCAAGGACCTGCGCGATCCAGCCTTGCTGGAATACATTGATCGCTGGGCAGTGCAGGCGCGCATCTTTCCGATCCCACCCCAGGGCGAGCGGCGCATAGAGCTTGAGTATACTCAGGTGTTGGCTGCCGAGAACGGCCTGGTGCGCTATGTCTATCCCCTGAACACCGAAAAATTTTCAGCGCTGCCTATCGAAGATGTATCGATCAGTGTCGAGGTGCGCTCATCCATCGTACCCCTCCGGGCTGTATACTCTCCTTCCCATGCTGTCGACATCAGCCGCGAGAGCGAGTATCTGGTCAAGGCCGGCTATGAAGAGCAAGACACACTTCCTGACAGCGATTTTGCCTTGTACTACTCACTGGGGGAGGAGCAGGCTTTCCATCTTCTCACCTACCGCGATCCGGCAGATCCCGCCAATCCGGATGGCTACTTCCTGCTCTTGCTGGCGCCCAAACCGGGTATATCGGATGTGATCCTACCTAAAGATGTGATCCTGGTGCTGGACCGCTCTGGGAGTATGGAAGGGGAGAAATTCGAGCAGGCCCGCCAGGCGCTGCAGTACATTCTGGATCATCTTAACCCGGAGGACCGGTTTAACATTATCGCCTTCAGCACTGGTATGGACAGCTACGCCCGCCAGCTGCGCCCCGCTGATGAAGCGAACGAAGCTGCCGCCTGGGTCGATAGTCTGATTGCCGGAGGCAGCACCGATATCAACCGCGCTCTGCTGGAAGCCTCCGCTATTATTGAAACCGGTCGGCCAACTTATTTGATCTTCCTGACCGATGGGCTGCCGACCGAAGGGGTAGTGGACAGCCAGCAGATCCTGGAGAACCTGAAGGGCGCTGCGCCGGACAACCTGCGACTGTTCTCCTTCGGCGTTGGGTACGATGTCGACACCTTCCTGCTGGACTCGCTGGCACAGGATCATCAGGGCACCAGCACCTACGTACAGCCAGGCGAGCGGTTGGACGAGATCCTCTCAGCCTTCTACAGCAAGATCAGCACGCCGGTAATGACCGACATGGAGCTTGATTTCGGTGCTGCCGGGGCGTACGATATCTTTCCCACCCCGCTGCCAGATTTATTCGCAGGCTCCCAAATTATCATCACAGGACGCTACCGCCAGCCTGGAGAGGTGAATGTGTCCCTCAGCGGATTGGTCAACAATGAGCAGGTCATCTTTGAATTTCCCGACCAGCGGCTTGCCGAGCAGCCCGGACGCAGTGAGCTGGCGAGTGCCCTGCCTCGGCTATGGGCCACACGCAAGATCGGCTACCTGCTGAACCAGGTGCGGCTGCATGGCCCAGATGCTGAAACGATAGACCAGATTGTGCGTCTGAGCATCCGCTATGGGATTGTCACACCGTACACATCCTACCTGGTAACAGAAGATATGCCTTTGGGTGCAGCAGAACAGGCCCGGATCGGAGCTGAGCAGTTAGAACAGCTGCAGGCGATGCCGAGTGCGCCATCGTCTGGGCAAGAAGCCGTAGAAAAAGCAGCTGACCAGGGCGCAATGGCAGGCGCCGAAGTGCCTGCGGCAGCGTCGGTTGAAGCCGCAAACGTAGTTCGCAGGGTAGGGGCGCGCACCTTTGTGCTCAGCGGCGACCAGTGGGTGGATACTGCCTTTGATCCCCAGTTGATGGAGACGGTCAAGGTGCCCTTCCTCTCAGAAGATTATTTCGCCCTTGTAAAAGCCCGGTCTGAGCTGGCGGCTGGATTTGCCCTTGGGACGCGAGTGATCGCTATCTCACAGGGTGTGGCATATGAGGTGGTCGCAGAGGATCAAGCTGTTGATGCGATCGATATCCCGGAGATCACTCCCCAGCCCACCAGCCAGGCGGTCGATATTCTCCCCACGGGCGTTCCCACGCAGCCGCCGGCGCAGCCTGAAAAGGCGAATCCACTGGTCTGCATAGGTGGGTTGCTGCCGGCTGCACTAATGATATCCATGATCATCTTGCAACCTATCCGGAAGATATTTTTGACACCAAAATAAAATTCAATTTTCGGATAGACACTTAGTGTCACTGGGTGGGGTGCTCCGGAAGTAACGAACATCTTACAAAGTGATATCCGCGCCTAACAGAGATGGAAGGTTGGTGCAGATATCTGCCGGTTAATTTGATCAAAATCCTGTGGTAAAGGGAAAATATTTCGTGTATAATACCGATGGTTATTGGGGATGGATCGGGCGGCAATCTCAACAGGACCTGCCATAATCAGGAGGCTTGCTATCCGAAGGTATCCATGCTATAATTTTCGAACGAATGTTCCCCCATTTTATGCATTCTAGCTAATCTTTTCTAAACCATAATTGATCGATCACCCCGTACCTTCCGGGCTTGCTGGTTTTGCCTAGAAGAGATGGCGGAATCTCACCTACTATTAAGTTGCAACCGAGATTGATGCTATGAGAGTAATCGAATTAGAGAATACCCCCCTGACAGAACTGCGCCAAAAAGCTAAAGATCTCAATGTCCCTGGCGCCAATCACCTGAAAAAAGAAGATTTGATCCTGCGCATCCAGCAGTTCGAAGCCGAACGGGATGGATTGGAATTGCGCGGCGGGATCTTGGAGATCATGAGTGAGGGCATCGGATTCTTGCGTTCCGGGCATTACCAGCCTGGTCCGTATGACGTCTATGTTTCTCAGTCTCAAATCCGGCGGTATAACTTGCGCAACGGCGACCTGATCATCGGTCATGTGCGCCCGCCGCGCGAGACTGAAAAGCATTATGGCCTGTTGAAGGTCGAAACTGTCAATGGAATTGACCCTGAAGAGGCCAAGCGCAGACCGGTGTTCGAGGCGCTGACACCGATCTTCCCGGATACCCGCTTCGACCTAGAAACCGACCGGCACACCCTGTCTACCCGTTTGATTAATCTGGTCACTCCCATTGGTCGCGGCCAGCGCGGGCTGATCGTCTCGCCGCCTAAGGCAGGCAAAACAACGATCCTCAAGCAGCTTGCCAATTCCGTGTCCACCAAATATCCAGATGTGCACCTCATGGTAGCTCTGATCGGCGAGCGCCCGGAGGAAGTGACCGATATGGATCGCTCGGTAGACGCCGAGGTGGTTTCATCTACATTCGATGAGCCCGTCACATCTCACGTGAGAGTGGCAGAGATGGTTTTGGAACGTGCCAAACGCCTGGTCGAAGTGGGGCGGCATGTCGTCATCTTGATGGACTCGATTACCCGCCTGGCGCGCGCCTATAACCTGGTGGTCACCCCCTCTGGGCGAACGCTCTCGGGTGGTATCGATCCATCGGCTCTTTACCCTCCAAAACGCTTCTTCGGTGCAGCCCGTAATATTGAGGAAGGCGGCTCGCTTACCATTATTGCCACCTGCCTGGTCGATACCGGTTCCAGGATGGATGATGTGGTCTATGAAGAGTTCAAGGGTACCGGTAACATGGAGTTGCATCTTTCGCGACGATTGCAGGAACGGAGAATCTTCCCTGCCATCGATATTGAACGCTCCTCCACCCGTCGTGAAGAGCTGCTGCTAGGACCAGATGTCACTCCGCGCGTGTGGTTGATGCGGCGCATGTACGATCAGATGGTCACCTCACCGCCGCATGGTGCTGGCTTAGATGCGACCACTGCTACTGAAGCCATCTTGCAGCGCCTCGCCCGCACACAAAACAACCAGGAATTTCTTGAGACGTTAACCGAAGACATGTAATTCGCCCTCTGCAGGGTGATTGCTGTGCGTTAATTCGCTGTCATTTATGACGCCCAAATTTATCCGTTTCGCCTCGCTTGCTGCCTGGCTTCTGGCTGTAGTTCTCATAGTCGTTGCGGCTTACCTGGGCTGGCGTCGCTGGGTAAAGCCATCTCAAGCCCTGAGCCTTGAGCAGGTCCAGCCTTCAATTCCTGCGACCGAGATATTGAAAACTGATGCAGGAGCCGTCAATATGCCTAAATTGGCTGCCCCGGTTTTAGTCGGTTCTATTTCCAGGCAGGTCACCTTACACACCACGATCCCCACCCGCCCGCGCCAGGAGGCTCAAAATTACATCGTGTCGCAGGGCGATTCGGTGTTTGAGATAGCCAGCAAGTTCAACATCGACCCTGAGACCCTGTTATGGGCAAACTACGACCTGCTTAACGATAATCCCGACATGATCGCAATCGATATGGAGCTGAAGGTCCCTCCGACAGATGGGGTTCTGTACCTATGGCAGGAGGGCGATACTATCGAAAGCGTGGCAGCCCGCTTCGAAGCCAAGGTGGAGGATATCCTGGGGTGGTCGGGGAACAACCTCGATCTTACCAATCCGGTCGTAGAGCCAGGCAGCCTGGTAATGGTGCCGGGTGGTCATCGGGAGTTCCGCCAGTGGATCATCCCGGTGATCCCGCGTGGCCGGGCAGGCGTCTCTAAGGAGCTGTACGGGGCTGGCGCCTGCGAAGGCAGCTACGATGGTGCGTTCGGCACAGGGGCATTTGTCTGGCCGGCTGGCAACCACAGCCTGTCGGGGAATGATTATTGGTCAGGTCACCTGGCGATCGACATCGCCGCCGGCGAAGGCGCACCGATCTATGCCGCAGACAGCGGAGTGGTCGTGTTTGCTGGGTGGGCAAATGGCGGCTATGGCTACATGGTCATGATCGACCATGGCAACGGCTACCAAACTTTGTATGGCCACCTGAGCCAGGTGAGCGCCATCTGCGGGCGCAGCGTCAGCCAGGGAGGGACCATCGGTTATTCCGGCAGCACCGGAAACTCTACCGGTGCGCATCTGCATTTTGAAGTACGCTATCTGGGTGGGTTTGTCAGCCCGTGGTACGTGCTGCCTGCACCGTAAACCTGGAAATCATTGCACGTTATTCGTATTGGAGACTAACATGGCAAAAGAAGCACCAGAACCGAAGACCGAAACCATCGCCGAGACTGAGACCTACCTGGCCTGGCGCGCCGAGGAACCGGATGGAGAGACAACCTACCATCTAGAATTAAATAATGTCACACTGCATTTTTTTCAAGAGGAATGGGACGAGTTTCTCGAGCTGGCGCGCGATCTGGTCGGATAGCGATCAGCGGGTGATCTTTTCAACGTAAGGGACAACACCTTTACACGTTTCGGTGAAATTGGCCGAGACGTTCTCCCAGGTGAGTGGACCGACGCCGGTCTGCCAGGCCATGTGAATGGCGTAAGAGACACAGCCTGGCCCAGCATGGTAGTTGGCGACAGTAAAGCGCCACAAATCTTCGTATGTGCTTACCGAGCCGGGGATTTCCTCTGTTGCTGTGCGAACGATCTGACCGACCTGTTCGCAGTTCGCCTGCATCGTTTCCCCAAACAATTGGATTGAGAAGTTCGTGTGGGATAGGTCAACGCCGGACGGGCATTCTGGGCAGTCGGTTTTTGCTTCCAGCGCCAGAGCGCCCCGCAGGATAGCCTGGTCGTCAGCTTTCAGCTTCATGTAGCCGCCCTCGCAAGCGTCTTCCGCCAGGACTAAAGGGCAAAACTGGTCGAAGAAGGCGCTGTTCCAAAACAGAACAGCATCGGCGCCTTTATCGGTGATCTGCCCAAGCCCGAATTCATAGGGCACGCGGAAGACGTTTGGCCAGAATTGGCTTTCCTGAGCGAAAAGATTCTTCAACAGCTGGGCAGGGATGCTGGTTTCTTTTGCTACCTCGATAATACGGGCATCAAACTGGTTCTGCCAGGTTTCGACCAAAGGGCGCGCCTTCTCTAAGCCGCAGGCATCTGCATAACCGTTGGGGAGCAGTCCGCCGGTCACACACCCGCTCACATCGACCGCACCCTGAGAGATCAGCCTTCCAGCAAGATAAAAATAGGACTCGTCGGACGTGAGCAGCGTGGGTTGTTCGGGTGTGGAGAGCCATCCAGGCAGCCCTCCGACTGGCGGGAAAGATTCCCAGCTCTTGGCGCAGCTTGCGATCGGCTCACCCCGCCATTGGGTGCTCAAAACATCCACGTACCAGCCGCCGCTGCCCGGCGTGGTAGAAACTCCGCTGTCGATCAACCGCACCTGGGCGGTATATTTCTCGCTCAAATCACCATAGCTGGACTCTGCCCAAAATTCAACCGTCACCCCTCCCACCGGTGTTGTCTGGATCTGCACCTTGCAGCGGTCGCCTTCGCAGTAGAAGGGTAAGCCGGCGTAAGTACCGTGGATGGCGATAATCTCCTCGTTGGGCAGCGGCTCTTCCCCAACCAACAGGAGGGATGGTTGAACTGTACATATATTATCAGGTGGTATGGGGGTGCAGTCATCCAGGCTTACGTATACTGTTGCCTCAGGGAGATCGATGATCACTTCTTTTTGAGCAGGCCGGGAAGAAACCAGATGGAGATACAAACCATAGCAGGTGTTTGGACCGGCTGTGCCTCTGATGATTTGTCTGCAGGGAGGGGTGTTCACCCAGTCTTGATAGGTGTCAATATCGCAAGATTTAAGCACTTCAGAGGGGAGAGGCAGCCCTTCGTGATCGATCAGGATCCGGCACAAGATCTCGTTGTCATCCCAGCGGTTTAACCACCATTCGTATTCGGTGATCGGGACCTGGATAATCGTTTGGCGATCTAAATCATCGGGGGTCTCAGTTTGAGCTACCCCCGTCTTGGCGCACAGAAGAATTACGAATAAAAAAACTATCTGAAGGCCGCGCTTGAGCAATGCCATCCTGAAATAACAATAACATGATCAATCCGGCTTGTCAACTATCGGGGGAATAAGTGTTTGTAACATCAGCGGTTGGCGAAAAGCAAAAAATGGTACAAGCGCTATGATCTCCGGTCAATTATTAGCCTTACTAACCCAAGCCCGAGCCGCTCAACATGAGCGCAGCCGACATACCTGGCCAGGATTTGTATCCTCGCACCGTGCGGCTACGCATCTTCATGCGTCCAATAACCTGCTCCGTGCCATTATTGGTCCAGGGCACGTCCGGCTGCCAGTCGAAGACCCGGTAATTGGGCCAATGTTCACTCAGACGGATGAGCAACAGGCGCAGTTGATCCAGGGGAGACAGGGGTTGATCCCGCCCGGCTCTGCGCTCTGGGATTTGCTTCCAGAGTTCGAACAGGCGTCGACTACCTTCCAAGGGCAGCTCGGTGATCAAGAGTTTGACTTCATCGATCACCCACAACCAATCTTCGGGGATAGTGACACGCAACTCCTTCAGCGTGCGGCCGACCCATCGGCGCACAACCTGCCCTGAGCTTGTCGAAGGGTGGAACTGGCAGATTTGGTGTTCTACATCCAACTTTTTCGCCACAGTCTTGTAATGCACCAGGTCGTCAGTGACAATGACGCTCACTCCCAGGCGTTTGACCAATGGCTCCAAGAAACGCCGGACTGCCTGGGGGTTGTATTCGTCCACATAGCCCACAGCAAGCGGCTCCCCGTTGCCCAAGTCAACGGCCACCAACACCGGGCGCACTTCTCCCCAAGCGCGCACGTAGGCGCCATCCAGTCCCAGCACCCGCACCGGCTTCCAGTGGCGGCGCTTCTCCTGCAGATCCGCCTGCTCCTGCAAATCCCTCCACACCGACATGTGACTGAGCTTCACCCCGAATGGGGCCAGGGCGATCACTGCGCTCCGCAAGCTCATACCCAACACCCAGTAGATCGCCGCCAGCTTGCGCAATCGTTGCGTCTGATCCGCTTGGTCAACACCTTCGGGGTAGTGGCGAAATGTACGCTGACAGGAACAGCAACGATAGCGGTACACCTGTACATTCCGACAGCGGTTATCCCGCACCGGTTTCTTCACCTTCCCCCACCGCTGAAAGGTCTCTCCCTGGCAATATCGACATTTTCGGGGACGAGTTTCTGTTTTTCGCTTGACATCTGGCAGTTGAAGGACGACAAT